>Ga0058697_10000364_pt1 | contig 20622 bp, 17 predicted proteins | sample AgamicAsMae_FD_66619 | JGI IMG/M metagenome (GOLD analysis project Ga0058697, IMG submission 66619) | Agave microbial communities from Guanajuato, Mexico - As.Ma.e | ecosystem: Host-associated > Plants > Phyllosphere > Phylloplane/Leaf | place: Guanajuato, Mexico | collected 2012-06-04
GGAGCAGCCATGGCAGTGAAAGCCATGCTGGAGAAGGCGAAAGCAGTGGAGAATCTCATTGTGAAAAGTGAAGTAGAGGTTGTTGTTGGAGATGTGATGCTTGAATGAGAAGCTGAGTGTTGTGATGATGAGAATGCATATGGAGTGGAAACATGGTCGACTTTATATCTGGTCGGTCCTCATGCTTAGCACTCGTGTCCAGCACCTTGAAAGACACCTTCTAAGTCCTTCATGTCGTGATCTTCATGTCTGTCGAACAGATCATCATACATCTACCCAACAGAATGTAGTAGAGCTGCTCAAGGAGTGGTGATTCTGGATGATCATTTTTGGTGGCTTAAACTTGGTATAGCAAAGATCATCTGGAGGGTCTTGGTCTTGGCCACCCACGTGTGATCATCTTCTGCCAGTCAGACTGTATTAGGGTCCTTGCGAGCAGAGTAGTCCCAATTGAGGGCATGCATTGTGGGGTCTTTCAAGATGTCAAATTGATTGATCCACATTGACGAGCTCAGACATGCAGAGAGATCGTCATTTTCTGAGGGTGCAGACCCTGAGAGGGTAACGCAAGAGTCAGAAGAGCTCACGGTGCACAGAGCAGCCAAGTCATGTCAATCCTCAGATGGATGATCTCTCCACAGGATTATTTACACAATGCCTATTGCCGGTGATTGGTGTGTCCCTTACGCCACAGCGCTCGAACTCTTTCTTATGACCCGAGTCAGGCGTTGACCCAATCTGGCATCTCAAAACTTTGTACAGAGCGCTGTCTACATGCGTGTTGTCGTTGGCTTGCTCCTGTCTAATATTGACGCGATATACTCTTCTTCGACTGACAGTCTGGATACCAATCACAATTCACATCTTGCGCCAGACTCATGCAATCTGTGTGTGACATCGCCGAGGTTCCTGTGGAAAATTGATTCCTCAAGCAGGAGCGCAGTGACAGTGGAATGCTTGGGAAATTTCCCCTTGGTAAGCCACTGACGATCGAGTGGGTCGGCACGGCTCTGTCGATCTCCGAACCTTACCACTGTCATGGATATCCATATCTCCATGGACCCGCCGCTGTGGTCAAATTGCTACTGTACGTGAGTCATGCGTTTGACGACTCAGATCCTTTCCACCTGGCCGCCAGACGTCAGGAGTCGAGATGGGTTAGAAACAGATTAGGCAATTGGACAAGATGGTGCAAAAGAGTGTACAGTTTGAGGAAGCATCTGACGACTGAGTACGAAGCTCCGCGTTCCTTTCGTCTTTCGAGCATTCTGAATGGTTTTTGCAAGTTTGCTTTCGCTTTGCAAGAGCTTGCACTGTCAAGCGTTCATGTAGATCGAAGCTGCAGTGGCTCTCAGAGACGACTCGGTCTCAAAATTACCCCAGCCAAGCCGGAATGTCGCGAGCCATGCAGCATCTGTATCTGGCTAGGTATCAAGCCACAGCTGTAGATCGAATCCTGTCTTGGGTTTCACGAGACCTTATAGGATGGCGATCAGATATGTGTTTGTCAAGATATTCGCTGCAGGGGGAGCACGTCCCGTGCCGCCGCATAGCACCGAGTGGTGGACAGGGTCCCCATGTGAGGGCTTCCAAGATTTGAGAAGAAGACAGGCTGTGCAGAACTCAATTCGAGTCAGTCTTCGAGCTGTAGCTTTTCTGAAAATGCTCATGCCTGGCAGATCATCACCTCGCACTTGGAGTCCCTGGTACAGTGCTTGCGAACGCTCATGCACGCTTGACCGTTTGCCCCCAGGTTTCCAGATCTCAACCTTGACCCTCACTGACTCTTCTTTGAGTAGTACTCGTTGAAAAGGAGTGACGTCCTGCTCGTATCCTGATCAACTTGGTGATCCATCACCTGTGGCCAGTGACCACCGCCGAAGTCTGCCCCAGCGGCAGTGCCTCAATGGCATTGAGCAGATCATCACTGGACACAGCAAAGATGTGCTTGCAGCGTTTGGAAAGAGCAATGATGTGCAGAATTTGGTGCCTGCTTGTTAGTAGCGCACCTCCTTGGAGAGTGTTTGCAACAATTGTCCCACCATGATTGATAACACGTGTCGGAAGACTTACCCAAGAACGCTTCCGAAATCGCGGTCGTCAGGGTCATGGCAGTAACACAAACATCTATCGATATCGACGCCTGTGCCTTTTCTTGTGACTACTCTAAAGCTCATGTCTATTATCTGTAGTTTGGAGTTGATCGGTCGTGTTCTCAGCATATCACATCTTGTTGGGTAGAGTACCGTGATGCGCGCACACAATCATTTTCCAAATTTCGAAAGCTCCGCAACCCGATTGCATGCAGCACCGCTTTGCGCGTTGAGGTACATCAATAGATGTACGAATGCATGCCAGAATGCGTTGTTTTCGATGCTTTGAAGATGTTTTGATTGTGCAGCGCAGCCTCGTCAGAAGTGTCTCAGTGGCGACTACGTCAAGAGGTATCATTCGAGGGTCGAGATTTTCATCTCCTCCGCGCTTCGCACGCCTGGAGCAATTGAAAACCATGTGGCTTGCTCACTGTTAGGATGTTGTCCTTCGAAGCGCAACATCGGGCACTCAAGACGATTGAGAAATCTGAGATTATCCATGAGATGATAGAATGTTCTTAATAATGTTACGCATTGATCGATACAGATCCTGTACAGCATACTGTCTTCTTCTTGCCCATGGTCGCGGCCTGCGTTTTGTGGGACACAATACCACGTCCCAGGAGTGGTTAACGATCCGACTGGCAACACCTGGTAGCCATGCGCGATCATTCGCGTAACGAAGATAGCAGACATCGAGATGATGATATCGAAATCGTCATTCGACAGATGGCATGTGCGATTAGCTGGCGCAATCGTTGGGCAGTCTGTCGCATCGAGCTCCGAGCGGCCTGGACTAGTACAAAAGTGGACAGTGGTGTCTTTCAACAGGCTCGCGGGACAGGGCCGATCGCACTTGTAGGCGTTGGCATCTCGGCTATCGTTCCTCCACATACCGACAAACAGACAGCTATAGGCGGCCAAGACCGTGATCCTTCGTCAAGTCTTGAACCTTACCACCTATCTTGAGCTCTGAGGCTTGCCTGTGGCGGTCATTAGGCTGGATATGACAAGCTTGCGCCCCGCAGGCAATCCTGCATACCAAAAATGGGAATACAACGCGACTTCTTCTAGGGTCAGCTTCCCCCCAGCTCGGTCAGCTTCGTTCTGTTCTGCTTCAGCTCCACGCATTCTCAACCGTACCTCGACTAGATTCAGGTACCATCTCTCAGCCCTACCTCGCACTGCGTAACAAGCCGGTCTAGTCAGGATACCTTGCCATTTTGCGATCGGTCGGCAAGGCCGCACGACTCGGAAGGACCAGCTGCCGGGTCCGCTGGCGTCGAATCGCCCTCCATGGTCAACGCCGGAAGGTCTCGTGCCTGCGTCACTTGCAAGAGACGGAAAATCAAATGCGACGAGACAAAACCCACTTGCTCACGATGCATCAAAGCATCGCTCCACTGCATATGGGTAAAGCCTGTCAAGGCTCCCGACATTCGGTTTGTAGACATGACACAGACGATGGCCGCGCGTCATGAATGCGCCGAATTGCAACGCAAGCTTTGGGTCGTGACAGCACCGCCAAAACCCCTGGCAGTGGACAGCGAAACCCAAGCGGTCAACTTCTTCCACCGTCACTACATGATAGACCCAAAACAAGACGGCGCACCGAATGCTGGACTCTTCGGTCTTTTCAAGCCAGCATTCTCGGACGAATCACATGACTCATCTGCTGCTATGGCTGTCTCTGCACTCGCCATGTCAGTATACTCAAGATGGCGCATGGGCGGGATGACAGAGAAGAGGGTAGCCAAAGTTCTAGGCCAGGCCATCTGGAAATTATCCAACGATATCCAAGTGGAAGACAAGAGAAAGAACGACATCACTCTGTTGGCGACACTCACCCTGCAGTTCCACTCTAGCTTTGAATCGTTGTTTGATTCAAGCAAAGCCACAATAGTGCATCATCTGGGCGCCCTGGCATTAGTGAGAGGTTTCGGTCCTCCAGAATCTTGGTCGCATCTGGCCAACCAGTTCGTGGCGTACATCCTTCACGTCGAAATCGCAGCAGCCATTCGTGAGCATCGTAGAGTCAATGCTGAGCTATGTTACTGGAGCTCTGTCATCAACCCTACATCCATGGAGGCCGATATCCAGTTCGATATTCTTGGTATCAGAGTCGCAGACGTCCAGTTTCGAGCCGATTGCATCTTGGGTACGCCTGACACTGATTCTGATCTGGCCTTGCCATCCCCAGCGTTAACAACACTCTTGAGCGATATTCAAGAGCTTGATGCATGTCTTGTGCTTTGGGAAGACCGGGTCTCTCAGTCCTGGGGTCCATATAGCTGGACATCACAAGAGGTAGTATCTCCTCCAATACAAACATTCGAAGGAGCTTGCCATGTGTACACTTCGATCCGTTCTGCCAGACTCATCAACATCTGGCGAAGTTACAGGTTGACCCTTTCGATGTTGGCTCTGCAATTGATCAATCGACACGGAGAACGGTCCATCCTTGACGGCAACCAGTCAGAAACGACCAAAGACATGCTTGCGAAGCGTATTCAATGGCTCGTTGATGGCTTTTGCGCATCTGTACCATTTTTCCTCGGCAACAGGACTAAAATTGGCACAGTGCTAGACTTCGACGACCCAAGCTGGAAGTTTCCTACCTGTCATGACACCCGCGAACTAAACGACATGAGACACCGAAAAGCTGACATAAAAGGACTCGAGTCGAGCGCCGACCATGCCAGTCATGCCATCGCTCAAGGCGTCTGGCTCATCATGGGCAACTTGACACAGCTGGTGGCTTTCTTCCTCTTCACGGCGGGTCTCGCCTCTGAGCTATCACTGAGGACGGGTCAACTTTCTTGGATATGTCAGCAGTATCTGCGAAATCTTTCATTACTTTCCCTAGAGTGGACAACGGACAGGAGCCTGGAACAGAAAGTTCTCACTGGCATAGACCTGCCATCAGAGGAGTTTTTGATCTCAGAGGCAAGAAGATGTGTCGAACGAGTCATGCAGGGTCTTAGAATGGTTGGGGATTGAGACAAGATCACACTTGACCACAGCATCTACAAGCCCGAGCTCAATGCGGCTTACATCTTCGAGCCTGGTCATTGCAAATCAACAAGACTGAGGTGTTCCGCTGTCACATTCCATGGTCTGACATTGGTCTATCTTTTGTACCTTTTTTCCCATCAAGGCAATATCAAAACAGCGCGTGTCGCACGAATTCAGCTAGTTTAGTACGTCTATCCGTGGCCCTTCGTACTTACCACGAGATCGAGGCACGAAGCAACGTGGCCAGCATTCTTTTATGACTCTTCGTCTACTCAGTATCGGATCGGATTCAAGCTGTGATGCACTATGCTTACTAAATGGACGTTTTGCCACTGTCAAGCATGTAGATATGGCATTGATCTTTTTACATGATCACCTGTTCGCGCTCAAACCCCATGGGAGGACATGCTGATCTGTATTTCAATTAGTGATACGTTTACATCAAAAAGGCAACGGAGAGCAATACATGCTGCAAGATATGCTCCCACTGTCTTAAACTTCCGAATCAGCTCCATTCGTCGTACAGCGCCTGTCGTTTGCCTTGATGATAATATTTCCAGGCGCTGAACAGCCGGTCATTGTTAATCGTAATCCGAATGATGTGAGCCCCAAAAGGAGCAGTGATGGGACTGGAGAGACCGGACTCGTCCAAGTTCCAGAAGCTCAGCGACCGTAAGAGATGCACAAGATGCGTATAATATAGCGGTCTATACACAATTGAGTCAATATGCAGTCCATTTGAACATCTAGATGGACGAGCCTCTGGCCAAGTCCATCAGGAATCCAGTGAACAGTGGCTCTGTCCAGGTGCACTGGATAATCTCTAGATATCCAGTTGGATATCCAGGTCCAGTCTGTCTGGTCGCATCACTGAAGAGTAGTAGGAGTCGAGATCTGGCTTCGGATCGGGTCTTGAGCGCAAGCTTGCAAAATAACGAGATTACTAGCTTAAGCTTCGCTTGCCAGGCGTTACATCATGCGTTCAATGTCGAAAGGACTGGTGCTTGTGTTCCAGTACTCTCTATTGCAATCCCTTGTCGGCTTGTGTCAGATCAATCGGTGCTTGTTACGCCTAGGGTTGAGGCTTCCCTATACGAGCAAGAAGAAAACAGTCAAAGTGGTTTGCCTCTGTTCCTGCTGTGGTCTGTACAGATGCAATACACGGGCCCGACGAGCACTCGTCCCCAAATGTCTAGATTCTCTCACCCTTGAACGACAGTGGGCTGTCAGCAATCAAGAAGTAGTTACGGTTCAAGTCGAGGTTGTTAGGTATTCGACTCTTGACTTTAGTCACCACTGGGAGAGTCCATAGTTGGTCATTGACGTCTCGATGTATGCCAACACTCAGCATGACGGCGTCCAAGTGCATCTAAGAAGGGCTATATCAACTTCATCTGTTATCCCGGCACCAAGGACTGGTCGGTTATCACCTGCGATGTTCCCGGATGTGGGGAGATCACCAGCGAAGAGTCATCGCACAAATCCTTCGAGTTCAAAGTAATGGTCGGGAAAGCCATTCTGCAGCACTTCAAGGTCGAAACGATCTAGCTTCAAGGCTACTCTTTGACAGGATTGGCGTCGAAAAGATCTAGCTTCAAGGTCACTTAACGGAAGGGTTAACGGCACTTCTTCTGGCTTACCGCAACCCATCGCAAGGCTTTAGTTTTCGTCAACATAAAAGGCAATATGGCGTCTGGAAATGGTATTTCGAACGCCAGATGGTGCTGCATCCTTTAAAACACCCTAGAGTCTTCTTCTGTGCTTTTGTGCAGCATGTGACCCTTGCGTTACCACGGCTGCGTCTTTTGTGCGAGCAGTCTGCGGCATAAAGTGCAACATGCAGCTGTGAGGCCAACCGTCGAGCTTTATGATGATGGAGAGCTCATGACGGCGTCCTTGAGTCGTCTTTGTTCCACGATGTAAATACGTGGCTTGTGATACTGTCATGCTTGGAGTATGTTGCTAAGCACAGGTTAGAGTTGGCAGAGATACCCGAAGCAGGACATCTCTCAATGTGCCTAGATCCCGTCGACGTATGGAGACGTGTTGCCCAATTCTTACGCTCGCCGCGTGAGACATCCCTCAGCAGATGGGCGAGCATATGCAGAGCACCTGAGCAAACATGAACCCATAATCAGTTCTCACGCATTCGCAGCGTCTGATAGCCTGTTCAAGGACTAATACAGAGTCTGCTCTCCTAGTTCGTTTGGTCAGTAAGGAGCAGCGCCGCGCATTACTGCCTACAGATGGGTTGAGAGCATGATGCAAATGTCAGCATCAAGTGATTGTGAAGTTCAGAGCGGACGAGCCAGATCCAGCCATTGGGACAGATATCAGCACGAGTGCCGGAACCGCCATAGCTAACACTCTCGGAGGTTATTGTTTGGCTACCAAGTCATGCTCGATCATGTCCCGATATCAGGCTTTGGGACCGCACGGGCTTTGGGCCCAACACTATTCGAGAAAGAGCACATGAATAGGACATGAGCAGTCATTTCCTTCTGATCCCCTGTCGTATCCCAGATGACGATCTTCACGCGATCCCAGGCTACCAAGAAATGCTAAACATGCAAGTATGCCGGCCGTCTCTTGCTGATACTACCAGAAGATACAATGCTTGCAGTCACTTGATGTAAAGCACGCAGGAGCGATTCCAAGAGTGATTTTCGAAGGGTATAGGGGTAAGAATATTTTCAACATTGCAAGAGGAGTGACACACGCCTAACTACTCTATTTCCAGGTATTCTGCATAACAGACTTGTCATCGTGAAGCAATGGGCCTTCGATGTCTGGCAGACTCGGCAATGGCCAACTTAGAGTAACAAGACACTTCCACATTCTGAGGAGGCACTCGTAAGGAAGGCATCTGCTTATGCTTTGACCTGTCTGCAAGACCCTGTTCACATGATATGGTCGCGGCCAGGTTCAAGGATGATGTTACGTCCTGGGGGATACGTTTTATCGCAGCAAAATGCATAGCCATTCTATTGATTGGTGAAGTTGAGTTTGAGTCTCTGCAGGAAAGATAGGATTCACCTCTGATTTCCATCAGCCATGAGGATATAGATTGTTTAGCATGACTTTTCACTGGTCCATCTTCCTAGTAGGAGGCGACCACTCCAACTAAAGGCTTTATGGTCTTGCATATAAGAGCGAGATACGCGGCTAGAGGCAGATGCTTCTTTGACTGGTGGCACGTCGCCTGATGGATTTGGATGGGTCAAGATCGACAGATTTGCGGACCGTTCAAGAGAATCTTGAGAGTTCGATCTCCAAGGCATCAGCGGCCATCGTAGTTCAACTTGTTAGACTACATACCACGTTGTCAGGCCGAGGGATGTACATTGTTTACTTTGGAGACGTAAAAAGCTGCCAAGACCAGATATATCCATAAAGCTGGTATCTCCTGCTCCTCGTTCGTATTGGGACAAGCAGACTTGTACTTCTTCTTGAAGAGACAGACGCGCTAAAGACGACTCCGGGAACGAGGCAGCCTGAGTATAATGGCTTTGCCTTGACTATTTGTGCTTTCAAGAACCCCAAAGCTTGACCAGGCTCGCAATGATATCAGTCGCTAGCAACAAATCTTCATGTCGTGCAGCCATGTAAATCTGCAACGAAAAGCCGCCCTCATTCCATTCAGCAGGATGGAGCAATATGTCGATGGAAGGCTCGTCAGATAAGTACTCAGTCTGACACTGTATACGATGGAGAGCATTCATCGTCGAGTCACGATGCCGCAAAGAGATTCAGCTCCACCTCAATCGTGGCCAAGACACTTCACAGCACTATTCACGGTCCTACATTGTGGCCAGTCCCAATCACATGTATGATCACGACGGAAGATTGCTGGTCCGGGCTTACTTCGCGTGTTTCACTTCATTATCAGATGCTGTATCCTCAATGATCAGCTAGAAGCATACTCCGCGGGCGTTGGGAAAGGTAGTCGAGAACTAGTGTTCGATCGTACTCATGTCACTCAAAAACTAACCACGTTGCTGCAGGGAGCTACAAAAGTAGAATGCGGAACTGACCTTTCTAGGAACATCGCTTGAGCTGACCCATATGAAAAGCCTAAGGTGGAGTAATTGGCTTTCCAGAATTCACCTGAGCCTTTGAGGTCGCAGCCGAAGCCTGAGCCATGATCGTGGATTACAATTCTCCTGCATGCATCATTTTACGATCGAGAGCGGAGTCGCATTTCAGATAAGCTGCAGCTCTAGCTCTGGTTCCGTGGCGTTTGTTGACTGCTGGTAGATCTGGGAAAAACAATCATGCATATGTTTTCAGCTTTCTCGAAGGATTCAAGGTTTCAAAGTCAGATAGCCGAGTGCAGCACGGCAGCCTGTTCATTTGCAGTATGTAGAGTTCACAATGAACTGAGCGGGAACCTTCTGGTGACATGTCGACCAGATAAGCCATGTGGATGCAGGTGCATTGCGGCCGCGGGGCATTGTTCCTGCACATCCCGCGTGGCTTACCCGTCCATCCCATGCGAACAGTACGTACAGTACGTACAGTATCATCGGGGAAGAATCCTGCATACGATCAAGGACCAGATCCAGCCTGTGATACTTTACGACCTAGGAAGCCCAAATAGAGGTAGAGGTCATGTAGTCGAATATGTCTTGGTACGTACCGCACGGGATACTACTCATGCTGTCGCATCTTACGATTTGTCGACTGTATCAGCCGTACTACATGTCGCGTACTGGAAAAGTCGACGGTCCCAGCCATTGTCTCTGTTGGCCCTGATCGGATCAAGCGGGTCGAGCGGGTTGAAGGAATGTTTTGTACAGTTCAAAATTCACAGGTCGTGAACTCTTGGAGAATCCCTGTCCACCACGATCTCGATCAATTATAGCTGGTAAGGTGCGGCATTGGAGCTCGCTGGATGGTAAGGTTGGGACCATGCATATCAAAAGCATCTTGGCGGCCAGACACAAGGAACTTGCTCGAGAGTTGAAAGCGGTCTGTATCGTAGCAGAACTCACACTGACAGATTCTCGTGCAGAAGCCAGTGAAAGTGGGCTTATGCTGAGAGCTCGATCAATCGTCCTTTTGTTATTGAGCAAATCTTGCTGACAGCAAATGCTTGCATCATGATCAGAGTCCTGCTCATGTGATACGAGCACCCATGACGGGGCAGGCAGGGATGGAATATAGAGTGTACGTGATTACGAAGCACTTGACATCCTCGGCGTAACATGCCCATATCGCTGCAACTCCATCTCTGCATGGTGGAAAGCAGTGCTAATATCCATCCATGAATGATGACTCCAAATCTCCCATTACGTTTGGGCTGTAGAATTGTGATTAACATCCAACTGACGGGAACCGCGTATTGATCGAAGTTGAGGTACACCGCGACGAATGACTTGTTAAGGAGGCATGACGTACACGCTCAGGCTTTTAAAAGTCTGCTGCTGGGCCTGCTTTTCCCGAACAGCCCCTTTGTTCTTCCTGACAGCTTCTCGTCTACACGATAGGGGCTGGCAGGCAACGTCTGACAATCGAGTCTGTCCTTTGACCAGACCCCCTGCCCCTATACGCATTCTCGTAGGCTAGAAAAGGGATAGAATAATGCCGGATTTGATCAACTCTGGCAAACAACCTGACGTTGCCGCCTGGCATAAGAATCCAGCAACTCACTGCAATAATGTTTTTTGCATCGGCTTAGAATTCTGCTACAAATTTGCGTCCAACTTGATACACTTCTTGACTCCTCGTTGCTTGACGGTATCGGCAGCCGCACACAAAGTCCTTGTCATTTCCATCTTGACAATGGTCCCTCTTACACTTTTGTTGGTCATTATCGTCCCAATCGTTGTCGCCTGTAGCCCGCCAGCGAGAAAGGCCCACCAATTACCTGATAACGAGACCTTCCTACGCCAAAACGGCACCAAATGGCATATTCAGTATGTTGGGAACATCGGATTTACTGGATCTCTGGGAAAACACAATCTCGGAGGCGACAAATGCCGATCCAGTTTCCTCGGCGGTCGACACATCTGGAACTGTGGTGATATGATGTGTCCTCCGAACGTCAACACATGTGGCTTTGCTATGGGTCCTGCATTCTATGGTACCAAAAGCGTGTCCACCATCGATGGGGCAGCGCACGACAATGTCGGGGCCTATGAGTTCGCTTTACCATGGCATGGGGATCCCAAGCCAGTTGCACCACAAACGCAGTACGGCATGGACACTTCCAACGTCGCGGCAATAAACGATACCACCGGGGTCGCTTATGTCTGGGAGATCACTCGTGGCGCCCCAGATGGAAGCTTTGTCAATCAAGGTGCCGGTATCGTTGCCGTCACATTGGGCAAGACTCAGCCCATTGCGACAAGGAAAGGACCACTGCTCACAGGACCAGATTCAGTTCAGCTGGGCCTTTTAGCTATCTTGCGATCTGGAGCATACATTTACAACTACAATACACAAGGAACCTTTGGTAACATAATCGTCGGGCGAGTCAAGGCCAACGATGCAGCATTCGACGCTAGTAAATACGAATACCTTGTGTTTCCCACGAGCGACAAGGCTGCTCCAGTCTGGAAACGTGGTATTCCGGCCGCAAAAGATGTTTCTCGGTATGGCATGCGAACTGCCGAGTCCAGTAGGCGCTTCGCATGTGGCCAATACGGGAGCGTAATTTGGAGCTCCTACTTCCAAAGGTACATGCTGATGTGCACACTGTACTACAGCTTCAGCTTCTTCTATCTGGCTGAGAAGCCTTGGGGGCCTTGGTCCACCGGATACAAGGTTCTATCGAGCGAATCTGGTTGGGGCGGTTATGGCATCTCAGCCCATCCAGGATGGTCGTCCAAACCCAACGAACTGTACTTCTCGCAGGGGCCCAACGGACCACTGAACATGTTCAAACTCACATTCGAGTATTAGCGACTTCTCAGATCAACCGCCACGTACGGAGGGGGTGGTATGGATGGATAAAGAATAACTTTCGATAGTCAGTCTCCAGGACCTTGAGGACTGACGCGGCCGTCAGGAGCGCCTGAAAGGCAACCCCCTGGATGTACCCACAGGACTTGGTATGAAGTGTCTTTTGACGCTGGGTATCTTGGTTGCATGTACAGCCCCTGTTATGGCGCTTACATCTGTATGTCGGGGCAGCAGGACTGTTGAGAGCCCAAGAAGCACTGTCTGTACGATACGGAACCGTGTCGAAGCGGGACAGAGATACTTATACATCAGTACAAGTACAAGTTGTCAATCAAAGAACCATATGCGATGTAAACTCTATCGTCATGGTTGTGTGTTCCAAATCTCTCTAGAATTGCGGGGCTCGCGCGCTAAGCGTGCATGTGTGGAACCCGGGAAAGCGGGAGCTCATCCAGATGAAAGATATGATTCGGCTACTCCGTGACGGCAAAGCTTGATCGAGTTTCTGTCAGAGCTGACAGTAGAGAATGTAGAGGTACAATTTGATCCTGATTACAGGCTTGATGAATTTTCCATACTGACAAATTAGTGGGAGCTGATTTCCAGTAGGGTTCATCATTCAGGTGCAGATGTCGAAAGCGGGATCAGGCACAATCTCCCGTCATGTCAGGGCGACTTGAGCAAAGTGTGGTGAAGGCGTCAAAGTCATTGAGTCCCCTTCAGCGCTTGAACTTCATACTTGACAGCTTCCAGTTGCATTCTCCGGGACGTGTCCGATATCACAATGCTGTTCAAACGCTCCCAAGGACGCGCAAACATAGCTCTCATATTGATCATTGCTGGAATTCTAATTCTATGCTCCTTGACGCTTGCTCCCACAAGGCCCAGTAGTGGGTTAGTCGGACCCGACGATAAGAAAAGTGTTTCGTCTCCAAGTCCTAGCAAAGACATTGAGTCCGGAGGACACCTCGGCGAAGATCATACCGAAGATGACGAGTCTTCCGACAGTATCTACGCTCAGGACTTTCAACAAGATGAGATCAAGAAGAACCCTAATACCTCTGATGGCCATGAGAATCAGTCAATGACGAGCTCGAACGCCACGACCGCTTTGATCGATGATATGGACGACGAAGACAACGAGTACAGCCCGCTCCCTGACGGCATCGACTACCGCGAAATCTTTTCCATATCCACCATCAGCCGTCAGTTCAGTTCCATATTCACTGGCGGTATTGGGATCTACAACCCGAACATCATCCCGCATCCCACAGATCACAATCTCTGGATCATGGTCGCTCAACACGAGCAGAGTGGGCAAGATATTACCGTGTCGGAGGAGGTGACTTGCAACGTAGGCCTATTGGATGGCACCATGGTCTGCACAGCTGAACCGACTGTCATCCCTATCGAACCCTCGATTGTGGGTAACTGTACAGAAGGGTTCGCATACTTCAACTTCCGGTCAGGTCCAAGAGATGCACGTATGTACTTCGGGCCTGATGCTCCATACATCATGTATGGCTCGCAGTCGTCTCACTCTTGTATCGGTATCTGGATGGAGGACGCTCGCATGTTGCTTGACGATTTCAAGGCCGAGAGAACTGTGTTGCCAAAATTGTTTACCCATGCCACAGAAGTCCAGAGACCACCACCTGTGCGAGGTATGGAGAAGAACTTCTTCCTCTTTTGGGACAGCGAGAACAAGGCCTACGTACACCATGACATCTTCCCGCACAGAGTGTTTGCCCAGCTATCTTTCGACGGCTCCGTTGGGCCAGACCTCGCTATCGAGTCAGCCAGCAAGGACGATGTATGCCTGACTATGTACATGCCACCCTTGACTCCAACCGATGAGTCAATTCACCAAGCTACGAACTCCCTCTCGATAACGCTCTGCAAGCGTGCAGATCCTGGCTGCATACCAAACGATTCAAACACCTTCATCTTTGCCATCTTCCATCACAAATCGTACCACGATTGGCATGGAGTCTATGAGCCCTATGTGATGATCTTCCAACGCAACGCACCATTTGCGATCCATGCGATCTCTCAAAGACCCCTCTGGATTCACGGACGTGCTGCTTTGACCAAAGATACGCATTCGTTACTGTACGAGAATGATCCTGGGAGAGAGATTCCTGCTGGACATACTGAGATGTTCTACGTGACCAGTATCAGTTGGAAAACCCACGGGCAGAAATATCACGGATATCTAGACGATCCAATCTTCCTAGCGTTTGGAATCGAAGATACAAGAGCGGGATTGATTGATGTATTGGCTGAGGACTTGTTCCAAGACTTGGGCCTTTGCCCTTGGGTTCAACATTGATTCGTTGTTCTTTGCCTTGATGAACAGGTATTCACAGGCGACTTTTCCATCGAGATTAGAGGTTGAGAGGAGGTCCACATGTATGGTCAAATATTTACAGGGGACACAGGACTTTGCGCTGGGTGGTTCGCGCGAATTCGATTGCCCAGATATCTATCAGTTCAAAACCAGAGTTCCAAGGTCGGGTAACCGACCATCCGAGATAGATGACACTGGTAAACCTTTGATATTCTTGTCCGGCGAGCGACATCTGAATACCGTACGCCCGAGTAAGCGAAGGTCTCTACGTCTTGGGTACGTTCAGCCACCTCGGATGGGGGCGCGGAGACACAGATTAGGGTTATTCCCGCACGAGTGGTGCGCACGATTGGTGCGGGGGATTGAGACTGCAACGGCCCTCTGTTCTCATCAAGTCCCCAGGATTCGCTGCGGGTGGCCAAAGTGGAAGTTTGGGTAACAGCGGATGATGTTGCAGGAACAGAGCAAGCTAATGGATAGACAAGGGCGATCGATGTGATGAATGCCAGTGACTTCTCACATTGTACATCTATAGGTCCTGAACGTTGTGACAAATCGTTTCTATGCGCGGCTTCCATGATCCGCGCCCCGCACGACCACTGGCTAAGCTTTGATTCCCCAAAGCGTGGCTGAAGTCTGATTTGAATACATACAGATTGGGCCATGACGACTGATGTTTCCAGCCCGTGAGTCAACCAGTACCTTTTACCCTTGCGAACGGCACTAGTGCGGTCAGAGGTCGAGCCCAGGAGTCAATCCTTCGATCACGGCTCGAGGTGAGTCGTCCTCATCTTGTGTTTCCCTAGCTCCCAAGTGCCGACCTTCAACTGTCTCAGTTTCGGTCAGCGTATCTGGATCATCCGGCGGGGGGCTCTCAAGCTCAAAGTCCGGCCTGTCTTCACGCTGCGACTCAGGGATATCTGCATTGGGTGACCATGCCAAGACATCAGCAGCCTCAGCTGTATCAGATCGATGCATGGACGGCTCTTCGGGTGATTCTTCTGATTTTTTTCTATCTGGAAGACGCAGTGGCGACTGTTCTTGAACGTGGATTTCGATCGGCGTATCTTCCCCAGCGCTTGCCTTACCGTTCAGGGTAGGAGGACTGAGAAGATCAGAGTGCTTTTGCTCCTTGATACCGATGATCTCCAGACGTTCCTCCTCGGGTAGCTTGTCGAAGAAAGCAGTGTTGGCATCCCACAACTTGACACACTCGAGGTCCCAATTGCATTTCTCGACCTCGCCATAGACTGGGTGTTTGTAGCGGGGGTGTTTTGAAGGCCAAGATGAGGCGTGGAAGTGATGCTTGACCATGGCACCTTTGCCCTTGTGGTTGCCCGAGTCGGAATGGCCCGTTCCAGCGGCGAACGCCTCGACTGGGAGAACCAATACTCCCCCAACGAGCTTGGCCTCAGTGAGCCCGGTGAACTTATCCCAGCTAACATGGCCACCAACGGTCTTCGACATCTCTGCGAGAATTGCGATGGTGAACGCTGAAGGACCGGTTCCAGTCAGGACCTCGTTGAAGTCAAGGTACAACTCAGATATAGGTACTCCTTGTTTGATCGACAGATTGTGCAGCCACTTCATGATATTCTCAATCAAGCGCATCATGACGGGCAGCCTGGGTTTGCACATGAAGGTCCATTGGCAGAATGATTGAGCCTTTGATCCCAAGACTGGGTGGGATGCAAAGGTAGGCTCGTCAACCTCGATCCCAATCACCATATCCACCATGGCCTCATCGTATATCTTTGGAATGAATCGTTTGATGGGTCTGATAGCTTCTACATCGATGTCGGCATAGACTCCCCCTTCGACGTACATGATGAGATAGCGCAATAGATCCGATTTGATGATCCTGGCATTGAGCGACTTGTAGGTGTTGATGATATCTGGTCGATTGAGACCCAATGGTCCATAGTGATGCTCAACGTAGTGATCAGCGTTGTCATCCGTCAAAACCTCATATCGATGGCCAGGATTCTTTGCAGTCCAAGTCCTAGCTCGCTCGACATCTCTTTTCTCAAAGCGTGTCGGATCGACCTTCCAAGATTGCCAAATCTTTCGAGGGAATCGCTCTGACTCGACGACAAGCTCAGATGATCCAGTCGTGAGCATGTTGAGCGAGATGCAGACGAGAAGACATATAACAGTAAGGATGACAAGCTGCTGCATCTGTCTAGCGAAGAACGAACGCAGCGAGGTGTTGCGGGTTTGCGTCAGGCTCCTCATGGTTGATGCTCGAATCAGATCTTGGTAGAGAAAAGACCGAGAAAGAGGACGGGCGTTTTACGAGAACAGTCAGTGTTGTTGAGGGCAATAGCGACTTCTGCGTGGCCAGATCGTATGAGATCAAAGAGCGAGGCCTGTATCACAATCACTATCTGGTTCTCTCAAAATAATTATCCAGAACAAAATCCAGGGACGCACAAGCTTCTTGACATAGCGGGGTAGCGGGGTGCGTAAAAGTAAAGTTGGTCAACAGGTACTTCAGAGATAAGCCCAAGGTACAAAAGCAGGTCCCGCTCGCTTTGCCAGCTGTGATACATGCATCTCTGCCACATGTATCTCCACCATATCAAAGGAGACGAGCGTCAGATGGATGAAGAAGTCAGGTAAGCTAAAACTCCGTTTAGAAATCATGAACCACAACGAAAATTAGAAAGCGGCCGGGATGCACGTTCCAAATTCTACCTGTCACCATAATGAGCCTAGCTTGTTCCTGGTCACAGCACTGCCTCGACACTCTCGGTGATGCGGGCAGGGATGGGTGTACTTCTGATGTTCCGGGTCATCGCCAATCGGCCTTGACTTTCGTCGACAACGAGCTATCGAGTAGGAGATACTGGGGTGGCTGAGGCGTTTCAGCTCAGCATCACGGGAGCCGCCCATCGCAGGGAAGAGTTGTGGCGAGCTCTGCCGTGCTGACGCTTCCAGCTCGAACTATTCAAAGCTGATTACATGCTGGTGAGTTCAGCTCTTCTTAAGCGATCGATCAGTACACGAAGACACAGAGGTTGCATGCGCTTGCGGCAGATAGTCAAAACCTTCGAGAGATGCCTTGGGATTCAGTAGGTATGGAAGAGACATTCTTCGAATCGATCATCGTGATGCTCATGGTGTTTTGATAGTATAATTGCGTCACGCGTCCACTTGGTAATTCTCCACTTGATCATTTCTCCACTTGTTCACTTGTTCATCTGTCCAACTCGTGTCAAAGACCTCGCGGGGACCTCAACTTTTCACAATGCCCAATACACCTCGTAACATCATGTCTGTCGAAGAAAACCTGCATGAGATAGAAGCGATGCTTGGTAACCATGGTCCTCTTTCTCAACAGCCCCAAGTGAGAAGGACGTGGTCGATGCCATTCGCCTCTGGAGTCACTCGTTCAGATGCCCATGAGAAAGACAAACCTTGCAAAATTGAGCTGCACCGTACAGCATACCTTGATGGTTTACGCGGCTTCTCAGCGCTTCTGGTCTTCAGTCTGCACCATCAAGTTTGGGGGCATTCTGGGACCGGGGGCGAATTCGTCCTTGAGAACGCTTTCGGCTGGAATGGAATCTATCAAATCGTCTGTTTTCCTGGCCTTCGTATATTGTTCTCAGGAGGTCATCTCGCAGTTGCAGTCTTCTTCGTGATCTCCGGCTACGTCTTGTCCATGAAACCTCTAAGCTTGATACAAGCAGGAGATGCGACTAAGATGTCTGAGAATTTGGCATCCGCATTGTTTCGTAGATGGCTCCGACTCTACATCCCGGTTGCGGGCACGACATTTCTCTGGATGACTTCATGGCATGTGCTCTCAATTCGATCGAGTAATCCTATTGCTCAACTGCCAGAATCGACATACCTTCGTGAGCTCTGGAAATGGTATTGCGATTTTAAGAACTACAGCTTTGTATTCCAGGGCGAAGCTTGGAACGCGTACAACGACCACACGTGGTCGATACCGATGGAGTTCAGAGGATCGATCGTGGTCTACACATCCTTGTTGGCACTGTCCGGCTGCAACAGGAACTCCCGACTGCTTTGCGAATCTGTGCTGTTGTATTACTTCCTCTACATCGTGGATGGCTGGTACTGTGCCCTATTCGTCGCAGGAATGATTCTGTGTGACCTCGATCTTCTCGCAGGACGAGGACAGCTGCCACGTCGACTACACGCACTGAATAAACACAAAACTCTAGTCGCGTATCTGATCTTCTTGATCGGCCTATATCTCGGTGGCGTTCCTTCCATCTCTAATGATATTCAACACCTCAGAGACTCTCCTGGGTGGTACTACCTATCCTTTCTCAAGCCACAAGCATTTTGGGACTTCAGATGGTTTTTTCGCTTCTGGGCTGCGGTCTGCGTAGTCTCAGCCACACCACATATCTCTTGGCTCAAGAGGTTCTTCGAGACTTCCTTCTGTCAATATCTTGGACGGGTCTCATTCGGATTTTATCTTGTTCATGGTCCAGTGCTGTGGACTCTGGGCGATAGACTTTACGCAGCCAGTGGTAGGATTCGAGAAGGACACATCGGTGTCGTACCTGACTGGATCAATCTACTGCCATTACCAGCAGCAGGGCCCTTTGGTCTTGAGATCAATTATCTGGTTCCTCAGTTTATCTTGTTGGCATTCACTTTATGGTTAGCGGAGATAGTCACCAGGTGTCTCGACAAGTTCAGCGTGGAAGTTTCTCAGTGGCTCTACAAGAAGGCTCTACTCCAGAGTGAAAGCTCGAGACCCCACCACAGTTGGAAACGCGAGATTAAAGATTGAGAGGGAATTGAAGCTGAGTGTATGCCACATAGCAAGAAACTGATGACGTTGCTCATATCGTATGCCTCTATTCCCTGTCCCAGTACTCACTGCCAGTCCGTTCGAGTCGCTATCGTGAATTTGCGATCCTATGTGAAAAGCTTACAATATCACTTTTGCTCCTTGAAGACGCTTCCCGTTTTCCAGGATCATGGAGTCACATGAAACATGCGCTAAGCGATTACAAATTGCCCAAGGGAGTTTGTTCGTGCGGTTATGGTACAACTCGGCAGAAGCTGACCTAAGCAAGCAAGCAAGACGCACGGCAGGTTGAATATGCATCTGGAAAAGTATGCACTACATGTGCAGGAATGGAAACAATAGTGTCTCGATAGTCTGATTCTTGCGTATGGACTGATTGCTCGTTCTGGTTCTCGAGAGTTTACCTCATCTGCCGCAAAAGCTGAAAAGGGCATCAGGTCAGACGAACCTTCTCGATGATCTAAAATATGTGCGAACATGGTTTGAGCATGGGACTGCTGCTATCAGCTCTGACAGATGTCACTTTGTACCCAAGTATGAGGTATCTTAATCGCTCGATTGTCAAATTCAACAAACAATGCTATCCAAGGGCCAATGCCGCCAGACCTGATATCGTTTTGCACTCAGCTCTGGAATCATAACCAACCAAAGGCTCTTGGGAAAGCCACTCTGCTAAGACTGATACAAGTTCGCCGAGTACACTCTGTGTACCTCTGATACACACCCGCGTTTCTAGCCGACTACCCTCGACCAGGCTTGGTACACGGCACGTGAAGGAAAGAGCATGACGCGATGTCCAGCCCAACCAGATGAGGCCCGCATCACCGCGGTCTACTGTAGGTTATAAAGTCCTAGACGTCTCTATAATGACCGTGTCGAACTGCGATGATCATCCTGTCATGAGGGTTCTTGCATTTCTTCTAGTCGCATGGGCTGCAGGCTCATCAGCTGCAATCGTTTCCTCGTGTGGAGTGAGAGACGGTCAATCATCTTACATCTTAATCAGGCACTAATGTCTAGAAGAGTAGTTGCGTCTCTCGAGCAATCAAGAAGACAGGCTGTGCGCCAAGTGACAGCAGATGTATCTGCGCGTCAGAACATTACAGCGGCTATCTACAATACTGTATCGCAAAGAGGTGCAGTAAATCAGAGAGGGAGGGTAAGCATACCTACGTTGAAGCGTTGATCAGGCCTCTTCACTAATTCGACCAAGCTGAGATCAAAAGTGCTACGGCCATTTGTGACTTGGTTGGAGGAGTTCAGACGGGGAGAAGGAGCTTCGGATGATGGCTTTGTGATACAGAAGCGCGATGTCACACCCAATCGCCACGATAGAGGACATCATCAGGGAGGGAAACAACCAGCTCCTGTACATCAACCAGCTCCGGGCCGTGGCCATCAACCAGCACCACCATCACCACCACCACCACCTCCGCCCCCGCCAGGACCTGGCAGAGGGC
>Ga0058697_10000366_pt1 | contig 20598 bp, 23 predicted proteins | sample AgamicAsMae_FD_66619 | JGI IMG/M metagenome (GOLD analysis project Ga0058697, IMG submission 66619) | Agave microbial communities from Guanajuato, Mexico - As.Ma.e | ecosystem: Host-associated > Plants > Phyllosphere > Phylloplane/Leaf | place: Guanajuato, Mexico | collected 2012-06-04
CAGACATGAGACGCGACCCTTGTAATGACTGCTTTGTTAACGAGAAATATGACCCTTTCTTTTCCCATCATTTTCCAACGATGAACATCATCCCTTTTGTTGCTGTTGTTCGAGTATGGACTGCCCTTTCTTCAAGTCGAGACTTGGTTTATAGCATTTATCAACCGTGTCGATCGTTGATGCTGCACTATATGCCGCTGCCCACAAGGACCTCGGAAAGTTGCGGTCTGGCTGCGAGGCTAGCATACAATGGTCAAGCGTGTTGATCATGAGAAAGAGGAAACCTGACATGTATGACACTACCAACGACAACGACACACCCAAGCAAAACACCACCCGCATCCCACGCATCCCAAACGCAAGTCTTCATATTTTGACCAGCCAACCCGCTTCTACAACCGCCCCTCTGACACACACGCAACAAGAGCAACCATGCATATGGGCACGAAGCCTTAGCAGAGGGAGTTCTTTGAAACGCATGGTACTCGGGTCTCGACAGTCCCCGTAAGAATTCTGGAGTAAGGGTGTCGCGTGATTGAACTGTCGCTGATAGAGAGCGCTGTGGTTTGATGGATGCGTGGGTTGTCGATGATGTCCTGCTTGGATTGTGTTTTTGTGATTGAGTTGGGTGCGATGTTGTTTGGTGGGAGGTGATCGAAGTTCGAGGCATGGTCTGAGGATGCATCGCGGTGTAGCGCTGGAGGTGGTCGATGTGAGATGTGAGTTGGAAAAAGTGGGAGGGACAGGAGATGATTGAGGATCTCTGAAGCGTTTCATTCGCACGAGGAAGGTGTTGTTGCGAGTTGTCGTCATCGTGCCTTCCACACGCAGCACATCGATTCTCAGAAGGTGTAGACAACTCGAACATGAGGAAAGAGCAAATGATGCTTGAAAATACGAAGTACAGGGCGACATGCTGATGAAAAAAGACTAAACCGAAAACCTGCCGCCACCCAATGCATCCAAGAAGGAAAGAACTCCCTCTACCCCCACCACATCATGCCGCATGACCCAAGGTGTAGATTCCGATCCTGACACCTTCGCATAAATTCTCGAACGTAAAGATCAAGCTTCGCAACAAACACCAAGGACATCTCTTACATCAATCATACCTCCCTCCTCACCAGTCACCCTTCCAGACATCAAACTGCCAGACCCCCAAAGCCCTCTTCGTTCTTCCCAACGTCTAAACTTCACCTTGATTTCTCTGGGCAGACCACCCAACACAACCTTCGACTTGGGAATGGCAGGCCTGTCCTCGAGACTAGCGGACAAAATAGCATAATCATGTGCGAACAAACATGCTTGAGTAAAAGCATGTTGCCACAAACTCTGTTTCGAGAGTAAAGGTCCGGGTAGAACCAGAATCTCGGAATTGGCATCGAGAACGTAGCAGCCCTCAGGTTCCAAATCGTCTTGAGTGAAAGGCGCAATTTCCGAGATCGACGCCTCGAACTCGGCATTGGGTGATCTGCCAGAGCCATCGCTGTTGGGTCGATCTGTATTGGGAGATTTGGGCGCGCTCCAGGAGGGACGGCGGGTGAAGTAGCCAGTGAACAAGGAGGTCACCGTTTGCTTGGGCTTCTCTTTCGCTTCAATTCTGAAAAGGCGCACCGAAGAGTGTTCCCAATTACCACATTTTCCTTGCCAGAGCGCCGGAGACTGACAAACAGTTGTCTTGCCAGAATCGTGGATCTCTGCAAGGAACTCGGCCGTCTCTTTGCCCTCGTCAACTTCCGCAAATCCACCGCCAGGGTTAAGATCCATAGAAATTAGACGAGTGCTTCCAATAGCAGTAGCACCGCAACCGCTTCCCTTCCACAACCAAATCTTCGTCTCCTGGAGTGTGATAGGTCGGGCAATGATATACGGATACTCAGAGCATAGGCTGCTTTTGCTGCGGTCAACTTCGTCAAAGGCAATGTGGCCCATGTGTGGGCGACCACAAAGCATATAAGGCTCTTTCAAGCTCTCTGCGCGTGAACCACGGCGTGTGATAACGATGCCACCAAGTGCTTGGAAGAAGTTCGCTGGTTCGCGAGCTTGATCGATGATGTACAACTGTGTTGACCTATATGCATGGTTAGCTGAATGCCGACTTGGAAGATATGGAAGCTCTCACTTTTGACCAGCTCCAGCCTCTCTAGCGATGCGTTTGGCATGAACCTGGGTCTCCTGAATCGTTGACTCGGCAATGCGATCACCACACCAGAGGTATACTTCGGCCATCCTCGTCATATTGGCAGTGTAGAAGAAATGCGTACAGATGTACATCGAATTTTCGTACAAGATGTGCTCCTGTTGTGCTGGTAGAGGGATCAGAGTACCGTCGGACTTGATTTCGTGAATCGAGTTGCGCAGAGTCTTGATCTTATCGGACTCTCCAGAGCGGGAACCCAGCACCGTTTGCGTATCTGTGTTTAGCTGCAAGCGGTTGTTTGACTGGGGCACGTCGCCGAAGAAGTTGGCCAGTTCCCGTCCAGCTGGAAGATCAAGCATGTTGGGCAAGTGAGGTAGGTCTATCGAGTATCCAGGTACACGTCAGCTCTATGTCCCTCCCGCGGGCGTTGGTATGGATCGCAAGGTACAAGGTGCTCAAACTGCTCAGAAGCAATCAGAATTTGGACAGCATGATGAAATCAAATATGGACGTGAATCGAAGTTCTTTTTCTTTGTGCTCACACGCTGGAAGTACTAGTTCTAAGACTCACCTTTGGCACTCAGTTGACCACTGACAACTCTTGAGCTCTTTGCTGGTTTTGGCGGGGCACTGGCACTGGGTGACTGTACTTGCTCGTGACCACCATTTCGCTTGGGCTGATTGATGATGTCCTCGGTGATACCAAGTCCCAGCTTTGGCGAGGCATTGTATCTAAGTGGTGAGCTCGAGAGTAGTCCCGCAGATAACATTGCGGCCTCTTCGTCCTTCCTGGTGGGTAATTCGATAGGAGCACGCTTCTGTGGTGTAGTCTGCTGTAAAGGTTTGCCCCACATAGAAGCAGCGCCCTTTACCGATGAGAAACTCTGGTTTTCCTTATCCGCCTCAGTCGTGTTCAACGGTGGCAAGGGCTTGTCCTGGGATCTTGAGACGGCTGTAGTCATGCCAGGGAGCGCCTTTCCAGGGAGTGGTCGGCTGAAACCAGAAGGTTGACGAGACGCGGATGGTGGAGAAATGGGGTTCGACAGAGGCTTTGTTGTCACCGGAGAACTAGCCGAGGATGTGCGGAGAGGCAGTTTGAAAGGGGCGGGTGTCTCCAGCTTCTCCGTGGCTGTGGATGATGGAGTGCGTAGTGTTGGCTTTACAGGTGTGATGGGCTTAGGTTTCTCTGCACCAGCAGATGCCGCCACTTCAAGCGACGATCTCGCTGATACAGGAGTCTCTGGCTTGTCTGATCGAACAGGAGGGAATGTCATCGATTTCGTCGGCGTAGGAGTCTTTGGCTTCTCTGCTTCGACAGCTGTTGGTTTGGAGAGGTTGATCGATGCAGCCCTTACAGCTGCAGACTTGGGTCGAGGTTGCACGGGAGCCTTAGTCACCGGCGAGCTTGGTGATGGCAAGTCGATTGATTTGGCCGAATGAGCCGACGAAACACGCTTCTCGGGTCCAGACGCGACGGAAGAAATTCGCTTCTCAGATACAGTTGCAATCGAAGATATGCGCTTTTCAGTCTCAGGTGTTGCCGCCGTGGCCATGTTCTCCGGTGCACTCGACTTCGGCTTACGTCTCTTTGGCCCCTTAGCACGACTCTTGGTCATATGTGTGAGCTGAGTTCCCTCGCTCGGCTCATTCTGGGCAGAAGAAACGCGAGTGATTGTGGGAGGAGAGAAGGGACTTCCTGATGGCGGTGTGTTTGATGCACTCGGTGGGCCACGTGCTAATAGTCCAGCAAGAGCTGGGTTGAACCTGTCGGCAATCTTGTTCGATATAGGTTTTGTTTGCACCTGGGGCTTAGATGACTCCTGCAGTACTGGTTTAGGAAGCTCCTTGTTTGCTGACTTGGGGAGCTCACGTTTCTCTGGCTCGGGAAGCTCTTTTGTTTCCGGTTCAGATGTGTTCCCGATCTTGGTCGGAATCGGGGCTTGATCCACAGGCTTCTCATCAATCACAACGGTCGACGGCTTTGCTTCGACAGAAGCACGCTTTGGTTCTACTTTCTCGGTGACGCTACTTCTCTTCTCAGGAGCGGGAGCCTTGGGCTTGCCTCTAAGGTTCTTATGAAAAGATAGAGCCTCAGGTGTAATGTCGCGGTGTGATTTAGCGGGAGCTGGGACGTTGAGTGAGCTGTTGGATCGGCCAAGCTGCTTCCTGATGGAAATTGCTTCTGGCACAGACGAAGGTGCAGGGGAGATTTTCGGATCCGATGCAGGTTTCTCGGCAGCGGCCTTGTTCATCTCTTCTTTCTTCTTCAACAAACTTTCCTTCAATTCGTCGCGTCGCTCCGACTTTTGGGGACCAGCGCTGAGAGACAGGCCTGCCTTGCCGCGAAGGATGTTGTTTTTCAATTCGTCAGGTGCCACGTATTTGTCGGTCTGGGCTTTCTTGAGCTTGCCGAATAGAGCCTTGAACTCGGGCTCTTGCTCCGACTGCGCGCCAATGGTGCCGCTTCGCGACTTCAGACCTGAGCGGAAGTCGGTCTTTGGTGTAGTCTCTTGCTTAAGCTCCGGCGACTTGAACTCCCCAGACCGCAGCTCTGGGGTTTTAAGAGCAGGGAATTTGGGCGACGCTGAAGCGGTCGAGTTGATGGAGTTTGAAGCTTGATGCTTAGGTGGCAGTGTAGGTACTGATGAAAGTGCACTAGGCTTCAGAGTAGCTGGTTTGATCGGCTCTTTCTCTGTCAACCTAGATGATAGTGCACTGGGCTTTGAGGATATCGGCTTGGAAGGCTCTTGCTTGCTCGATATAGCCTCCTTGGATTTATCCAGACTGTTGCTTTCCGATGACTTTACATCACTGATAGGGGTTTTCTTGGTCTCTTCTTTCTTGGATGCCTCCTTGACCGGCTCTTGCTTTTCCATCTCTGTCTTTTCGGTGACTTTAGGTGTTAGATCAAGCGAGGGAGTGCTGGGCTCTGGCAGAGCAGATTTGCCAATGAGTGAGATAGGCTTGGCCTTGGTCGGAGGTGTGACGTTCCTAGATGCGCTGGGAGAGTGTGTTGGGGTGTTTCTCATGGACGACCTCTTCAATAAGCCCTGGCCGAAAGTCGGCGTGTCTTGGGCCTTTGCGGCATCAAGGTTCTCCTGCGACGGTGACATCTCAGCAGTACCACGCTGCTGCTTTGCTTTGGCAAGGTCGGCCATCCAACTGGGCTGATTCGATTGTGGTGATGCAAGCGGCTTGGGAGAATCTGGGCGAGTAAGAGCGCTCTCAAGCCAGCTAGCTTTGGTGGGACTGCGACTCCATCTCTTGTTGGGACTAAGCGGAGGAGACATGAGACCTTCAGGGATGGGCTCCTGGCCTGAGAAGGATGCCACCGATCTCGAGCGTGAATGCCTGGTTGTGTTGGATCTCTCAGGCTTCTCCTCCTTGGCTTCTGACTCAGGGGCGATGTTTAGGTTGCTGATAGTGCTATGGCTCGAAGAAGGACGAGAAGGAGCGTCGTCGGCATTGGCGACGCTGCGGAAACTGGCGGTCGAATCGTTCCGAGCCAGTGTTGAGGGGCCGGCTGTGACACTCCATCTCTTGTTGACACTGTCATTGCGCTTGAGCATGGCGCTCTGCACGAAGCCACCCATGCCTTTGGTCGGCGAGCTGGGTCTATCCAGACGGCTTTGGGCGCTGGACATGGTACGGTTGAGACCATCGGCGCTGTCTGGCCTGTCTGGCGCAGCAAAGCGCTGTGAGTCGCGAGAGGGCAGAGGAGCGCCCTTCTCAGGGATTGACATCATGCTCATGGGCCTGACGGATGAGGCCCTAGTGGGCGAGCCCATGTCAACAGACATGGGCCGACTGCGGGGTGGGCGCGAAAGAGTACTGGCGCGCGAGGGTACGGCGCTGCTGGGCGATGCCTTGTGCGGGCTCGTCGACGGTGACATTGTTGGTGACGGCATGCCTCGCTCGCTCTCTGCGTCTGTCTGTCAGTCGAGGTTCGGGTTGTTGTGGTTAGGGAGGCTCGTGTGACACACCCAACTTGCGAGCGAGTCGTGAACTTGCGATCTGCGCTTCTAACTGCTCCTGACGCTCATTGTCTTCCCTTTGTCTCTTCTCCTTGAGTTCGCGCACGCTCTCAAGGAAGGCGTTTGTGTCGAGATCCGGCGTGTCGTCCATGGCGTATGGTGCGTCGTGTTTGTAGGGGTCTAGGTGATGATGGTATCTAATCCATACGGTGCAATCGATCAATGATTCAACTAGCGATTGGGGAGCGTCTGGCGACTTTGACACGAAGGAAGAGGGTTCAACAGTCAACCAACGACCAAACAGTGGCCTCCTCTTGTTGACATTTATTTGTGTACCCGTCTGTTCCCCCCAAACCCACCAAAACGTCCCGGCCGCACTCGCAACCGTGCCATGCCACCTTTGACCGCCCCAGCCAATCACTGCCAATCTAGCCCTGAAACACCTCCGTCAACTTTCCTGCACGCCATCTTGGTAACAGGTCATATATTTGTTTGATTGTTCACCCTATCTCTTGCTTTCGATTAGGGGTCTGTTCATGCCCGATCTGTCTCCAATCGTCTTCGCTCTCTCCTATAGAAGATTCGAAACACTCTGGCCCTACGCCTCAGTACAAAAAGAGCCGATCCTTGGCATCTTGCACTACCCATTTGAGGCCTTCCTGAAGGTTCAATCCAGTCAATGCACTGCACTCCATAATGTTCCACCTGTGCGTGTGAATCGTGTCGAGTCGCAAGGCCTACGTGGGTTGACCGAGTCAGTATCGTGCTTGATAAACATTGGGACCCCGCTGCGGCTGGCGAGGGAACCACAAACCTTGCGTATCTCTTCCGAGCTCATGCATCCTGCAACATCGCTCTTGTTCTTGAAAACAAGCAGACTGGCTCCCATCAATCGCTGCCACTCTGGTCAGTCTCCACTTGGTCTGATCGTGCTGAATGAAGCCTTTACCTCTTGCAGAAGGAGCCCCTCCAGTTCTTGTCTGCAATCGTCAATTCGTTCTCGGTCTGTGCCGTCCACGACCCATATGAGCGTGTCTGTCTTCTCAAAATAGTTCTTCCAGTATGTCCGAAGCGTCTTCTGTCCGCCGACGTCCCCTGTCTCCCGTGTAAGTTTCGCTATCGGCATCTCGTACCTCGCGCTCAATTCTGGGCTCCCTTACAGATGTTCAGCTTGTACCTGTTTACCTCAGCTGTCAGCTCCACGTCTTTGCTCCAAGATGGTCAGGCAACCTCACCCATCATAGTCGATTGTTTTGATGATGAAACCGAGAGTGGGGGAGACTGTATTGATGTCCTCGCCCATAATATTCTTGACTATCGAGGTTTTACCGCTGTTGTCGAGTCCGCTATTTGACAGTCAATCATCTGCAACCACGTCATGCTCGTCCCACGCACAGCATCAGAATTCGCATCTCCTTGTCCTTGAGACGCGCTTTTCGGAGTATTGACAGCATAACGACAGCGAAATTAGCTTCAGATGGTACTGGAATCTAGGAAGAAAGAAGAGTAAAAGACTGACTTGGAAAATCAAGAGCGAGTCACGTGGCAGCCAATTTCGTGTCAAGTTATAATCACGACCATCACGCCTGGAAGTGAGGCCAGGGACATGTTGTGTTCTGTCTTTACTTTCCGTGAAGTCTTCTGCCATAGTACTTGTCAGTCCACTGTTGGTGAATAGGAACAAGGATTGATAGAAGTGGTTGGTCATTGGGAAAAGTCAAAGATTCTCAAAAAGCAGGACCGAGAAACATATTTGAATGAACACACAAGTGTTTGTAAATGTTTGATAGGAGCAATCGGTGAGGGGAGGTACGACCGCTCCGTCACTTCTTGAATCTCGTCGTTCACTTCACTGAATGCAGGCAGCCGCGACTGACGACTGACGCACACAGCTTCAACTTCTCAACTTGGTACAACCTCGACATTTCATCTTCGACATTCTTTCAAACACACAGACATGGCTCCCAAGAAGAAGTCAGCATGGATCAGCAACAAGGAACTCAAGAAAATGACCGAAGGTGTCGCCCTGCCTCCTCCCCCTGATGGACCACGATTCGATTACGGCGACAAACTCAACCCACACCTTTTCTATTCTTGGGAAGGTGAACACGCTGCACCACCTATTTGGGACGATCGTCCTGTCTACAAGAACCTCGATCTCCAAGGGACCATACGACAATGGGCGAGCAAAATCACCGTGGAACCCAGGCCATTTGGTGCAACTTCAACCACGAAAGTGAACACCAATTTCTCCTTCAACGTCGGCAAGTCGCATGCTGCTAGCGGCCATCTCTACTTCTTGCCGCCGAAGTATGATCAAACTCTTATGGCCGAACTGGTCCCTCGCTCTTGGATCCCTCAGATCTTCGAGCCCGATCAAAATCTACAGTCTTTCTGGCAACAACAGATCGATGGAGAGCCCAAGCCCCAAGACGATTCTGATTTCGGTAGCTGCAGACCGTTCTGGGATCTCTATTTGACCACCAATTCAGCAGTCCAGTTGCCCCCAACCCAACCAGAGCACAAGGGTTGCGACACTCGTAAGGACACACCACAAGACACAGAGGCGCGAAAGAATGATCGTGGCAGCCAGGGTTGGGCCAACCAGTACCTACAAAATTCCGACGCTTTCATGATGACCCGCTTCGGAAGAAACACTGGCCCAAAAGATGGAAAGCAATACTCTGACGACACGCCCAAGGAACCGTCTTTCGTCCAGCCCGAACCAATGATTGACAACGCCATCAAGCCTGTACTCAACATGTTCCTCCGTATGGCCACGCTCGGCGACATTCCTCAAATCACCGACATCTACAACCACTATGTACAAAATAGCGTATGCACTCCGGAGTTGGAGCCCATCAGCATCATCGACATGAAGGGTCGATGGCAAAGCGCACGAGACGGTCACTTGCCGTTCCTTGTCGCCTGTTCACCTAGAGGCTATGGTGGTAAGAGACGCCATGCAGACCGACCTGCTGTTGATACAGTTCTCGGGTTTGCTTACGCCGATGAGTTTGGCGGCGCGAGAACAGCTTTGCGTTTCGCTGTTGAAGCGAGCGTTTTCGTGAGTGCCAACCGCAAGTGCAAGCGCAAGGGAGTTAGCAAGTGTCTTATGGACAAGCTCCTTGGACTGTTGGATCAATACTACATTGAGCGTGGTGGCTACGACATAGATGAAAAGCTTGGGATTGGTACACAACGTCTCGTGTCACGCATCTTCGTCAACCTCATGCATTCGGAAAACGAGAAGAGCAGGGAGTGGGTGATGCCATACCTTGAGTCATGGGGGTTCAAGCAGCAGTCAACAGCCAAGAGGGTAGGCTACAAACTGAGTTCGGTGTAAGTGCAGCTCAACTTGTGTACGCAAACCTTGCTGACAGATCTACAGCTTCGACATCACGACCTTCCACAAAGAGACTGGAATGGTTATTGTGCCTAACAACCCACCAATACTTCCCCCAGCAGAGGGTTGAAGTTGCCGAAGACTCGCAGAAACGTTACCTTGCTTGAAGCCACAATGAAGGAAGCGTACGACCAGACATGAGATGAGATAGAGATTAATGAGTTGCGATGCTTCTTCGGGGAGTCTAGAGGCTTGGTTGCAGAACGGGACAAGACTCAACAGAAGAATGGTGGATGGCATTAATTAATTGAGAGAAATAATAAGAACTGCGGAGCGGAGAGAAGCCTTGGCTCCCCCGAGACGCTCGCTTTATCTGATGAAACCATTCTACTTTTCTTTTTTTGCTCTTCCCACTAGACCCATATAACGTCTTACACCAATATGTCGCTCGCTCTAGGAAAGCGCAAGCGCGCAGTAACATCTAAAACAACACTTCCGTCTAAAAAGGCCACCCTCGCAAAACCAGCACCACCACCACCTGCGGCGCCAGAACCAGAATCCGATGCAGAAGACCGAGAAGCGCTGAACGAAGCATTTCGTCGCGCATTCGAAAAGCGCTTCAAAGCGATCGAAGAGGACAAGCCCGATGAAGTCGAAATTGAAGAGGAGGAACTAGACGAGGACGAGGAGGACTGGGATGGCCTATCAGAAGAAGACGAGGACGATGAAGACGAGGTCGAAGTGGTCGAGCACAACATGTCCAATTTCTCGCGCGAACGAGCAGACAAAGCTGCATTGAAAGCATTCATGGTAACTCTCCATCTCTATACCAAGTTCCACTCACAAGGACTCATCACTAACACACGCGCCAAAACAGTCCTCCAAACCACCCACCTCCACAGACTCACCAAGCACATCAACCAAGCAACCCACAAAAAAGAAAGACGAAGACACTGAAGGCGGCACCACAGAACAAGAAAACCTCAAAGACGATCTCGCCCTGCAACGCCTGCTCAAAGAATCCCATCTGCTAGACGCAACATCCCTCTCTACCGATCCCTCTGGCAAAAACCGGCACAAAGCCACTGATCTGCGACTCCTCGAACTCGGCTCCAAGACTTCGATTTTTGCGCAGAAGAATATGCCTAAACATCAACGGGTGGGAATTCAGAAGAAGAAGGAAAGTAAGGAGTTTGAGAGGAGGAGGGAGGCCAAGGAGAATGGTATCGTGCTTGAAAGGGTCAGAAGAGAGGGGACTGATGGCAAGGGAGGTGGCTTTGGGGGTGGTGATAGGAGGGAGAGAGGAATTGGAAACCCCAGTGTGGGCAAGTTTAGTGGTGGCACGTTGAGGTTGAGCAAGAGAGACGTGGATGGCATCACTGGGCCGAAGAGCAGTGGAAGAGGAGGAAGAGGTGGCAAGACCGGTAGGGGCAGAGGCGGTGGTAGAGGTGGCAGGGGAGGCAAGAGGTAGACAGTTGTCGTCTTCCTAGTACGGAACGCCGTCTATATCGCCGTAATTGCCAAAGGAAACACAACTGCTTCCTAATATCCATACCAGCGCTCTGGTCCCCCAAGCTTGTAATACAAGACGTACCAACCAGCAGCGCAGCCACTGTATTCACGATGAATCCACTGGTTCCCAGAGATTCGGCATTTCGACAAAGGGCTCGATACTGGAGATTAGAGAGGAAGGAACCAGCATCGAGGAACTCAAAATCGACGAGTGCATCTTATTGTTCTCTAAGCAGTGAGACGCAAATCAGCATCCAATACCGCCACAGGTATCAATAGAACATTTAAGCTGTGATCTTGATAACTATATTCTAAATTAATTATACAGAAGCTCCGAACGCAAGTCAAGATCAGAAATACTCTTGTTACGATCTCTCCTGACTAAAGAGGTTCTATTTGCCCGGGCAGAAAGAGTGCATTCTTGCGTTACTCGATTTAGGTTGTGAAGCTTCATCTACCGTTGTGGTTCAATGGTTAGTTATTCTCACAAGTGTAACGGTATCAGCTTGAGCCTCAATAGAAAAGCACAACGTCCTCTGCGTATTGAATCGTACTTATACAATGCTCCTCGGGAGAAAGATGTCATATCCGCTCATCTTTGGTTTCGTTCTCTGTGATCCGGCCTCCTGCTTCCTGTACAGATGGTTGTGTGAACTGTTTGGCCTATTCCTGAATTTACCTTGAAGTATTGGCTCCGTGTGTGGTCCGAATTCATAGGGCGTTTGGGATCAGGGATTCTGTCTCGGGATTATTGGTTTGTATATCGAAAGCACGTTCAATCAGATCCGACGAGCGTGTTTTCATATAACGTAAGTGTGGAAAGTATGTCAACAATACTATGCGGAGGCACATGGGATATGCTGACTGGATGCGGAATGAAATAGGAGAAAGTCAAATGCGCTAAATCGATCATAGACATCCGCGGCATCAGTATACTCCAGTAATCTTGAAATCCAATGCAGTAGTTGGTGTCATCGTCGGCAGGGACGACGAGATCTTGGCCGTTGCGATAGTGTTTCTGGTCATGGGGACAGCGGCTGGCTTCTATGTTGTGCGCCATTGGAAGCTTTAAGGATGTGGCGCACCTGAGCGCGCATGGCTACCTGAGAACGTTGTTGACATTCATAGCACGTTCAGTGATCCGCGGGTGCTCTGATTCGTGCGAATACGACATTGTTTTCTCTGCTCGGGCTGAACGTATTGTGAGCATCCTCATTGCGATACTGATGCATCAGTCAATGCTCGTCTCAGTGAGACTGCATGAGTTGAGCAGCACGAATGACATCCAACGCCTGTGCCAGATCCGGAAATTTGTATCAAGAGTCAAAGAAAAGCGGCCCGTCTAAGAGGTTCAGGTTCGATGCAACGTGAGAGGTTACGTCCGAGTAAGTGAGTGACCCCTTGCAGAGACACGAAAGCGCGGCCGCGGTGCGAACATCTCGCACCGTCCGGCCGGAGAGCGCGATGATGTGGAGCGTAGTCCCTCGAATGGTTCGATGCGTCAATCTCTGCGAGCAAGAGTGCCCTTTCACGATCAACAAAATAGCCGACTGCCCTAAAATCTTCAAAAGTCCACAAATGCACCATCTCCTTGACTGAGAATAAAACTTGGCATCGCAACGGCGGTCCGGAAGCAGATGCGCGCGCAGTTCATGGAGAACGGGTCCGCTGAACAGAGCTAACCCAAATCGTCAAATGCAAGTTTGGCAAGTTGAGGATCATGCTGAGCAGCTCACATTCGACTTGCTTGTACCGGCGCTCATAGATGACTGGAAATAATCTCCAAGGAATCGGTCGTGAAGAGTGTGTCAGAGATAGATGAACAACAAATGTCTATGCATCTGAGAGCTGCGACATGATACGGTAGAGTTCAGAAGACGTGGGGAGTGTTATGGTAAAGGCGGCGCTGACTAACCTACCCACTCTATTGCGACTCGCAACGTCTCGGCCTGAGCGCGATAGAGATCGACGATCTCGTGAAGGCTGTGTTGAAGAATCTGGTAGCCCCCTTAAACGTGGCTGAAGGGGGCATGCAGACAAGAAGGAGAGAGATAAGGGACGATGGGGGAGTTTCAAGACTGGGCCTCAGAGATTTGTTGCGAAATTTGCTGTGAGCCTGCAACTACGAGATCAGCAGGACTGTTCGGACTCAACTGCGAACGCCAAGACTGTGTACTGCTGCAGTGCTGCATGGCTTCCTTCACAGCTTCATGTGATGATGATTGATTATGGAAGCAGACGGCTGGACGTATGTGATTAGCGGTCATGTTCGAGTGTTATTCCTTCGGCCGTGTGGAACAAAGTCAGATGCTGGCCAGAAAGGTCGGTCGCGTGAAATTACACGCAAGCAGATAAAAGATCTACGGCGATCGACATGGTCGCAAGATCTACCGACCTCGTTGAAGACAAGGTGAATTGAAAGTGTCGCCGCGGTTGTTCGGAATTGCAAGTATGGGAGAAGGGACATTGGGAAGCAGGAAGGTGCAGGGAATGTGGGAATGCCACATGGTCCAGATGCTGTTCTCACATGCAGATATCCCTCGTGTTCGCATGCGTATCACTTGGATCTGGTTTGAGGCTTGAGTGAAGGGAGCGCGTGGACTTAACGGCGTCTGACAAAGATGCTGAAACGATTCACCAATTGACATGACGTCGGGTATCCGGCACGGGGGATCTTGGTTGTGTGTAGCTCTTGGACTCTTTTTGTCGCGCAAAACGGCGAGCCAATGGTGTTGGCGGATAAGCTTTGATGCGCGGTGGAGCCAAGAATATGATGGGGAGAGCTGGAGAAGATGGATGTGCATGTCAACACAGGTCTTTCTTTTGCAAGCTGGTGACCAAAGCATCTGGACAAGGCTGATTTGATGCAACTGTCGACCTTCAGAACAGACGGATACGCGATATTGCAGCCAGAAGCCAGGATGACGTTCGGTGAGCGGCCAAGACAAGCCCTGGACGCTAGACGGCCGTCGGGGGTCTAGAATGTGCAGAGTGGAGAAAGGCTCACGCTCGCGACTTGGACGGTTTGCGCACGACTAGGCGGCCGTTCCGGCGTTCCCTGAGAACTCTCGGACTTGATTCTGTCCGCCGTCCAAGCATCGGTGCATCTGTGCTGGACCTATCATGCTTAGCAAACCGCTGCTCAACAGCTGAATCTGACTCTGATTCCGACTTTGCACCCGACGCCTTCTTCGACACCACCACCGACCGACCCTCCTTCCATCCCATCGCCCATATCGCTCACCACCGACACCCGCTATCACACTACACCAGACAGCACACACGCTCCACTACTACACCTTCTTCACGAAAGCACAACCTCTACCTGAGCTGGACCGCCACGCGGACCTCCGCCATGGAGCCCGACTTCATAACGCGAAAGTCCATCTGCTTGGGCCAGCCGCTACCCCCAAATGTCGTTATCCACGACAGCGACCCAAACTTCGGCCCCGGCATGGAGCGCCTGTATCCCTCGAGCGTCGAGAGTAACATTTTGGAAGAGCTGGTTATACTCAAGGCCAAGCTACGGTTGTGCAACAACGATGACTTCTGGTCCTTTGTTTCTGAGCGCATGGCCGAAATCCTGGGAGCACAGCTCTCTTTCATCGCCAAACGTATTCTGGTCGACGAACAAGACTCGGCCATCGAGATGCCTCCTCTCGGAGAGCCAGGCTCTTGTCTGATGGCAAGTGCCTGGTACTACAACGACGGCAAGGGTCTGCAGGGCGTCGACAAAGGCTTCAAATACCACGCCTACGGCTGTCCCTGTTCCTACATGCGTCATGACAAGGTCTTTGTCGTTCCCGAAAAAGTCAGCGAAATGTTCGCCAACAACCCAAACAAGTTGCCTGTCTCTGCCGAAGCTTACATTGGTGTCCCTCTCTTTGCTGACGGCAAGTGTTTTGCCCACTTTGGCGTCATCTGGTCTGTCGAGGGCGCCGCAAAAAGGAAAGTTTCGTGGGCTTTTATCGAAATGTTTATGCATGCTCTGGAGGACCAAATCCTGGAACGCTTGCTTGAAGGCACCGAGTTCAAAGACAAAGCAGAAGCCAACAGAGATTTGCCGCGTGTCATTCCGCATGAAATCATCACCGCTGCCCAATCTTTACAGCCATACGCAAAGAGCTTGTCTCATGAACTAAGGACACCAATGCAAGGTGTGGTTGGTATGCTTGATGTCATGTACGCCACTGTCCAAGAAGCCGCCGAAGGCCAGACAAATGCAGATGTTCGTAGAGTCTTCGAAACACTAAAGGAGAACATTGAGACAGTTCAAGGTAAGTTTGGGATTCTTTCCTCAATCATGGTCTATGTGCTCATCGTTCGCTAGATTCCTCGCGCCGCGCTGTTGAGGCTGCTGACAACGTCGTACATGCCTACGACATGAACCTAGGCATCCCCACGGGACCTCCCATCGACGAAGAACACATGGACGGTTTCCCTGACATGAACCCCGCTTCCCATCCCGAGATTCTTGTTGCCGGAAGTGATTTGCCCATCTCGAGACCCAACAAGCGCCGTCGGGAGGAGCCCAGGAGTGAGCCGGAAGGAAGCCCGACGAAAGTCCAGGCAACTCTTTCTGCTCGTGCAGCAAAAGCCTCCCCTACCGAAGGCATCAAATCAGGTCTTCAAGAAGCTGAAGATCTTCCAGCAAGCGCTGCCCAACAAACGATGCCTATGAGCCCTCGGCCTATGATTGCTGCTCTACAGGGTGATCGCGCCATCGCTCCTGGTGTCAGACACACAAATCTCCGCAGGGTTTTGCAATATGTTGTGAACGAGGGCTTGAAGGTTGGAGGGAGACCTGAATCTGCAATCGCCCAAGAAACATATCTCGGCGAAATCATCGAAGTGTGTACGCGATCGGCGAAAGGTGAGCCTAGGACGAAACTCATTGAGTGGTCCGTGGACTCTGCCGTGCCCGAAACAATACTCGCCGATGAGAAAGACCTTGCCAAGCTCATCTCATGCGTTTTCCTGAACGCTACCAAATTCACACAGCAGGGAAACATCACCCTCACAGCAAAGCTGAGCCCGAAACTCAGATACATCGTGATCAAGTGTACTGATACTGGCCCCGGCATTCCTGCAGCCTTCCTTCCACGTCTCTTTCAACCATTCTCACAAGAAGATCCTTCTCTCACTCGTCAAAGTGAAGGACTTGGTCTCGGTCTTTTGGTGGCCAAAGGTCTAGCGCGAAAGCTTGGAGGAGATCTTTTCTGCATACGCGCAGACACTGCTGGACCTAAGCGAGGCACGGAGTTTGAGATGAGAATTCCCCTCAGAGCTGGTGACACGACCACTCGCCCTCCGTCACCATTTGGCACACCATCACACAACAGAGTGCGCCATTCAAACTCAGTGGATTCTGATGGTCGCCCCTCTCCCATGCCTAACTTCAGCGCATCGCATACTCGCACTCGAAGCGACAACTCTAATAAGGACCTACCATCTCCGACCGAGAAGCCTGCTACTGGCGAATCATCTGCAGCACCTGCTGTCAGAAGTCCTCCAGTACTCAAACACACCCACTCCTTCTCCGTGCCTTCGTTCCCGCAGAAGCAAACAAGCGCTGCTGGACGCAAGTCATCGGCCACCCTCAACGGTATCGACCGCAACTTAGCTGTCAAATATCCCCTGAACTTCCTCGTAGCAGAGGACAATAAAATCAACCGCAAGCTTCTTGTTAGCATGCTCAACAAGTTTGGCTACAAGACGGTGATCGAAGCATATGACGGTGCCGAGGCCGTGCGACTGATGTCGAAGAACCCGTCAGTTGACGTTGTACTCATGGACCTCTGGATGCCCTTCATGGACGGATACGAAGCCACCGAAAAAATCCTCGCCATGAGCCATGGCAAGAACGGCGTTTGTGGCGGTACACCGACCGTTCTGGCCGTGACCGCGGACGTGACTGACGGAGCCCTTGAGCGGGCTGCCAAGGTCGGCATGAAGGGGTTCATGACAAAGCCATTCAAGCTCATGGACCTCCAACGTCTGATTCTAGAATACTGCGCTCGCAGCGGAAGTGAAGTTGAAGGTGGAGAGTGATTTCCCTCTTTTTACTCTACAATACCTTTCTGTTTTGCTTTGTTTTGTTTTTACGTTGTTTTCCTTTGGTTACAATCCTCTTCTTATGCATCAATATTCTTGTTGGGTTACTTTTTGAAGTAGCGAGGCGTTATGGAGTCTTGAGCGGAAAAGCTCATGACAGATGTGGGATCATAGAATGGAGTATTACCCGGTGCTTATTGGGTTCATGACAATGTCTTGGAAGAGATGAGTGTTTCAAGGATCACGGAAAATACCTACGACGTTCGGTTTCATCTTTCCCTTCTAGCCCTTCACTTAGATGGATGAAGATGTTGGTACATCTTTTTTAGCTAGAGTAAAAATTTAATTCAGACATTTCCAAATCTACCTCGAGCAGTACATGTTTGCCATCGAAGTATTCTCATGCAACAGGTGTCTGAGGGCTACAGTAGAGACTAGACACGACGTTGCGATTGGAGGTCAATCTAGAAATCTTCCGACTGGTCGAGACAAAGGGACCAATGACGTGCCACTGAACTTCAAGGGCCTCGAACTTCTCTCCGCCTTCTCACCACGCTTCTCAACAACGTCTTTTTATCTATCTTGCCAATACTCTGGACTTTTCTCGCATCTCGCTGGTATTGTTTTCCATCCGATATATATCCTGCATATCGCCTGTTTCGGAGAACTGGACAGCAGCTACCACATGTTCATCAGCAGCAGCGTCACACCCTCATGCAACAAACAAAGGTCTAGAGCCAGGCTCGGTCTGGAACGCGTGCCTCATGCAAGCCATTTTTATCTCGGCCCTGGCCGTGGTGTCACACAACGGAGATGCGCCCGTTTTGACAGCCTCATAAGCCGGCGGCAGATTTTTGAGTGTTGTGCAGGTACGTTTCATGTCAACTGCGTGCTTCTGGGCCGGGAGGGCCTCAGGGTACCATGACCAATCAAGGGTCTGGTTCTGGGTTCGCATTGCAGGCTTGTGCATGGCATGACATCTCATCGCCGATTGCTGTGAGATTGAGATGCCTTCAGATGGCTCTTTTTCGGAAGAACAGAAGAGCATGGTCTTGTTGATGGTGTTCTAGAACGGTTCATTCGATATCGCTTCGGATGTTGGTGTTTCTCGGGTCATGGTGAGAGTACTGACTCGTGCGATATAGTGGCTTTATTGGATCGAGGCCCATGACTTTGGTGATATCGTCTGCTTACGAGGTTGCTCGGTTATACTCGTAAGCAGGCCTTATGGCTTGAGGTCGCGACTCGTGGGTATTGTTACCGCTTTTCGGGTGGCTGACTGACCTGCTCTTACTATGCCAAGCTGCGAGGCTCCTTCCCTCGAACCTCGCATGCATCTGGGTTGATCACAACCGCGCTTCTTAGGTCCCGCTCATCTCGACTCGGATAGATTTTACCCGGGTTCTTCTGTCGGCTTGATCAATCGCTCCTTCTTGCTTAGAAAGATGGCGTCGGTCCTTCATTGTCTAGATCTTGCTCGATCCCTTGGCTAGATGAATAAATGCAAGATAGAGTGTCACAAGATATTAGCAAGTCTCAAAGTAAGTCACATGCACGGTTTGATCAAGTCAATGGACAGAAGAGATAGTAAGCCAGTAGAATGAAAAGATATATTGATGAAGAACCCAAGCAACTTTGTATGTATCTAAGGATAAGGAAAGGATAACTTACCATAACTCCAGCATTACCAACGCCAACACATACCTTCCATCTCCTTACCAGTAATTGTCTCTCTCAATCTCGTTTTTAAGCGCAGTTGGAGCAGCACCAGCCAACGAGAGCAGACCAGTAGCAAGTTCTGCCGCACCAGCGGCACTTAGGAGGTGGAGGCTTGGGGTAACCGCGATTGCCCATGTTTTGTGCTGTGCGGATGGTTTAGCTGTTAGAGTATGCGGAGTTTGTAAGCTGTTTTGTGTGAGTGAGTTGCTTGATGGATTCAAGATAGTCAAGTTCATCATCCTGGTTATGTATGTTCCTAATGTTGAGGTGTATTGTTTGATCCTCTGTCTCTCCTTGTTGTCAAGACAAAGGATAGAGTGTGGATAACAATGGTGAGTTGATACTGAAAGAACGAGAGCTTCTCGGACAAAGAACGAGTGGTAAGAACAAGGAGCAACTACACATATCGCATTGCAAAGCTTGATAGCTAGGTTATTGGAGAAGAACTTTAGTCAAGTATCTTGTCCTACCTCCCTGCCTCACCTTACCAGACATATCTGTCCTGAGCACTGATCAAAACATATCCCATCTCCTAAATTTCTCCTTCGCTTTTCCCTGTCATATATATGCATCTCAGTTACCTTATCACCGGACTGAGGACACATTCGTGTCAAAACAAGGCTATATCGCAAGGCGCAATGACCCCGACTTTTGCAGGATTGGGCTCACGAACAAATAGGCATAAACGGAGAGACATAAATGATATAGAAAAAAGAGATTGATTTTTTCTAGTATTAGAGCAAAACTGACAGACTGGGAAGATAAGCACACACGAGACCAGCTCATATCGACGACCTACTGGAGACAACACGATTGAGAGCGCGATTGTGCTGGCTGTAATGTTGAACTCCTACAAACGCATCACTGCAAGACTAGCTTCAAGACCCCTGCGATATTCCTCAAGGATACGATCTTGCAACGCCTGAAATCTCGAATCCCATTGTTCAGCGGTTGGGATTATATAGTTTTGTAGATACCTTTCTTCCAGTTCCCTGATGATGGATTGTTGTTGATGCAGGAGCAGAGCCATTTCTGAAGGGCTAGGGTAGTGCGGTCCCTGGAAATTGATCTCTCTTTCGACGGACTGGAGACGTTCTTGCAGAGTATTCACTCGAGAGACTGATTCTTCTCGCTCGGACAGGATTGAGTTGATTGTGTTTTCGGCAACGGTTAGCAAGTTTGCTATTGAGCTATCGAGGTTTGGAACGCTGCTTCGGAAGTTGTGGATCTCTTGACGACGTCTGATAGCGACAGGTCGGAATTCCTCAAGGCGGCTTGCTGTGATTGCGTGAACCCTAGACGTGATATTAGCCCTGTCTGCTCGCAACAGGTCCATGGCATAATGGGGAGCGCTAGGTGAATCGTTCATGGAGTCAGTATAACTAGGCAGCTCGTTAGTAGGTCCCGGACGATTTTCAATGTTTCGAATCGTCTCGTAGGCGGTCGGTGCTGGAAGTCGGGCTTGAGAAAGATGGATCTGAGCCTTGGGGAGAGGAAAACCAGGATGTTGTGGAGGCTCCGGGTACAAATCGTCGGGATTGTGGCCGTCGTCTGCCTCTGTTAGACAAGCCTGGCAATCGAAGTGCTTGAGCTCCGTTGTGATCGTTGGCTCGGCACAGAGTGCATAAGACTGACCTTCAGGGAGCTCGAGATGGCAGCCTTGCCATTGGATTTCGGGGGATGGAGTACGAGTTCTGCACAAACGACACACAGAGATGAGCTGCAAACCCCAACACATTGTGAGTAGTCTTTCTGAATCGCTGTTGGTGAAATGTGAGACCTGTCTCTACTTACTGTGTGTTGTTGGTTGTTTCGGTGCTCTGTCTTTCTAAAGAAACACCTAGGAGGATGTA
>Ga0058697_10000368_pt1 | contig 20461 bp, 15 predicted proteins | sample AgamicAsMae_FD_66619 | JGI IMG/M metagenome (GOLD analysis project Ga0058697, IMG submission 66619) | Agave microbial communities from Guanajuato, Mexico - As.Ma.e | ecosystem: Host-associated > Plants > Phyllosphere > Phylloplane/Leaf | place: Guanajuato, Mexico | collected 2012-06-04
GTACACATGCAGGCAGGCGGAAAACAAAATATCGTACTGTCGAAGATGTGCGTGCTGCTGCACCTGGTCTGGAGCTACCGAAAGCAATGTTGGGTAGTATCGTTGATGCTACAGGCGGCTCCACCAAGCTCCTTACCAGCACTGCCGGCCTCATGACACCCACTGTTGTGCCTGCAGAATCCGAAGCCGACAAGATCGCCAAGCGCGAAAGACTGGAACTGGAAGCCTTCATCGAAGCATGGCATGGCCTGCAAGAAAGAAAAATTGTCGTCGAGGAACAACAAGGACATTTGCAAATGGACATCAACCAAGCCGACGACGACATCAAAAAGATGCGAGAGATGCTCGATGCAGTAGAAGCCTTGAACATTGCAAACATTGATTGGGGTCAAGCAATGGAGAAACTAGGGAAGCTGCAACAAGACTTTCGTCACGATATCGATAGCTACAATTTGTCTGAAGCGGCGGTTGCTACCATTGCTCCTCTCTTCAAAGCAGACTTGGACGACTGGGATCCTCTGAAAACGCCATCCTATCGTTTGGTCGAACATCTCACTCACCTTAAACCTATACTGGGTTTGGAAAAGACAACATCTGCACTCGCGACTTCGAATCCAGACATTGAGCCCGAGCAACGACGATACCGCAAGCAGAAAACCACTACACCCTATGAAAGCTTAATCTACGGGGTCTGGTTGCCGAAAATGAGGTCAACGGTTACGCGCTGGGACGTCCACGATGCCACATCCCTAATCACCGTGGTAAACGCCTGGAGACCTCTGCTCCCTGCGTTCGTATACTCCAATCTGCTAGACCAACAAATCGTCCCCAAACTCTCCGAAGCACTAAGCACCTGGAACCCTCGCAAACGACGCCATCACCACAAATCTTCTGCAAACGATGCTCCTCACGTCTGGCTATTCCCTTGGTTGCCTCTACTCCCCTCTTATCACCTCGACCCCAAAGCCTCCACTGGCCTCTTGGTAGACGCCAAAAGAAAGTTCCGCCGTGTACTCGATACCTGCGACATCACTTCCATCCTCTCCGGCTTAGAAGCTTGGAAACAGTTATTCGGCCCAAAGGACTTTGACGCAACAATGCTACGCCATATACTCCCCCGTCTATCTGCACACCTCTCTAATACCTTCGACATCGACCCGGCAGACCAAGACATTTCACCCCTGGAACACGTATTCCTCTGGCTCCCTTTCTTTGCCCCCACTATATTCAGCCGCCTGCTCACCGCAGAGTTTTTCCCAAAGTTGCACGTGGTATTGCATCAATGGTTGACTTCCCCCGAAGCCTCGTTTGAAGAAATAGGAGCTTGGTTTACTTGGTGGAAATCGGTGATTCCTGAGCCCTTGCAGAGATTGAGTGATGTGCAAGCGGAATTCGACAGGGCGATTGTGACGATTAATGATGCGCTGACGTTGCAGGAACGAGGGATGGATATGGCGGCGTTGCCTGCGCCGGCTGCTGGGCCTGTTCGTCCTATTGTTGCTTCTGCTTCTGCCACTGCTGCTGCTGCTGCTGCTGTTTCCTCCCGAGGAGCGCAAGATCCACAAAAAGAAGATCTCACCTTCAAAGACTTTGTAGAAGAGTGGTGTACGGAACACGATTTGACGCTTTTGCCATTGCGAGAAGCACATCCAGCGACGGGAGCGCCGCTTTTCAGAATCACGGCGTCTGTTTCTGGGAAGGGAGGTGTGGTGGTGTTTTTCAGGGGCGAGGTTCTCTGGGCGCAGAAGAAGAAGAGGGAAGATGGGTTTGAGCCGTTGGGTTTGGATGATGGGTTGTTGTTGCGAGCGGAGGGCAAGTAAGATACAAAAGTCTAAGAGAAAAGGGGAGGCCGAGGTCAACTTGCAAGTGGATGGGTTGGCGGATAGATTACGATGTCTTGAGAGTCAAATCAGTTCCATGCATGGTAGAGACGTCATTGGTCTACAATTGACAAACCATTTCACGATTCAAACGCGTTACCTAGGTATCTTCACATTGGAGTCTGCCTCCTGGGCTCGACTAGGCTCCACCTCTTTTTCTCTTCTCACACCACCACAGCCAATACACACAACACAAGCAGACTCTGAATCCACTTGTGCATAGCTTCGACCTCTCCTGCGCCTCCTTGACTCGGACTGGGAGTTGCAGTCGCAGTAAACACTCCTGTCAGCGCCACTGTCGACGTGCTACTGCTAGACTTTGAACTTGACGATTGGGTTACTGGCGTGCCAGGCTTGCCTGCCGTCACCGTGCTGCTGGGTGCGACATACTCTTTCGAGTTCGAGTACCAGATTCCTGCCGCCACGATGCCCTTGGAATCTTGCATCTCTTCAATCTGCTCAGCCGAGCATGTGTCGTGAATTGCTCTGATCCAGCAAGTAGGCTCGGGCTGCTTGGCTAGTGGCGAGTTTGTATGCGTCGAGTTCATTGGTCCTGACGAAGTGAAGTTTCTCAGATCGACCGCCTCTCCCGTGCTAAGGTCGGTGCCATCAATTATGCGGGTGAAGACGGTAAAGGCTGTCTCTGGTTGATAGAATGGTACCGTGTGACCAGCGTCGTAGATTCTGCTGAACGAAAAGTTGCCAAACTGGCGTACGGCTCCACCAACGTATGTCGTGTTGACAACAATGTCTGCATAGCCCGCACTGTTCCAGCCAGAGAGGTACGAGGATTTCGAACTATTTGAAGGAAAATCTGCAAGGGCAGCCGCGACGGCGAAAGAAGCAGCCTCGCCACCTTTCCAGTTGCAAATGTAGTCGGCATCGCCATACATCAGCGACACGCGTACGCCAGCACGGAGAAGGTTGGCAATATCTTGGATTTGACCGCCGCGAATCTCGTCTCCCGTCCTGATGAAGGCGTTGAAAACTGCATTACTGCTAGTGGTGTAGTTGACGCGAGCTCCGATAGCTTTTTGCACCGATGCCGAGTTGAGGTACTCGATATAGGCATTGGGCGGATCTGGTGATGGATTATCGACACGAACATCGTAGACGCTAAGGTTGCTTCTCTCAAAGGGGCTCATCAAGCTATTGCAGCTGTATAAGGCTGTTTGACAAGCCATGTTGGCCTGTTGACTGTCGCCTTCACCTTCGGGGTCGGATGCGTTGGCGATTGTGCGACATTGGATCGTGTCTTTACTGCACTCATTGTTGTATGACTCAATCAAATTCAGTTCGTCCGTTTGCGAGATGGTCTGAATGCCGTAGGTGTTGTTGTAGGCAAAGGTAGCATAATAGTAGTCTTGAATCAGTGAATCAATCAGGCCGTTCACGATACCCAGAGATGTGAGCTTGATCTCCAGAGTCGAATTCTTGGGTATGGTACCATTCTCGCGTTTCCTGTTCTGCTCCTCGAAGTAATTGGCAAAGGTCGGACCATATGTACCACCATAGCTTTCGGCGAAGAGATTGATGCCGGTGGTCGAGATGTTAGAGCTGTTCGGTTGAACACCAGGATTGTACTGCGGGAAGGCGGACAAGAAGGTCTGGAGGAAATGCCACGCAGCTCTTGCCGATATGTCGGTTGTGTTGCTGGTCGACAAAGGATCGCCTGAGCCAAAAGTTCCATTCATGAACGCGTAAGCAGGTGTGCCTGCCCCATTGTCAGGGATATTGACCGTTCCATCAAGCGGGTAATATCGATCTTGGAAGAGATCGTAGGTCATGTTGGTGAGAGTGTCGTAGGACAAACCAACCTAGTATCAATTAGCACAACACTCGATTTTTTGCAACACAATGTAGAAAGCTGGAATACTGCTTGTTCGACAAGAGCCTGGCCGACATAGAATCTCAGTGGAGATGATACATCATGGACTTGCTTTGTGCTTTGCGGTAGAGATTCATGACAACGTTGTCAATGCGGAGAGTACTTACCTGAGCCGGCTGGTCGATAAATAGAATGTTGGAGCTTCTGTCCCAACCCCACATGCGTGCTTGAGTGCCATAAGACCCGTCTGGCATCTGGATAACCTCACATGGACCATTCTCAGCAAACATGCCAATCATGCTGCTGCTTCCGGGACCTCCATTGATCCAGATAGTCAAAGGAGCTGTCTCTGGATTTTGTCTTGCTTCGGTAAACCAGAAGAAGGTGTTGATCGAGTAGTTTTGCTGTATCGGCTGCAACGTGAAGGGTGGCAGATCTGGCATGATCAGCGATATTCATAGCTTTAACATCATATAGCATACCGATGTAGCCAGTGAATTGCTTCTGGGTGCTGAACGCGGTGGTACAGGTCCCAGCAGGTGGAGTCTTGTACGCGATGGTGATATTCTCGTTGATGGGCGATCTCAGGATGTTCGAATACTCGACAGGTGGTGGAAACTGCGCAAGGGCAAGCAACGGCGCTGCCAGAAGAGAGCTGGTGATAGTGTACCGCATACTTACGATTAATTAATAGTTGATTAGAACTAGTCGACTGTTAGTTCTAGTATTTCTGCTTCATCTCCGAAAGCAAAACGTCTGGGAAGAAGAGCTGTAGGAAGACACAGTGACGGGTGCTTAGATAGTAAATCCAGGGAGTGGAGAAGATGGCGACTCTCGATGCAGCAAAGGTTGTCCACGATGATATCGTGTATTGCGACGGTGTGGATCATGAGAATTCGATGCTGAGGCAGAATGTGACTTACTCAATAGTGTTGTTGTTGATGGAAAGCAGAGAAATCGCCAGGACGCCAGGTCTGTAGATACACGTTGAGCTGGCTATACTGCGTTGTGGAAGGCGCGACTGCTACGATTCGAATCAGTTCACGACCGAACATTCTTTCTGCTCGGCCTATAAAGCAAACTCGTTGAGAAGACATCTTGCGAGTTGAGAATAAGTGCCATGGACTTGTGACAAAACAGATCTTCAAATAGTCATACTGCGCTGATATATCATGAAATTACACTTACCAAAAACCACAGGCTCAAATCGACACACAAAGTCGCAGAGAACAATCAAAGGAGTGGAAGCGGCAAGACTAATCACCACAGCATCGGGACTCCAGGTAGTACGTCCAGTCCTGAGTCGCGCTGACGATGAGCGGCGGTGGAAGATGCACACACAAAGATGAGCACTACAGTATTGGTGCGCCCGCGACCTGGAGTCAGCAGAGGTCCTGGCTTGACTCGAAAGAGTGACCTGCTGCGCCTCGGGAGACCCTTCCATCACGCAATTTCACTTTCGGCCGCTCATGCAAGGAACCCGGGATCGGGCGTTTTCGTTGAAGCCTTGGCAACCCAGAATCCAACTCTACTCGATACTCGACATAATCTTTGTCCTTTGTTGTTCGCATCTTTACATTGTTCAGTCGCAAGAAATGAGCATTATGGGTAACGATTGATACTCTGTTCTTGCTGCTAGATCTCGTTCCATCCATCTCCTTACAGGGCATACCACAGACAGCTACTCGCAGGTTCACACAAGCCAAACAAAACATAAAATCATTGGCGAGTCATACTCCAATCGTGATACTCGTTGCAGGTTCAAGTCACATTCGTTGACCGCCGCCGAGAAGAGAAGACCGGTGAACGTGTCTTGCAAACTGAAAGCCAAAACCGACAGGAAACAAGAGTGCCATCATTCATAAGATCAGAACCACTGGTAGGGAATCTCTATTGACATGAAGTGAAAAAACAGGAAAAAATTGCAAGAAAATCAGATAACAGGACTTGAGCGACGCTTTCGCTGGACAGTAAAAGACAAGGTCGTGTCGTGAAGCATGCCGGGAAACATGAGACGGCTTTTGCATAGCGAGGCGTGAATCTTTTGGGCCGTAAATAAGTCATTGAGCATTAGTTGTGCGTTGAGTCGTATTGTTGATCAGCTTGCGCGAATAACAAGTCTGGCGAGAAACTTGTTCGACAAGCAGTCAAAGTCGTTACGGTCGAATTTGGCATCCGATCTGGATCGGAGGTATTTTTCTACGATGTCGTCAGTACGTATATGTAAAGTAGCATGTGTTGACAACTTACCATGCTTGGTGACATGCTCCTTCACTTCGGTCAAAGCATCACAGATGGCAGGGTCGGAGTTGAGGAGTTGGTGGTGACTGCGGGTATCCCAGTCCATAAAGTTGGGCAACTTCTGGCTGATAGCTTGGAACAGACCAACAATGACACCGACGGGAGTGCTCTCCATGTCGTTACAGAATTGATTGACAGCCGACTCGTCGGGTGTACGGAAGTGTGCATCGAACTGCATCTCCTCCCACACTGCCAGCAAGATTGCGGCAAGCATGAAGATGGTTGGCCAGTTCTTAAGCTTTTCTCCGCTGTAAACAGAAGAGTAAAGCGCCGAGAGTTCTTCTAGAACATCCTTCTGAAGCTCTCTCCACATGTCGGCCAAGGCGATTTTGACCTGGAAGTTGATCATGCCGGGTGCTACGGTCTTGCCGCAAAATTTGCTTTCCTCGTCTTCAATCTTGCCGACATTGGCTTCCTCCTCGGACAGACCCTCGATCAAGGTGATGTGGAGTGTCAAGTTATATGCAAGGACCAACTTGAGCGCTTTGCGAATCACCGGTGACTTTGACTTGACCCAGTAGTGGTAGGCGGTCTTGAGCATCTCGGTCAAGAAGGGTGTACCTTCGAAGTAACCGTCGACGAATGACTCGAAACCATTGTCGAGATGGCAATCCAGGTAGTCCGAAAGACTCGAAGCCGATACACCTTCCATACCTGCCGACAATTTGGATGTACTTGTTTCAAACTGAATGGGGTCGGTGATCTTCTCGGACCATTCAATGTTGAAGCAGTTGTCATCGCGCACATAGACCTCACGGACATTGATGGGAAGTAAATATCCGTACCCGTGAGTGATGTAAACAGTGCGCTCGTTGGGTGAGAATCCTTTGATGTTAGCAGCGGAGACACCAAGATTGATATGACGCTCGTAGTCAGCTTTCCAATCCTTCATAAAGAATCCAATGTCCTTGATGTCGATGCGAGTACAAGGGACTTGCCAGAGGCGAGCATGAGAAGGACGGCAGCCGCCACAAGGGTTGCCCTTATCACAGGTTTTCTTGAGGAACTTGCAACGAAGACAAGCACGAAGCTTTCTGATCTCGTGAGCTTGCTGGCGTTGATCTGCACGAAGAGGACCCTTTCTCTTGCCGACACGCTTCTCGGGGGCACCGTCTTTACGAGCAGGTGGGCTAGCCTTTTTGATGGCTGACTTTGTGGTCTTGGCGAGAGCGTTGGTAGGACTCTTGCGCTTTCTCAAAGGAGGCGATACCGGACTTGAAGCGTTGGATGAGATGGTAGATGTCTGTACTGCTTGAGAGGTAGAAGGTCGAGTACCGTCAGCAGGACTTGCCAATGGCGATGAGGATGTGGAGTGAGACATGTATTCGTGTTCGTAGTCTGACGAAATATTTCGGGAGTGATGCGATCTATGCTGAACATAGTCGGCAGCGCTGAAGCCATCCGAAACAGGTGAGAACAGAGGGAAAGGGATTTCCTCGTAGCTACTAGACAACTGAGCAGAGCTGGCGTCATCGTTGGAAGAGTCGGAGGCACTGCGTATATGCAGGGTCTGGCTAGGGTTGAAGATGGCATTGTTGTTGGCCTCAACGTAAGAGCCGAGGGAATGTCTCGAAACGGGAAAGTCAACAGCAGTCCAACCGTTGTCACTACTTGACATGGAGTGAATTTCCAGATAGGAGCCAGTAGGAGAGTTACTGGGTAAGCTCCCATGCACACTGGCGTTAGCAGCCAAGCCCATCTGGAAAGCCAGAAGCTCGTTCTGATAGTCGTTTAGGGGATAGGACAGGACGTTCATAGACTCGATCGGGCCAGCCATGGTCATGTATGCGGTCGAGTTCATGGCCATGGTAGTCTCGGGCGAGACAGGCATGTACTGAGGGGTAGCTTGCTGGATCGGCATGGCATACGAGGCATCGTAGGTACGGTCCAGAGTGGCGTCCTGGCTAAAAGCCTGCTGGGCAGGGAATTGGAAGTGCCATTGGGGGTTGAGAACAGCGGCTTGATTGATTTGCTGTTGAGCATATGCAAGGTTCATGGTGCTAGACTGAGCAGGAGCGGGAAGGTTGTGGGCCTCGTATGGCTTTTGGTCATGGTGGTTGACGGCATAGTCGATATGTTGCTTCTGATCGAGTTGACCTGCATCATACTTATAGTCGACATGTTGCGACAAGGGCTGCTCGAGTTGATGTGAATGCTGATGTTGGTGGTGGCGGTGTTGATTTTGCGACTGGAGAGCGTGGTGGGCCATTGTCGGGTCGAGTGCGTCCAGGGTAAATGCCCACTGTTGCGAAGCCAAGGAGGATGACGAGGAATAGGAGTTGTTGGTGTGGCGAGGATCGGTATAATCGCCAAAAGCCAGAAGGTTATCGGCGTGGGCAAAGTCGAGGTTGTCCATGGTGATTGATTACTCTAGCTGAGATGCATACAGTAACAGTGGCAGGCACGGATGCAGGCAATCTCAGACGTGGTAGACTTTCGGTCGCACACACAGCTAGTCGACGAGGAGGGCACGAAAAGGGTCAGCAGCGATGGTTTCGCTGACCGCTGGTCTTGTTGCAAGAAGACAGCACGAGGAGCGAGGCATATAGGTATTAGCGAAGAGCCATGGTCTTGAAATGGCGGTGAGGCAGCATCGCTGCCACCATGCGGGGCGGGGTCCATGGACGCGCTAGCTTTTAGGCCATGCATGGGCCAGTTAGCGACGAGCAGGCACTCGCCCGTGAGACCACTTCTAGTGCGTGACATCTTGTCATCTCTACATGCCATCTATCCAGTCCGCGCGATCCTGGCGTAGGAACACGCTGACTTGTTCTTTCGAAGTCGACAAATTCGCGGGCTGGAAAACACCTTGGTAGCTTATGTTTCAGTCTCAGACAGAGGAGATAACCGTTGTCTGCAAAACGCTCGCAGAACCCTAGAAGTCCGAAGCTTAAACCCACTACGCTCAGACCATTATCTGCCAAGCTTCGACCATGCAGAAAGGGAACAAGAGCGACTCGTCCACGAATCGAGTCGTATCCACCTTCTCTCGAGCCGCCGGGCACACCCGACCTCGACTGCATCTTCCCGCATTCTTCGGCCCACGGCTCAGTCTGTTCTGAACATGCTCCCCCAACGAGACCGGTCAAGCTCTGCCAACATGACCACAAGGCTTCAGCTGAATCAAGTACAGCTGCACCGACTAGATACCTACTTACCATGTACTGTCTGAGGCTTCGCTCGAGCGACCCACGTGAGTCCATCTATCGTCGTGCCTCTGTGTAACAGCATTCCATGACCTTAGCGCCATCATGCCCTACTCGCACGCAAGGCACCTCTAGCCGACTCTGCTATTGGTCCTGGATAAACCCGAAGAACACCAAAAATACGAAACCTCCACGAGCTGTGCGCTACTCTTGTTTCACCTGCTACATTCTGTCTGTGGACTGATCTCGGGTGCAACATTCTATCACCCGCTTTTCAGATTGCCCATATCCACTTACGTTTCTGCTCTCTTCGAGATCACGAAATTTTCGAGGCAGAAGAACTTAGTGCACAGACAAATCTCGGTACTCTTGTCTTCATTCAACCTGCAAGACAGACACGGCTCGGTCGATCTTCATATGCATGTTGCGTGTGCAGAGCTCCTGCAGCCACTCAATTTGACAGGGTCTCCATCTCCGATGGTTTCTGCACTCCATTGTTCAACGCACGTACAGAATTGATCCAGCCCTTGAGAGCACGGTCTAGCATTCAACCGGACTATCTGGCCGTCTAGATTGTCCATTTCGTTCCTCGTAACTACATATCCGTCTCTCAACCCTTTTTGCCATTCAGCACCTCTCGGCCGAACCCAATGTCGCCAGCTTGACCGGTCTTCCAATTCACGTCGGGACGAGTCTTGATGAAAGACTCCCTGTTCTGCCATCCTTGGAACCATTCAACTAGTTTTGGTCTATCGTCGCGCCACTGAGTCCCAACTCTGTCCAAGAATGCTACACAAGCAGCCACCGCACATTCAGCCGCTGATGCTGGTGCATCGTTGGCCGGTGCTCGAAGCGTGCCACGACCAACTTCGAGCTCAAGTTGGTCAAATCCCCGCATTATCTTCTCGGTCTGACCATCAATCCAGGCTTGGAACAAGATGTTGTTTTCAGCACGGATCTTCTTCTCGTACAAAATGAGCACTTGCGCGTCCATCATACCGTCGGCGCAACCGTGAAGAGTTCTCAGTCGCCAATTGCGTGGTTGAAGGTCAGACCGCTTGTTTACCAAGGCTTCATCTTCTAGAAAATCGCAGATCACCTTTGAGTCGTAAACGCCATCACCGTTGTTGCCGACAACTAGCGTAGGAAGTTTTGCAAGAGGGTTTGACTCGGCGACGGTAGGGACATCATCAGACCATCCAGGATACTCGACTGGAGCAACGACCACTGTTTGAAGCTCGATCCGATCTGCAGTGCCCAGCTCAAGAGCGAACATGTACACTTTTCGAGAGAACGGAGACAGTGGATGGTAAAACAGCCGATGGGGACAATCTAGTGACGGCAGAGAACTGGCCATAGGAACAACAGTGGAAGATATGCCTTCTTCCACCGCGCGGATCCGGAAATTCCAGCGAGGAAAGTGAACAAGAACACCGTGAGCATTTCGAATGCACACTTCATTCGCTGCCAACATCACGAGCTCACCACGATCCCTGTGGTTCGACGCCCAATCAGTCGGCCAGATTTCAACCATCTGACCAATCTTCAGGTTGAGAGGGTCGGTATCACTTATGTCGCCTTGCAACCCGGTATCTGGCGCGGAAGTGATTCTGTCGAAAGCTTCTTTACCAATCAGCGCCTTGGGAACATGTGCTCCAGAATCGGCGTCCTCCATTCTGCTTAAAGCGATGTATCCACGCATAGGTTCTAGGAAACAGCTCTTCGGAGATGAACTCAGTTGGTGTTGCTCCTTCCATAAGTGGATGAGTCGCGATCCACTGTGCGAGATAAACAGCATCGATATCAACTAGCGATAGTTTCGTGCTGCCAGTAATCCAGTCGCGACCGTCTGCCAAGAACGACTCCAGCGTCTGGAACATGGCACGGATATAGCTGTATGACTCTGGTCTTTCCTTGATCATGTCTTCGATTCTGAATGGCTTACCGAACGCTTCAGATCTGTCATTTAGGAAAGCTGGATTACTAGCAGTTGCTGAACGCTCGAATGGTAAGCAACGTGTTGCATGCCAGAAGATTTGGTCATTGGTCCAGTCTTGAAGCAGTCTTTGAATTGCCTTGTCCGAACCGCTCATTGGGACTCCATAAAGAGGATATCTCTCTTGCAAGACATGGAGGATCAGTCTCGAATCGCAGTAGACATGGCGACCGATAGCCAGCACTGGAATGCGGCGATATGAGATCCCTAGACCTGCCAGATCCGGTCGTGGCATGATTGGTGGTTGAATCTGAGCACATCAGCATCTGGCGCCAAACCTGACCTCGCAGCTTGACATACACATTCTGAATACTCTATACCTGCCAACTTCAGATACCTGATCGTCTCGTCAGCACCGATACGAAGAGTGTAGTCAGCTCTCCACGCACCACAAGACCTTGTGCGAGTAAATCGATACAGAATAGTGAAAGAAAATAATCTCTTCGCCGTGTCGAGCCATCTTGTGATAATACTACTGGCTACTTGATCACTGTCCAGACGGTAGGACATGTAATAAGAAGAGTCAGTGACCCCTCACGATTGACACGTCGTTGTACGCCGGCTGGCAATGATCGACACCACGTCAACAAACATCTCACCGGTGTCAGCAATCTGATCAACCATTTTTACACCAACCATGATATACACAAGCCGCTCTAGATTGCACAACTCCCAATCCCTCATTGCCTATTCATCTATACCGTCCCTTCTTCTCCACATCGATACTCAACGAACATCCACATCGCAGCCGAGGTCCTTCCACCGCTCCCGCCAAGCCGCAGTCCGGAAGCTAAACAGATCGACATCACCTTACTCGCAGCTCCGCTAAAGTCCACTCCACTCTGCCTCTCCCTCTCCTTTCTGCACGGTAATCCTTGAGCAATGAACATCGATGAAGCTAGTGCTTTGCCGCGCCAAACGCGCACGACGGTGAGACATCTGATGATCTTGCCTTTGACGAGTGGTCTAGCTATCACGCCGACACTACTCGCAGAGTGGAATTGAGCGTTATGAGTAGATGGGTTGCAGGTAGATGCTTACGGGTAGATTCGGTGTTTACTCGTTACTTTGAAGTCTTTTGACTCCAAGAGATGCCTGTGGGTGTGCGGACCACAACACCGAAACAGACAGTCTGGACTAGATGCTTAATCCTCCAACAGCCGAAGCGATTCTTATCTAAAGACAAACATTGCGACGAACTTCAATCCCAAAGCGGAGCTTCTAGCAGGTGAGTAAAGCCTGGTAGAGCGACTAACAGAGAAAACTATGCTGGAACAAGGATGTGGGTCTCGTACTTCGGTGCCACGTTAGGAGTCCTTGAATTGAGAACGTGGTCCAGGTACAGAAGCCGGGGATTGTGCATAATGGTTCTTGCACTGATACAACTAATCGATAGATTATGCAAGCCATTCGATATGTCCAGTACAGTCGCATCTTGAAAAGAGGCACATACGGCGCAGACTTTGCCGTACCCCGCTCCTGATACCATTTCTAGTGTTCAAGACAGCGTTCACCACGCCACAGTATGCCTTGGAGCAGGGGCTGAGGCCCGTCCAAGTCTGCATGATAATGGAATCATCATTGATTGGTGGAATGTCTATGCAGATTGACTTTGTCCAGACTCGATGGAACAGAAGGGCGGCTAGCAATCACTGACCTAAGCAGTGCATGAAGTCAACATATTCGGCGGTCGGCGCTAAAGGTCGCATAAAGCTCAGTAAGTCCTCACCGTCTATCACAACTACTTCACTCTTGTCAGACTATTCTCAAGGACATATAGTCATAGGTGCGTTGAACGTTTTGTCTTTACAGTCAGCCTGCCAATCAATTTAACAAGAACCTCAGCAACTACCGAAATTCCAAACATGCCTGGTAAAGGATCGACCACCCATCACTGCCCTTTGAAGAGCAAAGGAAACTGCCGTAAGGGCAAAACACCTTGGAACAAACCCTATTGTTCCCAACATCAGACCTATTGCCAGGCATGCTCGTGGACTTTTGTTGACGGATCCAATTGTCCGTCGTGCCAGAGCACGGGCGACAGGAAGTGAGGCAGCGAAGACCAAGGTTATGACACTATCAAGATTGTCGGATCGACTACAAAGGATTTATCATATGATGAGACATCTGGTTGGGCCTATTTGGGGTATTTAGTATTGAAGAGTGTTTGGAATTCGATGTTATTAGGTTGGCTACCCGAAGCCAACAGCACCGATAAGTTCTATGCACGCTAACGATTGCTCCTTGTTTGTGAAATGTTTGCCCGTGCACGACACCTTTTGCATTCAAACGATAAATAGTTCGACTGTCCTGCTTCTCATGTGGACTTTTCTAAAGCATGCCAACAAATTGAGAGGCTCTGAAAATACCGAAGTCATAATATCGTCTTGTTATCAACATGTCCAATACTTCTGACGCCGAATCGTCGCCGCACAACTCATCCCGTTCGACTACACCCGACTCTACATCGACATATCGATACTCTCATGAACCCTTCGACACATTTTGCGAGAAGGTCGGAGCATTAGCTCCAGACATTGGAGCCAAATCTGTTGAGGATATCGTGCGGCTTCCTGGCGGGAGCTTCAACAGGATAATCGCAGCGACTCTGTACCACCACGATCCAGCAGCCGCAGTCGAAAAGGTCGTATTGCGAATCCCCCGCTTTGCAGAAGATGGAGATTCGCCGAATGAAGACATGCGGACTCAATTTGCTATCCTCGAGGCTCTCAAGAGTCTAAGCATACAGACTCCTCGTGTACTGGCTTATGACTGTACTTCGGATAACGCTATCGGGATGCCATTCTCCTTACAAACGCGACTTGAAGGACAAGGCCTAGAGATGGTTCACTCCGAGCTGACTCTCACTGAGAGACTCATCTTGGCGAGCGAATTGGTCCGCATCCTGGTAGCAGTTGAGAATGTAAAGTTCCAAAGTGCAGGGCGGGTTGGCTGCTCCCCAGTGGTATCCGCGCGCAAGACAATTGAAGACGCAGAGACTTCGACTTCTTCGCAAAACATACTTGTCCAAGGATTTGGCGTTGGTATCGGACAGCCCGAGTCCAAGCCAAAGACCAAAATGACATCGTCACTGCAAGAGCTTTTGAGCACGCAATTGGACGCCTGGGTACAGCACGAGCTTTCGAATCCTCGGAGGTCTTTCGTAGTCGATATGTTCAGACGGTTGAAGGAGATATATACGGAGATGGAAGAGTTGGGTTTCTTCCAGGAGCGACCTTCACTCGACTCAAATGTCCTCTACCATTGGGACCTGGAACCGCGCAACATCATGGTTGATCGCAGAGCTACCGATTGCTCTCCAGACATCACTACATCACATCAGTTGGAGGTTACGGGTGTGTTAGACTGGGACGATGTCTTGGTTATTCCCTCAATCCTCGCGCGCAAACCTCCAGTCTGGCTCTGGGATTTCTCCGAGGACGAAAGCCTTCCCTCCCATATTCTTGCATACTACGATGGAGACGTGGATCTGCTTCCTCCTGAGCTCTACAATAAGGCCGGCGATCGTCTGTCAGAGGAAGACCTACAGGTAAAGCAATTCTTCGAGACAGAAATCACCAATCAGCTCTACGGCGACTCCAGTCCTGCAAGTCGGGAGGCCTATCTTGACGATGCCTATGGACGAGGAAGATGGCTTCGACGTCTGTGGAGGTTTGCTCTCGATGGCTTCAGTGATAGCCAACATATCGATCGATTCAAAAACTTTGACAAAGCTTGGTCAGAGTACAAAGAGACTTCGTCTAGTTTTTAAACAAGGCCACCTAACGCACTGACGATTAACGACACAATGGATCCTTCTAAGCACTCAGAGGGAAGACGAGAGGTTACGAGCGGAGGAGGTAGGGAGGAGGAGGATAAGAGTCCAACAAAAGAAAGGACAGCAGCTTTAACAGTGGAGGATGAATACGGTCAAGAGACCAAGCAATTACAGAGCACTATGTTTTAGCTGGAATCAGATCCAATGATGGATCAAATTGCTGTATCAAGACTCTGTGCGAAGAAAATCCAGGCGGAGCGAAATAACCTTCGATCATACAATGGAGCCATTCAAACAAAGAGGAAAACACATTCAAACCTGAGAGATCTTCTTTTAGACATCGTTTCCTCTCTTTTTTCTTGTCAAGCCTCCTTTGTCCTTCTTATTTTCCCAGCAAGACCTTTGTTCGAGAAAGCATTGTATACACACATATGTGGGATGATATATATACTCCTCTATGAGCCTTTATATCACTCTTCTCACTCTCATCCAAACACACTAACGCACTAACACACTTACACAACACACTTACACTTACACTTTCACCTTGACCACCAGTAAATATCACAATGGCTCGCGAGGACTGCTGCGACTGCGACTGCATCTCCACCTCTTCCAACCACGGCACCACCAAAACCGCTCCTCCCTCCAAAATCACCTGCCACTTCTGCTCGGAGCCCCTCCAATGGAACCCTGCCATCGGTCACTGGTACTGCGAGTGCGGTATCCAAAAGTCCGGTATGGAGTACTCTGGTCGCATCTGTGAGATCTGCGATATGGTGCGTGCTGACAGCGGTAATCTGATGAAGTGCTCTCGCTGCAGTCTCTACTTCAACATTTTCTGAAGTGGAGATCGTTTTCTTTCTGGTAAGTTTTGTGTCTTTGTCAAGGTATGGGTGGTGCTGCATGTTTTGCTCTAGGATCAATTTTCAATCAAGTTGTCTTTTTTTCTTTTACTTTGTCTTTTTTCTTCTCAAGCCGTGTTTTTCTTTTCACAACCGTGATTCATGTCTTTTCTTTGATGATTGGTAAACATTGGAGACCTCTTCTCTTGATACGAGTAATTGTAAATTGCGTTTCAGAAGGCTTTCTTGTCCACAACACCTTCCCATCTCGTGAGAACGCCATCAGAAAAGGCCTTTGACACTTGAGAGGCGAATGATCGTTATACACCAAAAAGCTTTAGTATCTCTTACTCCTCCAAACTCATCTTGAAGTCCCTGACCGCATCCACAAACCTCTCATCCCTCTTGAACCCCAGTCCGATCGCCTTGCTCACATCAAACCTAATCGGCCAACTATCCAACATATCCTTGATCTCCTTAGTCGGTTCCTCCCTCTTGACCAACTCCACCGCCGCCTTCCCTCCCACCTCCTCCAACGCCTCCAACATTTCCCTCACACTAGCCGTGATACCCGGAAGATTTACCTGTCGCATATGCGCCGGCAAAGCATCCCGTTCAATCGTCAAAACATGCAGCAGATTGGACACAAGGATCCTCGGCGAGCACAACCAAGCTTCAAAGTCATCCGCACAGGGCAAAGAAGAAGGCAACCCTTGCAAAGGCTCCCTGAACATCCCACTCATCCATGAACTAGCAGCTTGAGTAGGTTTACCGGGTCTCACACTGATAGTCGGAAAACGCAACGTAAATCCATTGATAAACCCCCTGCGTGAAAAATCATTGATGGCGTATTCAATCATTGATTTCTGAGTGCCATAACTACTCGCCGGTGTGGGCAGAGTAGCTTCAGAAGGCCATTGGGGCAGTGGTTGGCCGTAGATTGCTGTGGAGGAGGCGTACACCACTCTCACGCCTTTGCATTGCTGCCTCAAAGTTTCTAGGAGGTTGAGTGTGGAGTGCAGGTTTACTCGATACCCTAAATCGAAATCTGCTTCGCTGCCTGCTGACATGATGCCGTGGAATATGTAGATGGCGTCCAAGTCGGAGGGAATGATTGAGCTGCTGTCGGTGGATAAATCTGCTTTTATGCATTGCGCATTTGATGATTTGGAAGATGCCTTGGTGGGAACGGAGGGCTCGAAGATATCGATGAGGAGAACTTTGTGGTCGGCAAGCAGAAGATGCTCAGCCAGGAGTTGGCCTACAAAGCCGCCTGCTCCGGTGATGGCGATCTTCATGGTTGCGATAGAGGTTTGATCGTATTGTTGGGGGATTGTCCAGTTGCCGGTGATGTAAGAACAAGGCTGAGGTAGAGTAGAGTCGGAATCAGACATGTGTATATAGAGGAGAAAAGCAGTGTTTATATGAGGCTCTTCCTTCCGGTTATAGATGTGGGCATCCAAAGGCGGGGTGGCGGGGCAGAAGTGCCCATCGGTAAGAAGACCGAGAACACGCGGAACAATTCTATCGCGAGCTGAAAGCGATTCCAATGCCAATGACTCACAGATCAATGTGTTGTAGAGATCGTCGTGACTTGCGACATGTTCTTATTTGCACAGGCAAGTTCGGACGCTCAACACAAAAGTTTTGGCAAATATGATATAGACATTTCATCAATGGTGATCGCTAACAAAGCTAGATATGGACAGTTGTGCCTCCTTCATAACAGCCAGTACATTATTGAGCAAACGCAGATCTCAAAGCGAGCTTATTGCTTGTGCTTGTTGTGGATATCAATGACCTTTTGCACCTCGTCGTACGAGCCCATGAAGATTCCAGACTTGTCGTGGATTGACTCGGGGACGACCTCGATCATACGGTCCATCTTGCTGTTGACTGCTTGGCCACCGGCTGTAATAACATGTTAGCTTGGGCAATGTCGCATGAGATTTACAATTCTGCTTACCTTGTTCAAAGACCATGGCCATGGGAGCACACTCGTACAGAATGCGCAGCTTGCCCTTGGGCGACTTCTTGTCGGCAGGGTAGGCAAAGATACCACCGTAAAGAAGAGTTCTGTAGGCATCGGCAACCATGCTGCCGATATATCTCGCACTGTAGGGCTTGCCGCCCTCCTTCTCGGGCACCTTCATCGAGTTGCACCATTCCTTGACGGGGTCGGCCCACCACAGAGAGTTACCCTCGTTGACCGAGTAGATTGAACGCTTCTTGGGCATCTGCATGTTGGGGTGGGTGAGGATGAATTCACCAAGGGCAGCGTCCATGGTGAAACCGTTGACGGGGCCGTCCTTCATGGTCAGGACGAGTTCTGAAGAGGCACCGTACATTGTGAAGCCAGCAGCGACCATGTCGGTACCGGGACGGAGAAGATCCTCCTTGGTACCCTGGGCACCCTCAGCGAGCTTGTAGATACCGAAGATTGTTCCGACCGAAACACCGGCGTCCAAGTTGGAAGATCCATCGATAGGGTCGCAGGCAACAGCGTAGCGGGCGTTGGGGTGTTCGTTAAAGATGATTGGGTCGTCCTCTTCCTCGGACACCAGGATGCGCACACGACCTGACGATCTCATGGCGGAAATGAAGATGTCGTTGCCGATAACATCGAGCTTCTTCTGGTCGTCGCCGGTCGAGTTTGCTGAGCCAGCAAGACCCGAAAGGTTGATCAGCGAGGCGCGACGGATGTAGTAGGCAATTGACTTGAAGGCGAATTGCAGCGAGTGGCAGAGGAGACTGTGCAACATGTCAGCATGGAAACGTCGCACGATTGACAGCTTCCAACGTACGTGAAGTCACCGGTGGCTTCCTTGTGTTTTGTCTGCTCCTCAGTAAGGAATCTGGTAAGAGTAATGATCTCGGTATTGATGGCTTCCGAACCACCAGGGCCCGAGTGAGACTCGTTGTGCGAAGACATTGCTGGATTCGAAATGTTGACTCGGTTGAAAGGTTCGAGAAATGAGGCTTCGAGCTGTGAGATAGCTTTGGTGGGGTGTGAGGGGTATCAATGAAGTGTGGGACAAGAAAGAGTACGGAGAGGAGAAAAAGAGAGAAAGTTCGAAACAGCAGCAGCGACAGCTAAAAGAGATCTGACTGTTCAACAAGACTAAGCACTCTGCTTCAGGGCGGCCAACGTCACAGAAAGGATGTGTTGGTCGGTATTGCGGAGCTCAAAACGTCAGATGTGGAGAAGCAGCGAGACGATCTTGTTGTCTGTTGACTCGGTCACAAAATGTTCGGTCTGGCAGTGTTTCAATACGATGTTGTTGCTACTCTATGGGCGCGACAGCAGGACCCTGTATACTTGTACGATTTCAATTGCCGAGGTCTTGCTCTCGGCGCAAGTGAAGATAACTCACGCGGACAAAATGCCGCCCATCGGGTTGTGGATGCGGTTGATGAGGGGCAGTTGGCCCAGCGTGGGGACTGCTATTTCTCCGTACTGTCTCCGGCTTCGCCCGCGTCATTTCGCCCATTACCAAACCATCCCGATCCTCCCCTCGCTGTGCCATGTACTCCCCAGTCGGGTAAATCCACTTCCTGGACACTTTGGCATGTGATTCACATCCAGTCACTCTTATGACTGTCCGTGCCACATAACAGCGCGGCCTCAAAATCTCCTCTATCTGTAAGCAGATAATAAGACAACAATCATGATTGTGTAAACATACGCGTCATGTAGGCCGAAGCCTCTGACCGGGTGAATTGATGGATATATACATTATGTTGGAGTGATATGTCCTCCTCTACGCTTTTCGTCTATGATTCTAGGGACATTGAAACATTACTGGCTGCTCAAAGGAGCCGTAGACAGTTGGCAATCTACAGCCACACTGCTGCTCCAATGACACCACCGAAGAAAGCTGCGACACCAGGAACAGCGCTGTTCATGACGCCGGCACCTGTGCTCGAAGGTTCTGCTGTGGATGTGGTTAGTATGGCTGATGTAGTCATGGCAGATGTGCCAGTCTTGGTAGATGTGACAGATGTGTTGGACATGGCGGGTGTGGTGGACTTGCTGGACATGCTCGACGCAACCTTGGATGTGCTGGATGCGCTGGATGTACCGGATGTACTCAAGGTGCTTGACGTGCTGGACTCGGGAGATGTGTTGGACTCACCAGATGTGCTGCTTGTGGCAGATGCGGTGCTCATGGCGGAGGTGCTGCTGATGCCGGAGACACTTGCGGGTCCAACACTAACGGTAGGCTCGAGTGTGCTAGATGGTGTAGCTGTCTCGATCTTGACATCGTCGTGGTTCATCAACGCAGGCGCCTCGTCAACAAGGAGAGCCTGGGTAACTTCCAGAGCCGATTGCTCCTGTCCGATGCCATAGCTCCCATCAAAATCCATGTACCACTTTTGACCGCAGGTGACGCCATCACTCGGGCCTGAACACGATCGTGCAGCGCCTTGAGCAGAGCTTGTGAGAAGCGGTTGGATAGCAGAGCGAGTATACGGAGCAACAGTGATGGCCTTGCCGAGGAAGCGAGCCATGTAGGCCTTGAAACTCTTCATGTCATTGTTGCAGGTGCCGTAGGGCTCACAGGCTCCCTCGACCATGACGCCGGTCGCATTGTCGAATGCTTGGAAGAAGGATTGGTCCGCTTGCTCGATGAGGCCGGTCAGACGTGTCTCCCAGGTGGAAGAGGCGTTGGTGTAGTTGTACATG
>Ga0058697_10000369_pt1 | contig 20430 bp, 12 predicted proteins | sample AgamicAsMae_FD_66619 | JGI IMG/M metagenome (GOLD analysis project Ga0058697, IMG submission 66619) | Agave microbial communities from Guanajuato, Mexico - As.Ma.e | ecosystem: Host-associated > Plants > Phyllosphere > Phylloplane/Leaf | place: Guanajuato, Mexico | collected 2012-06-04
GAGGGATAGTCTGCAGCCCGAAGACGCAAGAAGTGTTCTTGTGATCTGGGAGCTGGGTTCGTAGGGCTGCAATGTGGAAAGGAAGATAGATATTGGGCATCAGCAACCGGGTCATTGCCGGATTATATATCGCCTTGTCGGCCGCATGAGGAATGTGATCTGGAGTACCTGTGGCTACAGTGCAGTCTGTCAACCACTGTCAGCTCCTTCTGCCCACGATTCTAGGACGTATTCTGGATATGAGAGGAAACGACACAGTTCGTTGACTGGCGGGCATCTTGAAAGGGTGTGCGATGCGGGGCTCAGATTGGCCAATGCAGGCGATCGACTGTGCGGGAGCCCACCGCTGCCACAACAGTCCCACATGTTCTCTGCTTCGCTGTCCCATCAATCCGGTTTGTACAGGAGCCAGATAGCACGCGCAGAATCGAAGCATTGCTCAAGTCAAATCTGATGTCTTTCTCGTGAGAACGGCATCACCCCACAAGTCGTCCAGTTTCAGCAATGATTCGCGTACCCTGCCTGACGACATCAAGCATGCAAGCTTCAAAGTGCTTGGGGCCGATACACTTATTCTCCGAACCTAGCATCCCGGACATCGATGTAATGTTTTCGGAGAGTCGTCAGCATGGACGATGTATATGTTGTTGGGTCTCGACGGTCGGTTTGTTCCTTGACATTTAGTCGCTCGATATTAAAGCCTAGCTACCACAAATAGCTTGCTTTTTGACACCATCACCTTCCTGATATCCGTACAAACGCACCAAATCATACAGCCACCCGAACTATAACATTTTGGTTGACAAGTCATCTTCTGCACAATGCCTCACTTAGAGGAAAAGCTTCGCATTGCGATTGCCGGCGGAGGCATCGGAGGTCTCTGTCTCGCAGTCGGCCTCATGGACAAGCCCAACTTGGACGTACACATTTATGAAGGCGTACCCAAATACACCGACATTGGTGCCGGACTCGCGTTGCACAAAAACGCCATCACCGCCATGGACCTCATTCACCCCGCAATCAAGAAGACATACTTCGCCAAGGCTCTCACTATGGCTGGCGAGGAAGACGAGGAGATGGTCACTGAAGTTACCCTTGTCAGCGGACCAAACACTGGAGAAGTGGTCGCCGAGCTGGGTAGAGCAAAAGGCCGCAGAACAGTAGCCAGATCAGACTTGCTCGATGGACTACTGGCCTTGTTGCCCAAAGATCGCGTCTCTTTTGGCAAGAAACTCGACAGTATCAAGGAAGATGATGCTAGTGGCAAAGTGACACTCACATTCAAGGATGGCACTACAGCAGAGGCTGATTGTCTGCTCGGTGCGGATGGTGTACACAGCGGCACTCGCAAACACATCCTTGGACCGGATCATCCAGCCGTACCGCCGATCAACCCCGATGGCTGGAGAGTACACTCCCGTCAAGTGCCCATGGAACTTGCAATGAAGACGATCGATTCCAAGTGGAGGCGAACTGTACCAATTCTCTGCGGCAAGGAAGGTCACGTCAACATGATGCCTCTTCACATGGGGAAGGTATTGAGCATCATCTGTGTAACACGTACCGGTATTGCCAGTGATGGCAGTCTCGCACCTTTCGAAAAAGAGCGCTTTGCAGATTACCGCGAGGATGCAAAAGCGGCTGTCGAGGTAAGTCGTTAGCATGACTTTTGTAACAGGCGAGCTTTGTATTGACTAAGTTGCCAACAGCTGGTTGCCGAAGACCCCGCTATAACCTGGGAGCTGCAACAACACGAACCCGCACCCTACTACAACCGCCGCAACATTGCCGTGATCGGAGACGCAGCACATGCATGCATGCCTTTTGTCGGCCAAGGAGCAGCCCAAGCCATCGAAGACGCCGCAGTCCTCTCTGCCCTCTTCCACCGCCTAGAATCTTCTTCGCAAATTGAGAAGGTACTAAAAGCCTACGATCAAGTCCGCAGACCTCGCGCACAAGCCGTTGTCACCATGGGCTGTGATTTTGGCCGCCTATACGACTTTGCTCTGCCGGGTGTTGAGGATGATCCAGTCAAGATGAAGCAATTCATGGGAAAAGCTGCGGCGTTTACCAATAATGCCGATTTGGCAAAGCAGAATCAGGATGCTCTGGATGCGTTCGAGGCTCTGTTGTAGAGTGCAGTGTATGTCTTAGCTTGATATGCACGACATCCAGTGATCGACTGGCTCGAGAGAAGATGTCGAGGCTTGGATTGTGTGTCGGCTAGAGTGGTACCCTCACAGAGGTATCTTCACGTTCATAGATCATGATCCTTGTGAATGATACTCATTATGATATTCCACCGCGTATGCGAGTCGATCTTTGTGACAAGATCACAGAACCAATCGCGGTGAATCATTTAGTACTTGGGTCTTGTTCAGCGGTTACACTGCTTGGGCTTCTTAGAGTAGTGCAAGACTCGAGAGATGCCACTACCTTATTTATACATGTCGATCTCTTGTACTCCTATCGCACGTTCCATCTTCTGATTGCGGAAAGAGGTATGGGCATTGCACAACTAGACAAGATCATATATCGGCATCACTACCAATCATCACTTGCGTTGATCATTATTGCAACATCATCGTCACAAAAGATACGAGCACAGACAATTACGCTATAATGCCATCCCATCACCCTTCTATAACATAACGAGAAACACGCAATGGCATGATTGATTGGTCAGTGTGCTTTCTTGCCAACTCACGCCATTGTATACCGTTGATCTGTTTCACCGCTTCTTTGCTGCACCCCGCTTTTGCTCTCAAGCCACCAGTCGCACAAACAGCTTCGCACCGTCCTCGCTGCTATACCGGTGTTTCTTGTCTCTTAGTTAGCAAATGTACTGTAGGCGTTCAGGAGGGGCGACTCCTCGGTGAAATCGTCTCCTCGGCAGACAAGACCATTGTAGGTTTGTCTAATCTCATCTTCTCCTTAATGAGGCGAGAGGGGCAAGCATGACCCTTTTCCCTGCGTTCCTCCTGCTCGCCAGAGGAGCAAAGAGTCAAAACTCCTTGAACCTACCTCTGTCTATCATAATCCTCCTCAAAACGTCCTTTACCATAGAAACCTCAAACACAAACCCACCAACGTCATGTTTCAGAGACACTCCAGCCGTTTTGCAACGATCACTCCTTCGAAACCTTCTCCTTGCTTCATCCGAGAAAATGCGGAGAACAAGAAGAGAGAGGGGAAGGGATGCGGGGTACGACAACAAAACAAACTGCCTATTGCAGTCATCCGTCACCATCCGCAATCTATACCGTCATAGCGACATGCCTCACCCCCCATAGAAATGCATAATTCCTTCCATAGCTAGGAAGCTATCCACAGAGAGTAGTGATATGATCGACTCTCTTTGGACTTTGCTACCTGTCTAGAAAGAACTGTGAATTTCTATAGGTATCCGGGTGACACATCTTTGCAACATGAGAAGCACACTCCTCCAGAGTTCAAGGCCTCCCATACATTCTTTCTAGAACAAACAAACGCTTTGTTGATTTGCTCCCGTCCGGTGGCCTTACGCGGGAAGAATAAGCACAGAATGCGAAGAAGGAGGCAGGTATGGGAGGCCTGAAACTCTTTCCATGACATCGTGCCGTGCGCGACTCTGCTAGCTTCTTGACAGCAGGGGAGGCCTGAATTTGAATGTCTTCTATGTTGATTCATACGTTTATTCCCGAGTCATTTTTGTCGGGCGGCGAGGTGTGAGAGATATTGGTATACTCGATGTGCCTCGCTGGAAGTAGACATTGGAAGAGGGACTCGTGAGAGACTTAGGTACATGCCACGAGGAAAAGACCAAAAGTCACTCGTCGATCATCACATGCGAGATACATCACATTGCGACAAAAAGTCACATCAAAAGAGGCAAACGGATATGAGAGAGAGGCAAAAGTATACGAGAGAGAAACTAGGCGTAAAAGAAATCGAGCGTGAGCCCTTCGAGTATATTTTCTGTGCCGACACCCTGTGCCAGCCATATGCTATGAAAGGAGAAGAATCCCTCATGTATGTATAGATCTGTCGGTAAGCAAAGGAAAAAGAGAAAGTCAACCGCATGCAAACATCCGTCAACGCATTCGCCGTAAATCATAAAAACATATGCTGGAAAAACAAGAAAACAAGAAAAGCTTTGGGTATAGATCAGAAAAAACGAGAGTTGCAAGGAAAAGACTAAACGCCGTGAAGACAGGACCAGAGAAATGAGTGGAAACATGCAAAGGAAGCAGACCAGAAACTCCGAGATGCAAGGCGTAAAAGCAAAGACTGAACAATAGCAAGGAGACAGCGTGAGTTCGTGACGAAAAGAGAGAAATCGTTCATCCAGAAATCAGTCATGTCGCAATCTTTCGTCATAAAGAAGCCATCCATCGTGATAAGGGAAAGCGCGGAGAGCAAGGATCATCGACTAGATCTTCTTCCCCTCATTTCGTTTCTCAATTGCTCCAAGATCTCATCATGCTCGCTCACAGTCCAAAGATGAGGACTGGGTGCCACAAAGGAGTGAGGCCTGCCGCTCAACGTCCTGAACCTCTTGTATCTAGGGCGCTGAAGTTTGGGACGGTGTGTTCGTGAGGGTGCGGTGACAGGTCTGTCTTGTTCATCGAGGTGGAAGTTGTTCTTACGGCGCAGGATACGGCTGCGTCGGCGATCTGCCTCTTCTTCGTCTGCCTCTTCTTCGTCTTCCTCGTGGATGATATCTTTGAGCGTTGTGAGGTGTGGGCGGCGAGTAGGGGGCGAAGATGAGGGTGACCCAAAGCCCTCGAGGTCGTCAATGATCAACTCGGGTAGTTGATCTTCTGACGGCGGTGTCCTAGGCGGTGTCTGTTGTGACTTTTGCGGCGACGGCGAGCGGCGTGCCGACAAGAAGTCCCCCCATTTCTGCTCCAATCTGACACGGAATGTCGTTCGCTTTTGCTCCACTTCCTCGTCGAAGGGTGTATCGATGCCAGCGTTGTAGTCGAGGCCGTCAAACGGATCGTCCTCGTCGAGTACAGGAGACAAGAAGTGTGAGAAGGGATCTTCGTCTATATCGTCCGTCACGGGTGATGACGGGCTCTTGTTATTGCTCTTCGACATGTTGGTTGTGATTGATTGGATATTGGGCCATGTTGTACGGCGGAGCTGCTTTTGTGCTGCGGTAGAGGTGGACATCAAGGTAGTGTGTAGGCAGCAACCAGGCAGCGTTGATGAGGCGATGTTGTTTTTAGGGTGTGGTAGACGTTGAAGGTGTGCAGTAGTAGGCTGCAGAGGGGAGGATGGGTAGGCTGTGCTATGACTGAAATGACAGACTCGTGCAACAAGAAAGAGTCACCGAAGAGAAGGAAAAACTAGAAGATCAGGACTCCCACAGACGACGTAGCGTATGACCAAGAATACGCAAAGACTCGAGGATCTTCAGCGGGACTTGGTTAATATAAAATGGCGTATACGAGCAGAGATGTGGATGGGAGCCAGAGCGTGGGAGGAGGGGCAACCGCAAGGATCGGATAGCATATATGAATGATTACCAGTTATCAAGTGAAACGGTCATCTAGGAAATGGCCTGGAAATAGGCACAACGGCTCTCCCTCTCACCGCTCACGCGAACAAGTAGATCGACCAAGGACCGCTGCAAAGACCAAGCGTCTAGCCGGCACATGATGGCGCCCGGACGTTGGGAATAATGGTCGCGATATGGCGGACACGGCCCCCTCTGCCTCTTGATGCGTCAAAAGTGCCAGAGGGTAGATCATCAGATGGGGGGGTTGAGGGCAGGGAGTCATGCCGTACGCGACTCGAGCAACGCGCCGTCTGACTCTTGGCTCCTCGTGTATCTGCGCCGCGTCAAGCTTGATTGTGATGATCATGATGATCTTGATGGCGAAGCAATAAATGCAAAGAAATTACATGCATGAATGGCAGAGCTGCAAGTACGGAGGTACAGCACATAGATACCGGAAGAAGCATGAATTGACGACGGGACGGATAGATCAAAAAGAAAAGAGCATCGCGTCAAGGAAAGGCCGGAAACAAGAATACAAGAAGAGTCAAGCATGGTCAACGCCAGCCAACCAGCCAGCCAGCTTCTTGATAAATTAAAAGGTCCAGCACGCCTTGAAATCTCCCATTTGCCCTTTAGGGCCGGACCGCAACGCAAGAATACGGAAACGAGGAAAACGGCATCATCAATACCAGTCTCCGTAGTAGCAACATGACAGGGCAAAGAGGTCCTTCTAGACGATATGAATGATTCGTCTTGGTCCTGAGATGCACACCGGTGCCTGGCTGGGCAGCGGCCTACACACCCTCTTTCGCTCGAAAGCGTGCACAACATCCATCCGCATGACTTGTGTCCCAGCAGCAAAGAAAATGACCAAGAAACGCGATAGGGCACTCCGTATTGTCTTCGTGATGAGCGTGTGCAGCAACATCCTTGATTCGCGCGAACGGTCAAATGCATTCTGGCCTTTCTCATATTATGCTCCCTGATTCGTATAGCCGCATACCGATCCAAGCCTCTTTTCTCTTCGATCTACAGGTCTCTTTTACGCAAGCCATTGCGGACTGGCTTATCAGAAGTACGCAGCAATAGACAAAGTATAACAGATTGGCTGGCAATTGCAGGATTTACTTTGCAGCGGTGTGTCAAGACTAAAAGGCTTTTGCATGACGCTTGGCTGGCGGCTTGCCGGTGATTGCGATTCGTGTTTTGCAGCCTCTTTTGCGGAGAAGAGGAGACGGAGCAGAAGGAGGAGGTGGAACATCTTTGCAGATCACCGTCAACAACTCTCTGACCTGCATGCAGGGTCTCGGCGGTGCTGCCTCCCTTTTAGCCGTTGAGTTGTTTCATACCGTGTCGCCCGCTGGACACAGCTCGAGGCTCTCTTTGACTGTTGTTGCCGGTGCATCAACAGGCAGTCAGTCAGCACCGTTGTTGATCACAGCGACGTTTTTTCCGAACAGATGCGATCGTGATTTGCAATTCCTTGGTCTATTTGGTACGTATGACCTCAGTTGTTGCCATTACAGCTGTTGTTATCTCGTGTCGTTGGTTATCTTATCAGGGAGTGCCAACTGGTATATACTCGTGACTCTTCTGGATCGCGGTCTACATGACATATGGTCCACATTCTTTTGACCCTTGTTTCCGCTTAGACCGCTACAATTGCATTCTTTACGGCCGCAAAAGGCGGGAAGGAGAAGGACTTTGATACATGGTATGATAGGGCAAAAGGGATACGATGTTGCTTTCGATGTCAGTGGTTTCAGGATCTGCTACGAAGGTTTCCCCATTTCCGGCATTCCTTAAAGCTGTGTCACCTCTAGTGCGAAACATACTTGACTCAAGGGCTCGAGTACTTGTAGTTGAACTCCTTCTGTGCCTCATCTCTCAGCCTCTCCAGCTCGGCATTCTTGTCCGCAAACTCCTTGTCATCCTTGAGCTTCTGCAGGAAGTTCACATTGGTGTAAGGCGAGGGACCAGGGATAGCCTGACCCTTTTGGACTGCCGGACGATCGTTGATCGACTTCCACCACTTCTCCAGGTTCGGGAACTTGCTGAGATTGACGCCAGAGAAGTATGCCAGATTGACCCAACTGTAGTTTGCGATGTCGGCAATTGAGTATTTGTTGCCAACGAGGTAGGAGTTATCCTTGAGCTGATTGTCCAGAATGCCGAAGAGACGTTCGGTCTCACCAACATAGCGCTATATGGCACAATAGGCGGTCAGTATGCGGGATCGAACCTTAATGGATGAAACCCAAAAAGTCAGAGTTCTTGCGTACCTGAGTAGGATACTGAATGCGATGAGGTGCTAGTCTGAAGAAGTGATTGGCTTGGCCTTGCATGGGTCCCAGACCGCCATGCTGCCAAGCGATCCATTGCTCTTGATACGACAGCATAGGGTCTTCCTTGAACGAAAACTTGTTCTCAGAGTCTATGACACGCAAGTCAATACACCATCCCAATTATACTTCGCACCGATCGAGCAGAGAAATGCTTACCGTAGTGTCTAGCAAGGTACGCAAGGATGGCTAGGAAATAACAGATCGAGTCAGCCTGGTCTCTCGTTTCCAAGACTAGCATGGTGGATTCACTTACCTGAACCTTCCTGAATAGCAAGACCGCCCTTGTCATGGTCGACAAGCACAGGAATACGTCCATTAGGACCTAGCTTGGTGAACCAAGGCTCCTTCTGTGTGTTCTTCATGATGTTGACACTCTGGTACACATAGTCCTGACCGTATGCTTCCTTCAACTCCTCAAGGAAGATGGTGATCTTGTGGCCATTAGGAGTGCCAAAAGTCAAGAGCTCAAGACCCTTGTTGGCAGTCAAGCCGGTGGGTTCGGGTGCATCAGAGGACATGATGTTGGAGATAGGTTTTGAGATTGCCTCGGGGATTACACGAACGAATTGACGTTGGGATTGTGCAAGACGAAGAATTGGACTGCGAAGGAACATGAGTACAGAGGGATAGGTAGAGTGGTGGTGGTGCGAGAAGGTCGCTCGAGATTGGGTAAGCAAAACTCCATGCACGTCATCAATATGGGGAGAGCTCCTGAACCAGCCCCGCAAATTATCTCCGTTACTCCAACAGTGATCATGTAATCAGTGTCATGACAGACTTTGTCACTTCAACATACGCCGCGAATTGAGCGTAGCACCGTTCAGAGGATTGAGTAGAAAAACACTTGCATTATAACATTGTTGTCTTGGTATAACCCCTAACCAGCAACTCCAAACCTGAGAATCATAACGTGCGTGAAAAGCAGAAAAAAAAAAGCAGACGCAAACCTTGGATGAATAGAAAGCACTCCTGGGGATTATTTCAGCGACAAATGGAGGCTTTTCCCTGCGGACAACTCATGTAAGTCAACGCTAGGACTCATCCCATCTCTCGATCAACACACTGCCCTGCTCTATGCAATAGGCCAATTGGACAGCAGCTCCTCGCATGCGGGAGTCATGAGCACACCGACCACAGTAGCGACACCTCCGATGGCACCAGCAACTGCACCCAAAGCGAATCTAGCGGTTGAGCGCTTTACTCGCTTCGTGGGACGAGTTGCTACCTGAGCGCCCCTCATGAAGAAGTCCCTGAGCATCTGTTTCTGGTCGAACTCCAGTCTGAGCAACTTGCGCTCAGTGACCAGAGCAGGAATTTCCTCATGGCCGTCGTCTTCGGTCTCGCGTTTGCGTTTACCTCCGGTAGGGGAGCTTGGCTGAACGAGAAGTTCTTCGGCCCTTGATTGGGAAGCAGCAATTTGATCCTTGAGTCCGAGATCTTCGAGCTCCCTGTCGATGTCTCGACCATCTAGAGACGTAACTTGACCATTCATGTCCTTCTCTTCGTCTTGGTTGGTGACTTCAGGTTCAAGATTGGGATTCTTGCTGTGAGACATGGAGAGACTTTCAGCATCCTTGAAGCCACAGCATGGAGGCGTGCCGGGGCTTGGTGCCAGCGGTATGGTGGGGATATCCCAGTGGTCAGTAGGCTCAATGAAATACGAGAGCGACATTCTCTGGGCGACGTCGCATGTGTTTTCCTTCTCTTCATCCTGAGGGTACATGGCCTTTGGTTGAGCGAGCTCTGCATCGTTGACGTGGACGGGTGTCGTCTGGGTGTCTTCGTGAGACTCGAGAGGTTCGTCAACTTCAAAGCTGGCTTCATCCTTCTGAGTGTCATCCTCTTCATAAGCTACAGCGGAATAAGGGGATCCACTGCGGTCTGAGCTAGAATAGTTCTGCTCATCGTCGTCAAAGTCATCCTCGTCCTCTGGATAGTCGTGGCCCTCGTAGTCACTGCCCAACTCGGACTCGGACCCGAAGCCATCGTGGTACAGACCTGTGTAGTCTTCGTCTTCAGACTGATCAAGGTCTTCGTGAGAGGGTGCAGGAGAAGAGACCGATTCGAGGTCGATGAACGGCACAGGGGTGGGCTTTGCGAAGGTAGTGTTGGTGCTGTTCTCCTTGGATGAGTCGGATTCGTAATCCGGGACACGATATGAGGTTTGAGGAACAGGCTTGTAACCCAGAGCGGGAGGTGCGTTCTGGGTAAGATCGATGGTGTTGCTGAGGACGGCACCTTCACGAAGAATCTCGCGAACAGTGAGACTGACGCCGTCGTGGGTGGCTGGGAGAGGAGTCAGAAAAGGGTACTCGGAGAAGTTGAAGCTTGGCTCGATGACAATTATTCACCTTCAGCACGAGTAACCTTGTTTCCGAAAGCGATGATGTCCTTCTCAAAGATTTGGGTACGGGTGATCTTTTTACCGTTGACGTAGACACCATGCATCGAGCCAGTGTCTTCGAGGTAGATAGGGCCCTGTGGTTGTTAGTCTGCTGTTGAAGGTGAAGAGGACGAAGAGAGAGCGAGGAAAAGAAGTGGACAATGGGGAGGGAAGGATGGGAACGATATGGTAAAGGGATGGACATACGTCTAGTCCATCAGGAGCCGAGATCTTAGCGTGAGTTCTCGACATGACTGGGCATGTGAAGAGAGCGTTGTCAGGGGCGGGCCTTCTGTCCTTGGTAGGGCTGGTAGAGGCGCGGCCGATCAAGACAGAGCCTTGCTTGGGAATGATCAGGTTGCGAGTGGATGGTCCAGTCTGAGAAGCAGAGGCGCCTTCGCGGGAGATGATGGATAGGGAGACGGTGACACGAGTCGGCGGCTTCGCATATGAGAAGAGTGCCGTCATGTTGGATGGCGGCAAGAAGAGAGAAGAGTCAAGAGGTCGGAGGGACTGCAGTGGTTAAGTGTTTCTGAGGTGGAGTGCGAGAGTTTGAGGGACGAGGTGGAGTGAGGTCGAAACACGTGTGGTCGTGACTTGATACTTGCTCGTAAGTGAGGGAAGAGCGGGGCACCAACACCTTTGATAGGCTCACCCAACACACTGTCACATGCCACCACCCACTCGGCACGGCCGTCGACTGCCTGATTCTACCCAACACTGGAACTTTGATCGTGACAAGCTATAGAGGCAATAGACTCTTCTTTGACACTGCTTTGTATTTGAGAATACCGTGCATTTGTAAAGTCGCAGCAGGCAGAGTCCAACATGCTGGAGGAATTTATGACCACTCGGGTGCTATCTCAGACAGAAGCTTTACGGACATCCACCCCTCGCATCCGCGAATCTAGTCTCGTTCACTGCCCATCAGAATCTGACAGCCTATCGTACACAAGATAAACAGTTGTGAATCAGATGATACGATGTGAGAGCAACCAGTATTTGAATCCTCGAACGAGTTACTCGTAGTTCAATGTGAAGGTGATAAGGATCGGAATTTACACGGAGTTAACCCCCACCAAAGCTCGGATTCTTGAAGTGGCCGACTCTGGAACAAATCCTTAGCGGCTTGACTTGTGATTTTGCGCGCAGCACGGCAAACTTCCGCGAACAAGTCATCGTCCGTCAGACTGCGCCTGCCTGGTCTGCATGGAAGTAGTCGACACCTGCTGCTATCATGGAGAACCAAGATCAACCCGAGGATGAACTTCCTCCCAAGGAGCAGGTCATCGACCGCCCTCCCAAGCGCATCTCGGAACTGGAATTCGGCGTGCTGTCCAACCAGGACATGGTCAAGCAATCCGTCGTCGAAGTCTCCGATCGCAATGTATACGACCTTGGTACTGGCCCCGGCGGCAAGCGAACCCTCACTGCACATGGTCCCCTCGACGGTCGCCTCGGAACATCGTCAAAGACTGGACAGTGTGAGCAGTGCAAGGAAGATCTCAAGAACTGCAATGGTCACTTCGGTCACGTCCGCCTCGCCCTGCCCGCATACCACTGGGGTTATTTCAAGAAGATTATGGAAATTCTCAACACCATCTGTAAAGACTGCTCGCGCATCCTGCTCGATGAAAATACTCGCCGAAAGTACTTGCGCCAGATCCGTCGACCAGAGCTGGACACTTTGCGCAAGGAAGCTATCTGCAAGAAGATTGTCGACGAGGCCAAAAAGACAAAGACATGCTTCTACTGCGGCTCCATCAACGGCACCGTCAAGAAGGTTGCAGGTCACCCCATCAAGCTCATCCACGTCAAGTGGCAGACCTATCTCGCCTCCAACGCAAAGTCAAAGGTCAAGCCTGCCTCAATGGTCGCCTTTGAGAAGTCATTTGACGAGGCAAAGAAAGGCGTTCCGGATCTTGAGAAGCACGCCAAACGCGCCGTCGACGACATGAACCCCCTTCGAGCCTTGAACTTGTTCCAGAGAATCTCCACCACCGACGTCGAATTGCTGGGAATGGATCCTAGCAGAGGCCGTCCAGAGGCTTTCATCTGGCAGTATCTCCCCGCCCCTCCAGTCGCCATCCGCCCTTCGGTCGCTCAGGAAGCCGCAAGCACAGAAGACGACATCACAAACAAGCTCGGAGACATTATTCAAATCAACACTCTGCTCTCTGCTGGTCTCAAGTCTGGACAGCCAGTCATGAAGATTGTCGATATGTGGGAGTTCCTGCAAGTTCAGATTGCCATGTACATCGACGGCAATCTCCCAGGTCTTGGCCGCGATTCCGCCTATGGTAAAGCCCTTCGCGGTTTCTGTCAGCGTCTCAAGGGTAAGCAAGGTCGTTTCAGAGGTAACCTTTCAGGCAAGCGTGTCGACTTTTCCGGTCGTACCGTCATTTCTCCCGACCCAAACCTTAGTATCGAAGAGGTCGCCGTCCCCTCAAAGGTCGCCACCAACATGACCTACCCCGAGCGTGTTACCAGGTACAACATCGAGAAGCTCCGAGCTTGTGTCCTTCGAGGAAAGAAGAAGCACCCCGGTGCCAACTTTGTTGTTAAGAAAGATGGCCAAAGAAAGGTCCTGGAAGTCCTCGAACGCATTGGAAAATTGGACATGATAGCAGAGAAATTGGAGATCGGCGATGTCGTTGAACGACACTTGGAGGATGGTGATATCGTGCTGTTCAACCGTCAGCCTTCACTCCACAAGCTCAGTATTCTCAGTCACAAGGTTAAGGTCAGACCTTGGAGAACTTTCCGTCTCAACGAGTGTGTCTGCAATCCTTACAACGCCGATTTCGATGGAGACGAGATGAACTTGCACGTTCCGCAGACCGAAGAAGCACGTACCGAAGCCATCAACTTGATGGGTGTCAAGAACAACCTGTGTACACCAAAGAACGGTACTCCCATCATTGCTGCCATCCAAGATTTCATTACCGGAGCCTACCTTTCTTCAATCAAGGACAACTTCTTCGACCGCAAGACATTTAGTCAAATCATTGGCTACATGTTCCACGATGATGTGGTCGAAGACCCCGAGACTGGAGAAAAGCTGTCCATTGAGCTACCTCCTCCCACTGTCTGGAAGCCACAACGCCTATGGACTGGCAAGCAGATCTGGAACGTGCTAATGCGACCAAACAAGAAGATCAACGTTCTGGTCAACTTGGAAGCGAAGTGCAAGCAATACAAGGCTCCTCCTAAGGGTGTGGCGCCTGATATGAACGAGGACGACGCTTACCTGGTTATTCGCAACTCAGAAGTCATGTGTGGTTACATGGACAAGGCAACCGTTGGTGATGGAAAGAAAGATTCGGTCTTCTATGTCATCACGCGTGACTTTGGCCCTGACTATGCTGTTCATGCCATGAACCGTCTCGCTAGATTGTCCGCACGTTGGCTCACTAACCAAGGGTTCTCGCTCGGCATCAGTGATGTGTACCCCAGTGATGCACTGACGGCCAAGAAGATGAACCTGATCAGAACTGCAGAGGCCAAATGTTATGAGCTTATTGACCTCTACAACAAAGGAGAACTGGAGCGTGACCCTGGTTGTGATGAAGAGATGACCATGGAGAACCAGATCTCTGGTATTCTTTCGAAAGTCCGTCAAGAAGCTGGTGATGCTTGTTTTGCCGAGCTCAGTCGTCGCAACTCTCCCTTGGTCATGGCTAAGTGCGGATCCAAGGGTTCGAACATTAACGTCTCTCAAATGGTTGCCGCTGTAGGTCAGCAGATTATTGGAGGCAAGCGTGTTTTGGAAGGCTTCCAGGACCGTACTCTGCCTCATTTCGCCAAGGGTAGCAGAGATGCCCCCGCCAAAGGCTTCGTTGGTAACAGTTTCTTCTCGGGCTTGAACCCTACAGAGTTCATCTTCCACGCCATGTCTGGTCGTGAAGGTCTGGTCGATACTGCTGTCAAGACTGCTGAAACTGGTTACATGTCTCGTCGTCTGATGAAGTCGCTCGAAGACTTGTCGGCACAATACGACAACACAGTCCGCAACTCGTCATCGGGTATCGTCCAGTTCCAATACGGAGACGACAAGCTTGATCCTGTGGATATGGAGGGCAGTGCAAAGCCTGTACACTTCGACCGCAGTTTCACACACGCTGTCACGACTACATGGGATCTTAACGATCGTGGTCTGAGACCAGCTGAAATTATGCAAATCACGATGGCCACTCTCGATCCTGAAAGAGCTAAGCTTGAGCGTATCTCGCTGACCGGCGAGAAACTCGGCTACAACGACAAGAGCGACCACGGCGTTGATCAGCTGGAGAGTGCTCGTGATTTCCTTGACACCGTACAAAACTACATCCAAATCAAGTGTGACAAGTTGGCCGCTATCCGCACGAAGATCGGCATGGAGTCAGGCGTCACAGATTCTGGCGACATCGATGTTGTTGTGGCAGACGATTGCAGCCAGAGAACGATTGCTGATGGTGTGCTAAAAATCTCGACTGCTGCCATCAACGAGTTCCTCATGCTTTGTTTGACCAAGTATGAGCGCTCCAAGGTCCAACCGGGTCATGCCGTCGGAGCTACTGGTGCACAGTCCATTGGTGAGCCTGGTACACAGATGACTCTCAAGACTTTCCATTTTGCTGGTGTCGCCGGTATGAGTATTACTCAGGGTGTTCCCCGTATTAAGGAAGTAAGTTATACTCAACAATCGCTTGGATGAATAATACTAACTTTTGGTCAAGATTATCAACGCTTCCCGCCAGATCTCGACTCCTGTCATCTCGTGTACACTCGACTCGAAGTACGAAACTGTTGCCGCTCGCGTCGCCAAGGCCATGATCGAAAAGACATATCTCCGCGACATCATTGCATACATCGAGGACGTCTGGTCAGTTACAGGCTCCTACGTCAACATGCGCATCAACTGGGACACAGTGATGAAGCTTGGTCTACGTCTCACAACCCAAGACATCACCTTGGCTATTGCCAAAAGCAAGGCCGTCAAAGCACTGGGCGTACAAGTCGCACCAGTCGGCAAAACCCACATCCGCGTCAACGTCCAATACGTGCCCGAACCCCGAGGCAAAGCAGCACTTAACAAGACCCGCAAGCCCCTCGAGATCTTCGACATTATTCAGGATTTGAAGCGTATCCTACCCAACGTAGTCGTCAAGGGCTACCCAGACTGCGCCCGTGCCATCGTTAAGAAAGATGACAAACCCGACGCCACCGGCCGCGAACCCGTTTCAGTTCTTGTAGAAGGCTATGGTCTGAAAGCCTGCATGACAACCGAAGGCGTCGACGGCGTAAAGACTCGCTCCAACAACGTCATGGAAGCCAAAGACGTACTCGGCATCGAAGCCGCCCGTAGCACCATCATTGCAGAAATCAGCTCAGTCATGGGCGGTATGGACATTGACCCCCGTCACATGCAACTGCTCGCAGACGTCATGACCTACAAAGGCGACGTGTTGGGCATTACTCGCTTCGGCCTTGCCAAAATGCGTGACTCGGTGTTGCAATTGGCTTCCTTTGAGAAGACGCCTGATCATCTGTTTAACGCTGCGGTGGGTATGAAGAGGGATCGCATCGAAGGTGTTTCTGAGTGTATCATTATGGGCCAAAGCATGAGTATTGGTACCGGTGCTATGAAGGTGGTGCGTAAACTGGGCATCACGGAAGCTGAGTGTGGAAGAAAGAAGTCGGCGTTTGAGAGTGCGTTTGCTGGGTTGCCGAAGACGGTTGCTGCTGCTGCTGCTGCGTAAGGGGGAAAAAGGATGTGATGATGGTGGACAAAATTATGGCGTTATGAGCATTGCGAAGGGCGTTTCTTTTTTTCGACATGAATAGTTTAGTATACCCGCACGAGAAAAAAGCATTTGTTACCTTCCTTCTTGATCAACACAATAGCCTGAGCATGTTACTACCGTGACAAAAGAAATCGTCCGTTGAGGGGGTTCTAATCATTTTCAGCTCGAGTCCGGTAGCTCTGGGTGTATGTATCATTATATTCTCTGACAGACATATAGCAGACTCGGCCAAAATACGAGTTGTTTACCCTGCGACGTTCTCGGCAACCCTTTCGCCATTCATACCCAGCTTGGCCTCTTGTCTCTCAGCTTGCTGCTCAGAGGCAGGTTCGAAGAGCTTTGCGATAGCTTCGACGGTAGTGTTTCCTCCCGACAACACGATGCCGATATTCCAGCCCCGCTCACCGCCTTCTTTCTCGACCATGCTTCTGAAGTCCTCATCGTATAGGACAACGGCCAGAGGGACTGCGGCACTGGGCTCGACAAAGACCTTTGCTCTTTCCAGGAGTAGACGCATGGCAGCCTTGATCTGATCTTCAGTGACACTGTACATGCCCCTCACCTTTTCCTTGTCGCTGATGATGGTCCATGGGATCTTACCGAGTGGTGTCCTCAGTCCATCGGCGATTGTTAGCGTTTTGACCTTTTCCACACGAGTGCCAGACTCTACACCGCGTTTTGCATCGTCGGCACCTTCGAAACTAGGTTCGGAGCCAAAGACACGGATACCAGTACCGTAGAGAGCTGTGGCAACACCGGAGAGCATGCCGCCTCCGCCGCAGGGAGCTACCACGGCATCTAGTCCTCGTTCGTCTAGGTCTTTGGCTTGCTCTTCCAGCTCGAGTGCTAATGTGCCTTGACCGAGCATGATGTTGGGATGATCGTATGGCGGAACAAGTATAGCACCAGTGTCTTTTATCACATCGGCCACAACAGCCTCTCTTTCATCGGAAGTGGACCCAGAGAAAATGACATTGGCACCGTAGCCCTTGGTCGCGGCAATTTTGGAGGGAGTGCTGATAGTGGGCATGACGATATGTGCTGGGATGCCATGGGTGCGGGCGGCCAGAGCAAGAGCTTGAGCATGATTGCCCGAACTGTGTGTGACGACGCCTTTACTCAGCTCTTCCTTGGACAAACGACTCAATGCGTGGAAAGCACCTCTTGCTTTGAAAGCTCCGATCTTCTGGTAGTTCTCGCATTTGAAGAAGAGGTTGATGTGTGGGTTTGCTGGTGTGCGGCCGGCAAAAGGTGTTCCTTGGAGCGACTCGGAGGTTTGCGGTGTGGAAGCGAGATGGGAGATGGTGTCACATGTGATTGTGGGAGTGCGGTGGATGTGCTGCTTGATTGCTGCGTGCGCCGCCTGCACTGACGAGCGCGTGAGAGGTGGGCAGGATGATACGTCGCCCATTTTGGAAAGAAATTGACTGAATTGAATGTGACAGCAAACAAGAAGCTCTTTCTACAATTTATATGATTCACTTGACCATTCGCGCGGAGGAGTCTTTGTCCGCACGGAAAGTGCGGCGAAAGGGCAGACCGGGGCGTGGCATGTCAGCCCAAAGAGGCAGGTGGGGAATCCTGGTGGCAGTTTCCCTGGCCGAGGGGGACAGAGCAAAGCTCCGTGCTCTTTCCGTTTCGTATCGCGCCTCTCTGCGCCCTGCGATAGTTTCCATTACGGTATCAACCAAAGAATTTCCTTTCTCTGCATTTGCATGTCCTCGCCTTTTCGCTCTATTCACCAGCTGTTCTCCCGTAGACAGTTTGCTCTCCCCAAGTGCTCTGCCCTAGCCTTCCGACCTCAACTCCGCCGCCAGACAACCGCCGCTTGGCCTTATATTTATAGACAACAAGCTTCGCCCAACATGGCTCCTCAACTCGATGCATACTTCTCAAAGGTCGACGAGCTCCAAGACCACTTCATTGAGAGACTGAGAAAGGCTGTCGCCATCCCCTCTGTCTCTTCCGAGGATGACAGAAGACCTGAGGTCGTCCGCGTATGTTCATGTGCTCTTCCCCTCACTGCTGTCGCGCATGCTGACCATGCCATGTAGATGGGCAAATTCCTCGAGTCTGAACTGAAGGCCCTTGGTGCTCACGTCGAGGCCCGTCCTCTCGGTCCCCAGCCCCACAAGGAGTATCTCGAGCTCCCTCCCGTCATCATCGCCCGCTACGGTGAGGATCCCAAGAAGAAGACCATCCTCGTCTACGGTCACTACGATGTTCAGCCTGCCGCCAAGGAGGACGGTTGGGCCACCGAGCCCTTCGAGCTCACCATCGACGACAAGGGCCGCATGTTCGGACGTGGTTCCACCGACGACAAGGGTCCCGTTCTCGGCTGGCTCAACGCCATCGAGGCTCACCAGAAGGCCAACATCGACTTCCCCGTCAACCTTCTCATGTGCTTCGAGGGTATGGAAGAGTACGGCAGCGAGGGTCTCGATGACTTCATCAACGCCGAGGCAAAGAAGTTCTTCAAGGACACCGATGCTGTCTGCATCTCCGACAACTACTGGCTCGGTACCGAGAAGCCTTGCCTGACCTACGGTCTTAGAGGTTGCAGTTACTACAGCATCGAGATCAGCGGCCCTGGCCAGGATCTTCACAGTGGTGTCTTCGGTGGTACCGCTCAGGAGCCCATGACCGATCTCGTCCGCGTCATGGGAAGCTTGGTCGACACCAACGGCAAGATCCAAATCGACGGAATCAAGGAGTTGGTTGCCCCCGTCACCGAGGAAGAGAAGAAGTTGTACGAGGGTATTGCCTTCACCATGGACAACCTGCACGAGTCGCTCGGCAGCCAGACCACCATCTTCGAGGACAAGGAGAGCACCTTGATGGCCCGCTGGAGATTCCCCTCTCTGTCGCTCCACGGTATCGAAGGCGCCTTCTCCGCTCCCGGCGCAAAGACCGTCATCCCCGCCAAGGTCATCGGAAAGTTCTCGATCCGCACCGTGCCCAACATGGAGATCCCCGAGGTCAACAGACTCGTCGAGGCTCACGTCAACAAGGTCTTCAAGACTTTGAACTCCAAGAACACCTGCAAGGTTGTCGAGCAGCACTCTGGCAAGTGGTGGGTTGCCTCGCCCAAGCACTGGAACTTCACTGCTGCCGCCAAGGCTGTCGAGTCTGTCTTCAAGGTCCAGCCTGACCTTACCCGTGAGGGTGGCAGCATTCCCGTCACTCTTACCTTCGAGCAAGCTACTGGCAAGAACGTTCTGCTCCTTCCCATGGGTTCCAGCACAGATGCCGCCCACAGCATCAACGAGAAGCTCGACAAGCGCAACTACATCGAGGGAATCAAGCTTTTGGGTTCCTACCTAAGTTTCGTCGCGGAAGAGCCTATGAACGAGTCGTAGAAAGGTTCCAGAAGAGTCAGAGTTTGAGATGTTAAAGATACCAATGCATAAATTTCAGTTTTCCCTACAACAAGATACTACCTTTCAAGGTGCTCAAGACTCCTACAATGTAGCCATAAAAATGCACAATACTTTCCAGGATTGAGTGATGTCCATGGAAAGACTGCTTCCACTTACCTACATGCTCTCCTTCTGGTTCTCATAAGTGGCTGCGACATAGCCGCCTAAACTCACAGTTTGTTCGTAGGAAAGACCGAAAATCAAGAAAGTGTCTCAGGCAACTGCTCTCACTGGAAACTATCCTGGCTCAAGACACAATCTTGACTTTCTACGCCTGCTGTTCCATCCCAAAAGTGCTCGAGATAGCAGCTTTGTTGTATGTTTTGTGTAGACCCTGGCGCTTGCTCTTACTGACCCAGACCGTATTTTCAAGTTCCTTAGGCATATCTCACGACTTTTGTTCTGACTATGCACTGGAAAAAGTGTCATAGGTCACTGGCGAAGCCTTTGAAAAGCATTGGGCCCGGTGTCCTCTGCTGTCGTTGCCTGTGATCGATCGTCTTCGGGACCCGGTTCGTGTCGTCGGCGGCGCATTCGTGCTGATCGAGCGAGACCGAAAGCGGAGGAACCACAATCTGATGGCAGATAGCCAGGTGCTCAATGTTGTTCACGTTGAGTTGTATATTTTCCAAAAAGTTTGTGTGTGGTGGAAGTGGTTTTGAGAGCCGGAAAACTGGCAACATGAGGGTCAATGAAAGTACTCCTGTACCGGACACTTGCGATTGTTTGGCCATTGCAATGCACAGCGTGTTCGGAGTCTAGAGCCTTGTCCAGTGAGAGCCCGTGGTAGAGCCGCTCTCAGCGGATGATCTCACGAAATCGAACAACATTGTGTACTTCGACAAGCAAAAACTCGGTAGTTCGTGAGTACGAGATGGAGAAAGAGATCAGGAAACAGTGTCAAGAGAGCTCGTTCTCTGAGTCACAAGATTGGAACAGTCATGCAGTTTGCGACAACGGAGTGTCTGCTGGTATGAGGCTCTGTGCAGTACAAAAAGATGGCCCACCG
>Ga0058697_10000370_pt1 | contig 20401 bp, 19 predicted proteins | sample AgamicAsMae_FD_66619 | JGI IMG/M metagenome (GOLD analysis project Ga0058697, IMG submission 66619) | Agave microbial communities from Guanajuato, Mexico - As.Ma.e | ecosystem: Host-associated > Plants > Phyllosphere > Phylloplane/Leaf | place: Guanajuato, Mexico | collected 2012-06-04
CTGGCGACCCGGGCTCCCGGCGGTAAATCGCCGCTTCGCGGTGCCCTCAGCTTATTCCTTCAGGCTATCGGGTCGGGCATGAGCCTGCATCCCTGCAGGCCACGCCCTCTCGGCGCATCCCTGCGCCTCGCCCCGGCCTTACGGAAACGCTTCGGCGATTTACAGCCGGACCAGGGCGTCGCTGAAAGCTTTAACTCATTCTGAAACAACCTTATTGCTTCTGCTTATAAATTACTGGGGATTCCTCAGCCCACGGGGAGAGGGAGAACACCTGGCCCGTGGGCCCGGTAAGCGAAGCGCCACCGGGCGGTTGGGCTGCACTGCGGGCTGATGCCTTCTTTACTTCAGAGATCCTTTGAGGAACTGCTGCAACCGCGGGCTTTGCGGGTTCGCCAGCACTTCGTCCGGGTGGCCCTGCTCTTCAATTTTCCCCTGATGCAGGAAAATCACGTGGTTCGAGACGTTACGGGCGAAGCCCATCTCGTGCGTCACCACTACCATCGTTTTGCCCTCTTCGGCCAGCTTCTGCATGATGCGCAGCACTTCGCCGACGAGTTCCGGGTCCAGCGCGGAGGTCGGTTCGTCGAACAGCAGCACTTCCGGCTCCATTGCCAGCGCGCGGGCGATAGAGACACGCTGCTGCTGACCGCCGGAGAGATGCACCGGGTATTTCATCTGCTGGCGCTCGTCGATACCCACTTTCGCCAGGTATTTCACCGCGCGCTCGCGGGCTTCCTGCTTGCTCAGGCCCAGGACCTGAACCGGCGCTTCCATCACGTTCTCCAGCACCGTCATGTGGCTCCAGAGGTTGAAGTGCTGGAATACCATCGTCAGGCGCGTGCGCAGCAGGCGCAGCTGATTCTTATCCGCCACCTTCAGCTGGCCGTCTTTGTCACGGACCAGATTAATAGTCTGCCCGCTCACCACAATCGAACCTTCGCTCGGCTTTTCGAGGAAGTTAATGCAGCGCAGGAAGGTACTTTTACCCGAGCCGGATGAGCCGATGATGCTGATCACATCGCCCGCATTCGCCTGCAGCGACACCCCTTTCAGCACTTCATGTTCGCCGTAGCGTTTGTGCAAATCAATAACGTTTAATTTGTTCTCAGCCATCATCTTTCTCAGTGCGTCGAAGAAGGTTTTATATGCTGCAACCAGCGTTTTTCAGCCTTACGGAACAGGCTAATCAGAACATAAGAGATAATTAAATAGAGCACCGCCGCAATGCCAAACGCGGTAAACGGCTGATAGGTCGCGGAGTTGATATCGCGCGCGATTTTGAGCAGATCCGGCACCGTCGCGGTAAAGGCGAGCGCGGTGGAGTGCAGCATCAAAATCACTTCGTTGCTGTACGCCGGAAGCGCGATACGCAGCGCCGAAGGCAGAATAATACAGCGGTAAAGCTTCACGGAGGAGAAGCCGTACGCGCGCGCCGCCTCGATCTCTCCGTGCGGCACGGAACGAATGGCCCCGGCGAAAATCTCGGTGGTATAGGCGCAGGTGTTGAGCGTTAGCGCCAGCACCGTACAGTTCAGGCCACTGCGGAAGAACGCGTTCAGCATTTCCGTGCCTTTTACGATCTCAAGCGTATACATCCCCGAATAGAACACCAGCAGCTGCACGTACAGCGGCGTGCCGCGAAACACATAGGTAAACAGCCAGATCGGGAACTGGATAAACTTGTTGTTCGACACGCGGCCGATGGCGAGAAACACCGCCAGAATGCCGCCCATCACCACGGAAGAAATCAGCAGCCAGAGCGTAATCGCCACGCCGGTAAAGCGGTAGCCATCCGTCCACAGCAGGGATTTCCAGTATTCCTGAATAATCTCAATCACAGGTCAGCCCTCTTCACACCCACGGAGTAGCGACGTTCGAGCAGAAGCAGCACACCATTGGAGACGGTCGTAAAGACCAGATAGATCACGCCGCAGACCACCGCAAAGTAGAACGGCTCCCAGGTGCTCTTGCCCGCCAGCTGAGTCGCTTTAACAACGTCTTCCAGACCGAGCAGCGAGACCAGCGCCGTCGCTTTGAGGATAACCTGCCAGTTGTTGCCGATGCCCGGCAGCGCATAGCGCATCATGGCCGGGAACATGATCCGGCGAAACGTTTGTGAAGAGGTAAAACCAAATGCGGTTGCCGCTTCAATGTGTCCTCTTGGGACCGCCATGTAAGCGCCACGGAAGGTTTCCGTGAAGTAGGCACCGTAGATAAAACCGAGGGTAATAATACCGGCCACCATCGGGTCGATATCAATTTGTCCCATCCCCATCGCATCCGTCACGCTGTTCAGCGCAATCTGCAGACCGTAAAAGATAAGCAGCATCAGCACCAGATCGGGTACGCCGCGAATGAGCGTGGTATAACCTTCGAAAATGAGCGCCAGCGGTTTGTTAGCCGAAAGCTTCGCCCCTGCGCCCGCCAGACCTATCAGCACCGCCAGCACCACGGAGCTGATAGCCAGCTCAAGGGTGACAAGCGCGCCCTGTAAAATAACGCCAGAAAATCCGTACAGCATACCGCGAGCCCTGTCGTATCGTGAGTGGTAAACCGTGTCTTATCCCCTCCCGCAGCGGGAGGGGCCGCACGTTATTTGACGGAGCGATTAGCCGCCGTACACATTGAAATCGAAGTACTTTTTCGCCAGCTTGTCATAGGTACCGTCAGCGCGCATTTCCGCAAACGCTTTGTTCAGCGCTTCACGCAGCTCGTTGTCTTCTTTGCGCAGGCCCATTCCGGTGCCTACACCAAACAACTTCACATCCTTAATGGACGGGCCGCCGAACTTGTAATCTTTACCCACCGGCGTTTTCAGGAAGCCTTCGCTTGCCGCGACTTCATCCTGGAATGCCGCATCAATACGGCCTGCCGTCAGGTCTGCGTAAATATTTTCCTGGCCCTGATAGGAGACGATTTCAATCCCCTTCGGCGCCCAGTGTTCGTTACCGTAGGTTTCCTGCGTGGTGCCCTGCAGCACGCCCACGCGTTTCCCCTTCAGCGACTCGAGGGTCGGTTGAATGTCTGAAGACTTTGCCACCACCAGACGTGAATCGGCCGCATAGAGCTTGTCGGTGAAGGCAATCTCCTGCTGGCGTTTCTCGGTAATGGAAAGCGAGGACATAATCACGTCGATTTTTTTGGCTTTCAGGGAAGGGATCAGCGCATCCAGCGGGTTTTCTACATAAGTACACTGCGCTTTGATGCGTTTGCACAGCTCATTGGCCAGATCGATGTCAAAACCCACCAGTTCACCCTTTGAATTCTTCGATTCAAACGGCGCATAGGTTGGATCGGTACCAATACGGATTTTCTGCGGAATGGCTGCGAATGCCGCGGTGGCGCTGGAAAAGGCCAGCACGAGGGATAGTGACAACACGAGTTTTTTCATATTTGTCCTCAACAAACTGTCTACATACGGTTTTTTTACGACGACGGGGTGGGGTTAATGTGCCATTAATCCCCGCTGTCAGGCAAAGAATAATGCCTTTCTGGCGGGATTTTTTGCATTATAAATGCTTAAGTATGCACACAGCGACCCAATATGGTGCACAGACTGCACCATATTGAATCATTCTCACCCGCGATGCACCACATCAGTGCATCACCGTGATGCGTTAGTCACCGTAGACGTTGAAGTCGAAGTATTTCTTCGCCAGTTTGTCGTAGGTACCGTCTTTGCGCAGCTCGGCAAACGCTTTGTCAAAGGCGGCTTTCAGCTCTTTATCGTCCTTGCGCAGGCCGATGCCAGTGCCGTCACCAAAGTATTTTTTGTCTTTCACAGACGGGCCCGCAAAGGCGTAGTCTTTACCTGCCGACTGCTTCAGGAACCCTTCGCTCGCGGCGACTTCATCCTGGAACGCGGCATCCAGACGGCCCGCCGCCAGGTCAGAGTAGATCAGATCCTGGTTCTGGTAAGCCACCACGTCGACGCCCTTCTCGCGCCAGTTGGCATTGGCGTAACCTTCCTGGGTCGAGCCCTGGAGTACGCCAACGTGCTTGCCTTTCAGCGAGTAGATGGTCGGTTGAATCGGGGAACCTTTCGCGGCAATCAGACGCGAATCCGCAGCGTAGAGCTTGTCAGAGAATGCGATCTCCTGCTGACGCTTTTCGGTGATGGAGAGAGAAGAGATAATGGCGTCGATTTTCTTTGCCTTCAGCGACGGGATTAACGCGTCGAAGTCGCTGCCCACCCATGTGCATTTCACTTCCATACGTTTGCACATTTCATTTCCCAGATCGATGTCAAACCCCACGAAATCGCCCTTCGCATCCTTGGAAGAGAATGGCGCGTAGGTTGCGTCTGTACCGATACGAACCGTCTGTGGAAGCGCTGCGTAGCTACCTGCTGCCGCACTTAACCCCACCAGCAAAGACAGAGCCAGAACCGTCTTCTTCATACATTTACCCTCAAGTACCGTGATTTTATTATGTATTGTGTTGTGTGTTGTGTTGCAGGCTTCTCTTGCAGGTCTTATGCCACATTGCCGTCTGGTCAAAACTTCGACGTTAAATATGTTAATAAAACGTTGCGATATTGCCTTAATGGTGAAAGATAGCAGGTCTGCCGAACGAACCGGAAAGAGAAAAAGGGAAAAAGCGAATTAAATGTCGAGGATATGATCGCCGTTGCATAATTGCCCTGAAACAGGGCAACGTCTCTTTTCATGCACAGCATTTGTGCACAGAATCAGGCTCCCTGCCAGCGGGTGAAGAGATCTTCGGGCAGGTCGATGTCAAACTGATCCAGCACGCGATTGATGGTCTGATTAATCACATCGTCCAGCGACTGTGGTCGGTGATAGAACGCCGGTACCGGCGGCATGATCACCGCGCCCAGCTCGGCGGCCTGGGTCATTAAGCGCAGATGGCCCAGATGCAGCGGCGTTTCCCGCACGCAGAGCACCAGCGGGCGACGCTCCTTCAGCACCACGTCCGCCGCGCGCGTCACCAGGGTGTCGGTATAGCTGTTCACAATCCCGGAGAGCGTTTTAATTGAGCAGGGCAGGATAACCATGCCGGCGGTTTTAAACGAGCCTGAGGAGATGCTGGCGGCGATATCGCGGGCATCGTGAACCACGTCTGCCAGTGCCTGGACATCGCGCAGGGAAAGATCCGTTTCAAGGGAGAGGGTTTGTCGCGCCGCCTGGCTCATCACCAGATGCGTTTCCACTTCTGCCACGTTACGCAAAACCTGTAGCAGGCGTACGCCGTAAATCGCGCCGCTGGCACCGCTGATGCCAATAATGAGTCGTTTCATGATTTCGCCCTTGCTGATTTCTGGGCTGACTGTGCAGGATTTTGCGGGGAGTTGCAAGTGAGGGCACGCGCCCTCACCTGCAAAGAGATCAACCTTCGTTGTGCATCTCTAAGCTTTCGAGATCGTTTTGCAGCTGAACGGCTTTCGCATCGTCATTGCGCAGCGAATCAAGATAGTCAAGGTACTGCTGATCAACGTCTTTCGTCACGTAGACGCCGTTAAACACGGAGCATTCGAACTGCTGAATTTCCGGGTTCTCGGCGCGCACCGCGTCGATGAGATCGTTCAGATCCTGGAAAATCAGGCCGTCGGCACCGATGATCTGGCGAATTTCGTCCACTTCGCGACCGTGAGCAATCAGCTCGTTGGCGGTTGGCATATCGATGCCGTACACGTTCGGGAAGCGAATTTCCGGCGCGGCAGATGCCAGGTAGACTTTCTTCGCACCCGCTTCGCGCGCCATCTCGATAATCTGCTCAGAGGTGGTGCCGCGAACGATGGAGTCATCCACCAGCAGAACGTTCTTGTCGCGGAATTCCGCGCGGTTGGCGTTCAGCTTACGGCGCACGGACTTACGGCGCAGATGCTGGCCCGGCATGATAAAGGTGCGGCCAACGTAGCGGTTCTTCACGAAGCCCTGACGGTATGGCTTTTCCAGAATACGGGCAATTTCCAGGGCGATATCGCAGGAGGTTTCCGGGATAGGAATAACCACGTCGATGTCGAGATCGTCCCACTCGCGGGCAATCTTCTCGCCGAGCTTCGTGCCCATGTTCACGCGCGCGCTGTATACGGAGATTTTGTCGATGAACGAATCCGGACGGGCGAAGTAGACGTATTCAAACAGGCACGGGTTGCTGACCGGGTTGTCAGCACACTGGCGGGTAAACAGCTGGCCCTTCTCAGTGATATAGACCGCTTCGCCCGGCGCAACGTCGCGCAGGAATTCGAAGCCCAGGGTATCCAGCGCCACGCTCTCAGAGGCAACCATATATTCGGTACGGCCATCGCCAAGGTCGCGCTTACCCAGCACCAGCGGACGAATGCCGTTTGGATCGCGGAAGGCAACCATACCGTGACCGATGATCATCGCCACGCAGGCGTACGCACCGCGGATCTGGCGGTTGGTCGCAGCAATGGCAGCGAAGATATTGTCTGCTTCCAGCGGGTAATGACGGAAGTTATCCAGCTCGCTGGCGAACACATTGAGCAGGATTTCTGAATCAGAGGTGGTGTTAATGTGGCGACGTTTCTCTTCGAACAGCTTCTTACGCAGCTCATGGGCGTTGGTCAGGTTGCCGTTATGGGCAAGCGTGATGCCATACGGTGAGTTGACGTAGAAAGGCTGTGCCTCAGAGGCGCTGGAACTGCCAGCAGTAGGATAACGAACGTGACCGATCCCCATATTACCTTGCAGACGCTGCATATGGCGGGCTTCAAACACATCGTTTACCAGGCCATTCGCCTTACGTAAACGGAAGCAGTTGTTTGCATCAATGGTGATGATACCCGCAGCATCCTGCCCACGGTGCTGAAGCACCGTTAACGCGTCATAAATCGACTGGTTTACCGGCATGAAACCGGCGATACCGACAATACCGCACATTCGTCTTTTCCTCGTTAAGCCACATCTCAGGGTTTATGCCCTGGGCAAAAAACTCGACGAGCTTTGCAGATAGTCAAAGAACCATCTGATGATGAAGCTGAACTCCGGAATGAGCTGCGATTTCTGCCAGTCTTCACTTTTGGAGAACCCGGTGAAGGTATCCAGGAAGAACAGGATCGCGGCCACAATCAGCACGCCTCGCAACGCCCCGAAACAGATCCCGAGTACCCTGTCCGTTCCTGACAGACCGGTTTTCTCGACCAGCTGACCTATCACATAATTCACGATAGCGCCGACAATCAGCGTCGCGATAAACAGCACCGCGATGGCGATTCCATTTCGGACCAGTTCATCTTCAAAGCCCGTGAACCAGACAGACAGGTAAGTGTAGTAATGACTGGCAACAAAGAAAGCACAACCCCAGGTTACCAGCGATAACGCTTCACGAACAAAGCCACGGATCAGGCTAACCAGACAGGAAAAACCAATCACCGCAATGATGGCGTAATCAATCCAGACCATATGTGTCCCACGATTAAACGCCCTGTCATCCAGTTCGGGGCGAATTCTAACAGAAAAAGAAAACGTTTGCGTAGGGATTTCCTTCCCGCGCGTAAATAAAAAAGGCGCTGAAAAAATGTTCAACGCCCCTCACCCTAACCCTCTCCCCAAAGGGGAGAGGGGACGGTACGATGCAGTATGATACAAACGCGCTCGATGCGACTTTCACCCTCTCCCCTTTGGGGAGAGGGCCGGAGTGAGGGGGAGATCTTATCAGTTCGCGCTGTAGCTCATCACCACACCGCTCAGCCCGGAGATCTGCTTCAGCTCGCCGAGCGACCCCTTCAGCTTGTCTTTCGACGCTTCCGGCCCCACGAGAATACGGGTAATTTTACCCTGCACCGGCGTGGAAGGTGAAGTGTAAACGCGATATCCCGCGCTGCGCAGTTTACCGACAACCTCGTTGACTTTATCGGCGTTTTTCAGCGCCCCCAGCTGCACAACGTAGGCTTTGCCGGTCGGGGCCGCGTCTTGCTTCGCCGGCGGTGGGGTTTCAGACGCGGCAGCCAGCTGCTCTGCCGCTTTATCCCGCTGTGGCTGTTGCTGTGGCTTCGGCTGCGGTTTCTCTACCGGCTTCGGTTTTTCAACAGGCTTAGGCTTCTCTACCGGTACCGGATCGATCTCGATGTTGTTATTCGCCGCCAGACGCGACGGATCGAGTGACGGTGCAGCGGCATCGCCCGCGCGGACTTCTTCCGCCGCCCCTTCAGGCGGCTGAGCAGGCAGCGCCTGCGTCGCCGCAGGCAGCATATCCGGCTCATCGCGGTCGCCCGGCTTCGGCACCAGCGGAATGGCTGCAAACTCGTCCTGATAATGTTTTTTCTGCCCGTCGAGCAGCCCGGGAAGAATAATTACCCCGAGCGCGACCAGCACAATGGTTCCTGTTAAACGGTTCTGAAACTTACTCGCCACCGGTTCTCCCCGCGTCCATCACTTCCATGACATGTGCCACCGTGTGGAAAGAGCCACACACCAGCACGGTATCTTCTGGTTTAGCCTCCGCCATCGCGGCATGCCAGGCCTGCGCCACGCTACTGTAGATTGCGCCTTTGCCGAGATGTTCCATCAGCTGCTCAGCGGTCGCGCCGCGCGGCCCCTCCAGAGGAGCACAATACCAGCTATCGACCACACTCTCCATGCAGGCCAGCGTCCCGCTGATATCTTTATCATGAAGCATACCGATAACCGCCAGCACGCGCCCGGTTTTTGGTAACGATTTGAGACGTCCTGCGAGATACGCCGCCGCATGCGGGTTGTGCGCCACGTCCAGGATCAGACGCGGTGACTCGCTGACGATCTGGAAACGCCCCGGCAGAATTGCGCTTTGAATGCCGTCGCGGATAGCCTGCTCGCTGACCGCTAATCCGCTGGCGCGCAGTGCCGCCAGCGCGGTGGCCGCGTTCGGCTGAGGTACCTGCGGCAGCGGCAGGTTGTCCAGCGCGCCCTGCGCATCGCTGAAGCGCCAGCCGTTGTCCTGCACCTCATACTGCCAGTCAACGCCGCGGCGCAGGAGCCGCGCACCCTTCTCGTTTGCTACATCAGCGATGGTGTGCGGCATGTCCGGCTCGCCGACCACGGCGGGCTTATTTGCGCGGAATATACCGGCCTTTTCGCGGCCAATGCTTTCACGGTCCGGGCCCAGCCAGTCAGTGTGATCCAGCGCGATGCTGGTGACCACCGCCACGTCCGCATCCACCATATTGGTTGCATCCAGACGCCCGCCCAGGCCAACTTCCAGAATTACCACGTCCAGCTGCGCCTGTTTAAACAGCCACAGCGCCGACAGGGTACCGTATTCGAAATAAGTTAATGAGGTTTCCCCGCGCGCAGCTTCGATAGCCGCGAACGACGCCGTATGGGCAGATTCCGCCAGCTCGCTGTTTTGCACGCGAACGCGCTCGGTGTAACGCACCAGGTGCGGAGAGCTGTAAACGCCAACTTTGTAACCCGCCGCCATCAGAACAGATTCCAGCGTGCGGCAGGTGGTGCCTTTACCGTTAGTGCCGGCTACGGTAAACACGAAAGGCGCCGGTTTCAGCACGTCGAGACGCGCGGCAACCTGACTTACGCGATCAAGCCCCATATCGATGGTTTTACTGTGCAGGTTTTCCAGATAAGAAAGCCACGCGGCCAGGGGCGACGTGGCTTGGGGAATGCTTTTATTTTCCATAATGCCCGGTTGTCATTAACAGGTTATAAAGCAAAAGGGCAGCGCCATCTGGCCCTGCCCTTTTCAGTTATCAGGCCTCGGGTTCCTGATCCGGTACCACCACACCTTCGCGCGGCTCATCCGGGTTCGGCGCTGGCAGATTCATCAGCTTCGCCAGAATGCTGGCCAGTTTCAGGCGCATTTCAGGGCGGCGGACGATCATGTCGATAGCGCCTTTCTCAATGAGGAACTCACTGCGCTGGAAGCCAGGCGGCAGCTTTTCACGAACGGTCTGCTCGATGACGCGAGGACCGGCAAAGCCGATCAGCGCTTTTGGCTCAGCGATGTTCAGGTCGCCCAGCATCGCGAAGCTTGCAGAGACGCCACCCATGGTTGGGTCAGTCAGCACGGAGATGTACGGCAGACCGCGCTCCTGCATTTTCGCCAGCGCTGCAGAGGTTTTCGCCATCTGCATCAAGGACATCAGCGCTTCCTGCATACGTGCACCGCCAGAGGCAGAGAAGCAGATCAGCGGACAGTTGTCTTCCAGCGCCTGCTCAACGGCACGCACAAAGCGCGCGCCCACCACGGAGCCCATAGAGCCGCCCATAAAGGAGAACTCAAACGCAGCGGCAACAACCGGCATCTCATGCAGGGTGCCTTTCATGACGATCAGCGCGTCTTTCTCGCCGGTCTCTTTCTGTGCAGAGGCCAGACGATCTTTGTATTTTTTGGAATCGCGGAACTTGAGCACATCTTTTGGCTCCAGTTCACTGCCCAGTTCTACCAGAGAACCTTCGTCCAGCAGGCTATGCAGGCGGTTGCGCGCCGACATACGCATATGGTGGTCGCACTTCGGACACACCTCAAGATTGCGCTCCAGTTCTGCACGATACAGAACCTGGCCGCAGCTATCACACTTCGTCCATACCCCTTCAGGAATGCTCGCTTTGCGCGTCGGGGTAATGTTGCTTTTAATTCGTTCAATCCAGCTCATTGATAACCTTTCTGCCTGAACCTGGTCGTATGCCAGTTTTGCTATAAGAGGCGAATAATGCCATTTTTGCCTCCAACAGACCATGAATGTTGCACATTAAAACATAACAGCCCGAAACTTTGGATAAAAAAGTGGTCGAACCGCCAGTGTGTATTTACTTCGCTTGTTTTGCCGCCGCACGTTTGTGACGAATGATTTCGATAACGCCCGGCAGAACGGAAAGCACAATAATCGCTACAATCAGTAACTTAAGGTTTTCCTGAACCACCGGCAAATCGCCAAACAGGTACCCTGCATAGGTAAACAGTAGCACCCACAGCAGCGCGCCTGCGACGTTATACATTGCAAAATGACGATAGGACATATGCCCCATTCCCGCCACAAACGGTGCAAATGTGCGCACAATAGGCACAAAACGCGCAAGGATAATGGTTTTTCCACCATGACGTTCATAGAAGGCATGGGTCTTGTCTAAATAGCTGCGGCGGAAAATTTTCGAATCAGGATTGCTGAACAAGCGCTCACCGAACACCCTGCCAATCGTATAGTTGACAGCATCCCCGACAATCGCGGCGATCACCATCAATACCACCATCAGATGCACGTTCAAATCATTGGTGGGCAACGCCGATAACGCGCCGGCTACAAACAGCAGCGAGTCGCCAGGCAGGAACGGCGTAACGACCAGCCCGGTTTCACAGAACAGAATGAGGAACAGAATGGCGTAAACCCAGACGCCGTACTGCGCCACCAGCTCCGCCAGGTGAACATCAATATGCAGAATGAAATCAATCAGAAAACGTATTACGTCCATATTGTCTAAGCCTTAATTGCACCTTTGTTTAGTCCGCTAAAAACAGCGGGCCCATTGGCGGTTTTGGCAGGTCAAACCGATCCGGATAGTCTACAGAGACCAGATACAGTCCTTCCGCTTTCGCCGTGGCTGCCGCAAGCGTTCTGTCCTTCGCTGCCAGCAGGTCTGCAATCCAGCTCTCCGGCTGGTGTCCGGCACCCACTTCCATCAGGCTGCCTACAATATTCCGCACCATATGATGTACAAAGGCATTGGCTTTGATATCCACCACCACATACGCGCCAAAACGACTGACGTTAATGTGCATGACGTTACGCCACGGCGTGCGGGACTGACACTGCACCGCACGAAACGACGTAAAGTCATTTTCACCAATCAGACACTGCGCCGCGCGATGCATGCGTTCTGCATCGAGCGGTTCATAAAAATGCGTCACGCCCTGGCTTAACACCGCCGGGCGCAGACGCTGGTTGTAAATGACATAACGATAGCGACGCGCCGTCGCGCTGAAGCGCGCGTGAAAATCATCCGGCACAGCTTTCACCCAACGCACCGCGATGTCACCAGGCAAATTCGCATTTACACCCAGCGTCCAGGCAGCATCCTTACGCACGGCGGTGGTTTCAAAGTGCACCACCTGCCCCGTGCCGTGAACACCCGCGTCCGTACGTCCCGCGCACAGGACGTTTATCGGCTCGTTTGCCACCTGAGAGAGCGCTTTCTCCAGCTTTTCCTGGACGCTGCGTACCTCATTCTGACGCTGCCAGCCATAGTATTTACTGCCGTCGTACTCAATACCGAGGGCAATTTTATGAACCGGCTTTTGTTCCACGTCTGACATCAGTACAGATACTCCTGCACCAGCTTCTCGGCGATCTTGACCGCCATCAGCGCGCCGCCGAAGCGAACGTTGTCCGCAACGGACCAGAACTGAACCTGCTCCGGCATACCGTAGTCGTTACGCACGCAGCCAACGGAGAGATGCGCGCTGCCGGTAGCGTCGCCCACCTGCGTCGGGAACTCGCTCTCTTCGGAAAGGACAATGTCTTCACCGCGGCCAAACGCATCGCGCGCTTCTTCTGCCGCGAGCGGGCGCAGCGCTTCAAAACCGACCATCTGCGCGTGGCCGTAGAAGACCGGCGACTGCACGACGCTGGCGGAAATCATCAGCCCCTCGTCCTGCAGAATCTTGCGCGCTTCGTCGACGAGACGGCGCTCTTCGCGCACGGAACCTTCACGATCCGGCAGCAGCGGCAGCATGTTGAATGCCAGCTGGCGACCGAAGAAATCGTCTTCGTCAATCGGGATGCCGTTCAGCAGCTTCGCGCTTTGCCCTGCCAGCGCGTCGACGGCCTTTTTGCCATTTGCCGAGGCGGACAGCAGGCTGGTCACGGTGATACGCGACAGGCCGCCATCGTCAATCAGCGGCTTCAGCGCGGTCAGCAGCTGGCTGGTCAGACTGTTCGGGACCGCGATGATATTGCGGTTACGGTAGTCAGCCAGCACAAACGGGTTGACGTCCGGAACCACCAGCGGCACGTCCGGCTCCAGGGAGAAGAGACCGCTCAGGTCGATCGCCAGACAGCCCGAATTGGTCGCATCTTCGATGTAAGACGCCGTCGCCTCAGCCCCCGCGGCAAAAAACGCCAGCTGCGCCTGAGTCCAGTCAAACTCTGCCGCGTCCTGAACCATGACGGATTTACCGCCAAAACGCAGATGCTCGCCCGCGCTGTCGGCACGCGCCAGAGCATAAATTTCTCCCACCGGGAACTGACGCTCAGCAAGGGTTTCGAGCAGGGCTTCACCCACGGCACCCGTGGCACCTAAAATGGCAATGTTCCAGCCTTCAGACATGGTGGTTTACTCCAGAAATAAAAAAGCGTCCCTGTCGGCGTATCCGACAGGGAGCATTAAGAAGACATTAATGCGCCGGGTGATGAACGGCGTTAAAACCCAGTTTCTTGAGCAGCGCCGCAGCCGTTGCGTCGTCGCACATCACATACAGGGAAGACCACTCGCGGCGCTCAACGTAGTTCTTGCGCAGCTTGTCAAATTCACCCGGGATCCCCGCCACCTTACGCAGCAGCGCGTCATCGCGGCGCACATCATACACTAAATGCACCAGCCTTTTCAGCGTTGCCTGATCGAGGGGACCGTGCAGCGTAATGCGGCCAAATTCAGGTGCGGGGAGTAAGGTATCCAGCGCTACCTGCTGCGGATGACCAATAAAGGCGCTATAGGCTTCAAACACCTGCGTCGTGCCGCGCGCTTTGCCTTCAAGCGTATATCCCGCGATATGCGCAGTGGCTACGTCAACCTTATTCAGCAGTTCAACGTTGAGATCCGGCTCCGGCTCCCAGACGTCCAGCACCACGCTGAGGTCTTGCCCTTCATCCAGACATTTCAGCAGCGCGGCATTATCCACCACCGGGCCACGGCAGGCATTTATCAGAATTGTGCCAGCCTTCAGGCGACGAATCAGCGCCTCGTCAGCCAGGTGCAGGGACTTATACGGCCCCTCTTTAAACAGCGGCGTGTGGAACGTCAGCACATCGCACTGCTCTACCAGCTCATCCAGCGCGCGGAAATCCTCGTCGTCGCCGTTGTCTTTACGCGGCGGATCGCACAGCAGCGTGCGGATCCCTAACGCTTCAAGGCGCTTTTGCAGGCGCCCGCCGACGTTACCCACGCCGACAATCCCCACGGTGCGGTCTTTCAGCGCAAAACCGTCGCGCTCGGCCAGCATCAGCAGCGAGGAGAAAACGTATTCCACAACGGCAATAGCATTACAGCCCGGCGCGGCAGAGAAGCCGATCCCCGCCTGCTTAAGCCACTTGTCATCCACATGATCGGTCCCCGCCGTTGCGGTCCCGACAAATTTCACCGTTTTGCCGGAGAGCAACGTCTCATTTACTTTGGTCACCGAGCGCACCATCAGGGCGTCTGCATCATCCAGTTCGTTGACCGGGATTGGGCGACCAGGGACAGCCTTAACGTCGCCAAGGCGGCTAAACAGCTCGCGGGCGTAAGGCATATTTTCATCAACGAGGATTTTCACGTCTGAGTACCTGTTTGAGAGGAAGAAAACCTGCCAAGTGTGCCATAATCTGGCCGCCAGGCATATACGTATACCTGGTTTACGCTGAGTTTTGACTTTAAGGATTTTTGACGATGCAGCCCATTTCAGGTACGCCGCCACGCCCTCCGGGTGAAGGCCCTGTCACGCCAAACGTTGCCGGTGAACAGCCGCTATCCACGCAACAGCGCACCGTGCTGGAGCGACTGATCACGCGCCTGATTGCGCTGACTTCACAACAAAATGCGGAAGTCTGGGCCGGGGTAAAGCATGACTTAGGCGTGAGGAACGACGCACCGCTGCAGTCGCGTCATTTCCCTGCCGCTGAGCAAAATCTCAACCAGCGTATTACGACCGCGCAGCAAAACCACACCACGCGTCAGATTGTCACACAGCTGACCGAGCTGCTGGGCCAGGGAAATAATCGTCAGGCTGTCAGTGACTTTATCCGTCAGCAGTATGGCCAGACCGCCCTGAGCCAGCTTACGCCAGACCAGCTTAAAACCGTGCTGACGCTGTTGCAGAACAATCAGTTGTCTATTCCGCAGCCTCAGGTGCGCCCGTCAACCGAGCGCCCGCTGCAGCCTGCCGAGCACAATACGCTGAACCAGATGGTAACCAAACTGGCTGCCGCTACCGGCGAGTCGACGAAGCTTATCTGGCAATCCATGCTTGAACTGTCCGGCGTGAAGGCGGGTGAGCTGATACCGGCCAGGCAGTTTACCCATCTGGTGACCTGGCTTCAGGCGCGCCAGACGCTCAGCACCCAGAGTGCCCCAACCCTGCATACCGTTCAGGCGGCGCTTAAACAGCCGCTGGAGCCGCACGAGTTCGAGGTGATTCGGGATTACGCCCAGCAGAACTGGCAGGCCACGCCGCAAACGGTGCTGACCACCGCGCAGGTGCAGGATCTGCTCAATCAAATCTTCGTTCGCCGCGCCGAGCGGGAAGGCGGCGTGCCGGAGGTAAGAAACGTTCAGCCGATCTATAGCCCGCTGTTTGCCCCCGTTGTGGAGACGTTCAGAACGCTCTCTGCCCGTCCGGGATTAATGTTTATTGCGTTATTGATTGCGCTGGCGATTTTCTGGCTGGTTGCCTGAGGATTTGCCCGGTGGCGCTACGCTTACCGGGCCTACAACGGCTCGAACCGTAGGCCGGGTAAGGCGCAGCCGCCACCCGGCGACAATAGTTAATTTCTGCGAAACGCCATCAGCGTCACCACGATCCCCACCACCGCAGAAACCGCGCCGGCCAGGAAGACGGACGGGTAGCCAAACGAGGTGGCTAACAGCCCGGCCAGCGGCCCGGTTACCCCGTATGAGATATCCTGAAACGCCGCGTAGCCGCCCAGCGCCGTACCGCGTACCTGCGGCGCCACGCGCTTCACCACCTCAACGCCCAGCGCCGGGAATATCAGCGAACAGCCGCAGCCGGTGAGCGCGGCACCAAGCAGCGCAACGGAGGCGACCGGCGCCTGCCAGAGCAGCACCAGCCCAATGGTTTCAATCACCAGCGACGCCACCGCCACCTTCACTCCGCCAAAGCGATCCGGCATCCAGCCGAACAGGACGCGCATCAGGACAAACGCGCCGCCAAAGGCAGTCAGCGTAAAGCCCGCCATCGCCCAGCCGCGGCTCATAAAATAGAGGGAAACGAAGGTACCAATCACCGCGAAACCTACTCCCTGAAGCGCCAGCCCGAGCCCTGGCTGCCAGATTTGCCCCACCACACTCCACAGCGAAGGACGTTCGCCTTTATGGGCGGGCACCTTGCGTACCGAACCGTTAAAAACCCACGCCAGCAGCGGTAATACCATGGTGGTTGCTGCCAGTACCGCAAAACCAAACTGGCTGTGGATCAGCAAACCCAGCGGCGCGCCTGCAGCCAGTGCGCCATAAATCGCCATCCCGTTCCAGGACATCACTTTGCCGGAGCGCGCAGGCCCCACCAGCCCCATGCCCCAGGTCAGTGTGCCGGTCAGCAGTTGGCTTTCACCGAAGCCAAGGATTAAGCGCCCCGCCACCAGCAGCGCAAATTTATACGCGGCATCGACCGGCAGGAGAGCGGCCAGCAGCCACGCGCCGCCCGCCAGCCCGCAAGCGAACATCCCCTGCAACGCCGAGCGTTTTGCACCGTGCTGATCCGCCAGCCGTCCTGCGTAGCCGCGGGTTAATACCGTGGCTAAAAACTGAATGCCCACGGCAATGCCGACCATGGTGTTGCCATAGCCGAGTTCCTGATGAACGAACAGCGGGATCACCGGCAGCGGCAGGCCAACGGTCATATAGGTCAGAAATACCGCAAAGGCGATACGGAAAAGAGAAAGGTTCCCGGAAGGAGTGCCCTTCTCGGGGGTAACAGCCTTCATGCATAACTCCGTGTTCAGGCATAAAAAAAGGGAGCCTTCCGGCTCCCTTCTATTATACATTCAAACGCTTATGCTTTCAGCTTGCGCATAACCAGCGTGGCGTTGGTGCCGCCGAAGCCGAAGCTGTTGGACATCACGGTGGTCAGCGTCGCTTCCGTTGGTTTGGTCACGATGTTCAGGCCAGCCGCCTGCTCGTCCATCTCTTCGATGTTGATGCTTGGAGCGATAAAGCCGTTTTCCAGCATCAGCAGAGAGTAGATCGCTTCCTGCACGCCAGCCGCCCCCAGAGAGTGACCGGTCATGGCTTTGGTGGCAGAGATAGCCGGGCTGTTGTCGCCGAACACTTCACGGATTGCGCCCAGCTCTTTCACGTCGCCTACCGGAGTAGAGGTACCGTGGGAGTTCAGGTAGTCGATTGGGGTATCAACGCCGTGCATCGCCATCTTCATGCAGCGCACCGCGCCTTCGCCGGACGGAGCAACCATGTCGGCGCCGTCGGACGTCGCTCCATAGCCCACGATCTCAGCGTAGATGTGCGCGCCGCGCGCCAGGGCATGCTCCAGCTCTTCAACCACAACCATACCGCCGCCGCCCGCGATGACGAAACCGTCACGGTGCGCGTCATAGGTACGGGAGGCTTTGTCTGGGGTCTCGTTGTACTTAGTGGACAGTGCGCCCATCGCGTCGAACTCACAGGCCATTTCCCAGCCCAGCTCTTCGCCACCGCCGGCAAATACGATGTCCTGTTTACCCAGTTGGATCTGCTCAACAGCATTACCGATACAGTGCGCGGAAGTCGCACACGCGGAGCTGATGGAGTAGTTCACACCGTGGATTTTGAACGGGGTCGCCAGGCACGCGGAAACCGCAGAACCCATGGCTTTAGTCACCACATACGGACCTACCGCTTTCAGACCACGCGGGCTGCGCATAGCGTCAGCACCGAATACCTGCGCTTTTGATGAGCCGCCGGAACCAGCAATCAGGCCCACGCGCGGGTTGTTCTGATAAACCTCTTCACTCAGGCCAGAATCTTTGATCGCTTCCTGCATGGAGAGATAAGCATAAATAGAGGCATCGTTCATGAAACGAACCACTTTACGGTCAATCAAACCGGTGGTGTCCAGTTTGACGTTACCCCATACGTGGCTACGCATACCTGAATCTTTAAACTCTTCAGAGAAAGTGATCCCGGAGCGTCCTTCACGCAGAGATGCCAGGACTTCCTGCTGGTTATTACCGATGCTGGAAACAATGCCCAGGCCAGTAATCACTGCACGTTTCATTCAATACCTCTGTAAGTCGCACTATAAAAAGTTTCGAGTCGCACAATAGCGTACACTTGTACGCCGAACAAGTCCGATCAGACATTTTCTGCGGAAATTTGCACCGATGGACTCACATCGTTAAGATCGTGCCACTGCCTGTCAGACGAGTAACTTACGTGAAACAAAACGCTATACAACCCGCCAACCTCGAATTTAACGCTGAGGGTACACCTGTTTCCCGAGATTTTGATGACGTCTATTTTTCTAATGATAACGGACTCGAAGAAACGCGCTATGTTTTCCTCGACGGAAACCAGCTCAGCACCCGCTTCCCGGTGCACCCACGGAGCCTGTTTGTGGTCGCGGAAAGCGGATTCGGCACCGGGCTGAATTTTTTAACCCTCTGGCAGGCGTTTGACCAGTTTCACGCTGCGCACCCTGAGGCTACGCTACAAAGATTACATTTCATCAGTTTCGAAAAATTCCCGCTCACCGCGCACGATCTGCGGCTCGCCCACCAGCGCTGGCCGGAGCTTGCAGCCTGGGCGGAGCAGCTTCAGGCGCAGTGGCCACCTCATATTGGCGGCTGCCACCGTCTGATTCTGGACGGCGGACGGGTGACGCTGGATTTATGGCTGGGCGACATTAACGACCTGACCGATACGCTCGACGACTCGATGAATCAGAAAGTGGACGCCTGGTTCCTGGACGGTTTTGCCCCTGCCAAAAACCCGGACATGTGGAGCCAGCATCTGTTTACCGCGATGGCGCGTCTGGCCCGCCCGGGCGCTACGCTCGCCACCTTTACCTCGGCAGGTTTTGTCCGCCGCGGATTGCAGGAGGCGGGCTTTACCATGCGTAAAACCAAGGGGTTTGGCCGCAAGCGCGACATGCTGGTCGGCAGGATGGACCAGACGCTGGACATTCCCGCTCAGGCTCCCTGGTTTGCACGCAGCGCCAGCGCATCGCGCGAAGTGGCGATCGTTGGCGGAGGGATCGCCAGCGCCCTGCTCTCTCTCGCGCTGCTGCACCGGGGCTGGCAGGTGACGCTCTACTGTGCTGACGAGGCGCCGGCCAGCGGCGCGTCCGGTAACCGCCAGGGGGCACTCTACCCGCTTTTAAGCGCGCACGACCCGGCCCTGTTCCAGTTTTTCCCCGCGGCCTTTACCTTCGCCCGTCGCCTGTACGACGCGCTGCCAGTAGCATTTGACCATGACTGGTGCGGCGTGACGCAGCTCGGCTGGGATGAGAAGAGCCAGCAAAAAATCGCGCAGATGCTGTCGCTGGGTCTGCCGGAGGAGATTGCCCGCGCGGTCAGTGCGCAAGAGGTGGGAGACGCCGCTGGCGTGGTCACCGGCTGTGGCGGCATTCAGTATCCGCTCGGCGGCTGGCTGTGCCCGGCTGAACTGACCGCGGCGGCAATGACCCTTGCGCAGTCACGCGGGATGACGGTGCATTATGCTCATAAGGTTGAATCGCTTAGTCGAAGAGAACACTGGAATCTGCGTTTTGCTGATGGCAAAGAGGCACAGCATGCCAGCGTGGTGCTGGCAAACGGGCACCACATTAGCCAGTTTATCCAGACGGAGACGTTGCCGGTCTATCCGGTCGGCGGCCAGGTGAGCCATATCCCGACCGCGCCCGAACTGAGCAAGCTTCGTCAGGTACTGTGCTATGACGGCTATCTGACGCCGCAAAATCCGTCTAACGGCCATCACTGCATCGGCGCCAGCTATCATCGTGGCGAAACGGATATGCGCTACAGCGACGAGGATCAGCAGCAAAACCGTCAGCGCCTGATTGACTGCTTCCCGGATGCAGCGTGGGCGAAGGAGGTTGACGTCAGCGAGGGTGAAGCGCGCTGCGGCGTGCGCTGTGCCACACGCGATCATCTGCCGATGGCGGGAAACGTGCCGGACTACGACGCTACGCTTGAGGCCTATCAGGATCTTGCTGATAACCGGGATAAAGCGGTAAGCGCGCCGGTTTATCCGGAGCTGTATATGCTGGGTGGATTAGGGTCTCGCGGGCTATGTTCCGCACCGCTGCTGGCTGAAGTGTTAGCCGCGCAAATGAGCGACGAGCCGATTCCGCTGGACAGGGTTACGCTTGCGGGGCTGAATCCGAATCGCTTGTGGGTACGGAAACTGCTGAAGGGGAAGAAGGTTAAGTAGGGTGCGGTCTGGTGCCCTTGTATGTTTAAAGTCACTTCAGTTACCCGTCTACAGACGGGTAAACTGTCACTGAGTTTCACCTGATGCCACAGCCCGTTAGCCCTCTGGGTTTTCAAGCCCGCGGGTGA
>Ga0058697_10000371_pt1 | contig 20389 bp, 23 predicted proteins | sample AgamicAsMae_FD_66619 | JGI IMG/M metagenome (GOLD analysis project Ga0058697, IMG submission 66619) | Agave microbial communities from Guanajuato, Mexico - As.Ma.e | ecosystem: Host-associated > Plants > Phyllosphere > Phylloplane/Leaf | place: Guanajuato, Mexico | collected 2012-06-04
CTGCAGGCCGATGCTACCACCTTCGTCCCCGGACACCCCATTCTTGCTCAAGGTGCTACCTCACAACAGACGCAACCTCGTTCGCAAAGACGCCGTCTTTCCAAATCCACAGCTCCCGATATCGCCACACGCACCCACCACGATATCGACAACGGTCACTACGAATGTCCTATCTGCACGAGCGAGGTCCTCCGCAACTCAAAAGTCTGGTCATGTCACACTTGCTGGACTGTATTCCACATGTCCTGTGTCAAGAAGTGGTCCCAGAATCAAGGATCCGCCGCTGCTCAGCAACAAGGTCGAGAGAATGGCGAGATTCCTCCCCCTCGCCAATGGAGATGTCCAGGCTGCAATCTCCCGAAGGACACCCTGCCCAAAACATACACCTGTTGGTGCGAGAAAGAGGTCGAACCACGTGCCGTCACTGGTCTACCACCACACTCTTGCGGAAACACTTGTGGCAGAGAAAGAGTCCGCAAATGCCCTCATCCTTGTCAGTTGACCTGTCACGCAGGCCCTTGCCCGCCGTGTACCCACATGGGCCCCACCCAGACTTGCTTCTGTGGCAAGCACGAGTCGACTCGTCGTTGTACCGACACCGACTACGAAAACGGCTGGAGCTGTGGTGAGGTCTGTGGCGATCTCATGCCTTGTGGAGAGCACGAATGTCCGAGACCTTGCCATGAGGGTCTCTGTGGAGCTTGTGAAGTGCGTATCGATGCTCGCTGCTACTGTGGCCAGGTCGAGAAGGCCTTGCTTTGCGCTGACCGTGGCGATGAAGTCGCAAGCCACAAAAAGCACACCGCTGAGGACGGCCAGGACGTCGTCGAGGAATGGACTGGCATGTTTGCTTGCGCTAATTCCTGTGATCGTGCCTTCGATTGCGGTATTCACCACTGTCAGAAGTCTTGTCATTCGCAAGATACCGACCCTGGCCACTGTCCTCGTTCTCCTGACGTCGTGACACACTGTCCATGCGGCAAGACCAAGCTCTCGGAAATTTCTCCTGATGCTCGCACTTCTTGCTCAGATCCCATTACGAATTGTAAGAAGGCATGCATGAAGAAGCTCTCATGTGGACATCAATGCGAACAGTTGTGCCACTCTGGTGCTTGTATGCCCTGTCTCAAGGCGGTTCCCATCAACTGCCGCTGTGGCAGAACAACTTCGACTACCATCTGTCACCAAGGCAGGATTGAGTCTCCTCAGTGTATGAGAGTCTGCAGAGCTACCCTCAACTGTGGCCGTCACGCCTGTGACGAGCGCTGTTGCGAAGGCGAGCGAAAGGCTGCCGAGCGACAAGCCATCAAACGCAAGGGCCGTAAGCTCGAGGAAGCTCACATTCGGCCCATCGATGACGGCTTTGAGGCTGAGCATATCTGTACTCGCCCTTGCGGTCGACCTCTCAAATGTGGCAACCACTTTTGCGAAGATCTCTGCCACAAGGGGCCCTGCGGATCTTGCCGGGAGGCCATCTTTGATGAAATCAATTGCAACTGTGGCCGCACCGTTCTGACACCACCTCTGCCTTGTGGCACTCAGCCTCCACCCTGCCGCTTCCAGTGCAATCGTCCCAAGACATGCGGTCATCCTCAGGTCCAGCACAATTGCCATATGGACAATGAGAGCTGTCCTAGATGCCCTTTCCTTGTCGAAAAGAGCTGTATGTGCGGCAAGAAGAGTCTCAAAAACCAACAGTGCTGGCTGAAGGACGTCAGCTGTGGACAGGTCTGTGGCCGCAAGCTCAAGTGCGGCTCTCACTTCTGCACCAAGCCTTGTCATCGTGATGGCGAGTGTGAAGATGCTGGAGGTCGACCTTGCCAGCAGCCCTGTGGAAAGGCTAAAAAGGCTTGTGATCACCCAGACGAAGCCATTTGTCACGCTCCAACCGCTTGCAAAGAGGATAAGCCATGCACCCACAAGATTTTCATCACCTGTGAGTGCCAGGCTCAGAAGCAGGAGATGAGATGCAACGCATCCAAGACCAGCGAGGGTAATCTCACAAAGTCTTTGCCTTGCAACGAAGAGTGCGCCAGACTAGAGCGCAACCGCAAGTTGGCACTCGCGCTCAACATCGATCAAGAGGCACATGTTGAAGGTGGTGACCATGTTCCCTTCTCCAATGAGACTCTCAATCTTTACGCAGCTCATCCTACTTGGTCAACTAATCAAGAGCGCGAGTTCCGTGTCTTTGCAGCTGCGGATGACGAGAAGAGATTGAGATTCAAGCCCATGACATCCACCCAGCGAGCTTTCATCCACCACCTGGCCGAAGACTTTGGCATGGATTCGGAAAGCATGGACCCTGAACCTCATCGTCACGTCGCCATTTTCAAGACACCTCGCTTCGTTCGTTCCCCGCCAAAGACATTGAAGGAGAGCGCGCGCATTCGAAACGCTCAGCGTCTGGCCTCTGGAAAAGCAGTTGCTAGCAGTGAAGCACCAGCCAACCAAGTTCGTGCAAACGAAGTTGGAGAGCCTTTCAACAGCTATGTCATCGTGCGACCGCGCTTTGGTCTTACGATCGAAGAAGTCAGGACAGAGCTGGCATCGTTCGCTCTTCCTGTGCAATTCGACGTGGAGTTCCTGCCCAACGAAGAAGTAATCATCAAGGCCATTAGTCGTACTCTTGATGATCAGACGCTGGATCAGACACTCAAGAACGCCAAGGCTCCGATTGCTGCTGCCATTGCAGCAAAGAGTCTCGGTACGGTTCAGCTTTGTCGCACAGACTCTTCGCTCAACATCGTACGCCGTGAGACGGAGAATGGCGTCAGTGATGGTTGGTCTCGTGTTGCTGCGAAGAGTGCAGCATCTCGTCGTCCTCTTGTCCAGACAGCATCTTCAAACAGCAACTTGTTTTCCGCTCTTGCGGGTGGAAGCAAAGTCACCTTTGCCAAGAAGAAGAGGGAGAAAAAGCCTGTTGTTCCTGTAGAACCTGTTGTTGACGACTGGGAGGCGGCCGAGCTGGCTGAGGAAGAAAAGGAGAAGTCGGCTAGTGGTCACAATAGTGGCGCTGAGGACGAGGCAATGGTGACCGAACCCAGCAATACTGCCGGTATCGAGTCGCCCGAGGCTGTGGAAGGTAGCGATGCTATTGATGCTCCCGCGGTCGAGGATGTGGCTGGGGCGGGTGCGGTCGTTGAGGGTACACAGACCGAGGCAGATGCGACAGGACCAGAGGTGGTCGCATCAACCGAGCCTGAGCAAGCTCAAGAAGTAGATACAGCATAGTTGCCATTCTCTTCGTTGTGAAAGCCCGAGATAGATCAACTCACCTCCTTGACCATCAATGTATTTCTTGGCAACGAAGATTCATGTGACTTGATGAGACACAACCGGACGAGAAAACCATCAACAGCCAGGGTCTATAGGAAGTACAGTATCATATTACACCACACCGGAACAAGTAGTGAACTAACATGCAATGCCATAACGATGCACAGTCTCGTTACAAACAACAGTGCAAATATGGGAATGCCCTGAGTAAGCCTGCCCCCTGTAGAAGTCACTCGGACGGATTGCAGAAAGTATTATGCATCTCTGCGGCTATACTTTGAGACCATTTGACACAGAAGAAGAAGCACAGAGGTAGACCATCAAAGGACAAAGTGAAGCGTTTCAGGCATCAGCGACAAACGGAGCAAGCAAGACACATTCACTCTCAATCAAGAGCCAACACTACCACACTTTTTCTCTTCTCCGATACTTGCAACACTCTCACATACTCACATTCAATCTCAAATATCGTGCTACATCGCTCTACTCAGCAACCCACCTCTCTGCACACTCAACCCACAACTACACATCTCGCAGCAATGTGTCAACTCTGCAGCCTCAACACCATCTCTACGTCCTCGCGCTGGCCTAAACCACTCGAACCACTCATCTCTGATCTGAGCCTGCTGGTCACCACCGCACACAACGAGCTCAACTCCTCCAAGCAAAACCTTGCTGCCTCCAACCCTGAAAACAAGAAGCCCTCAATCGCAACAACCACATCCACAATCACCATCACCACCGCACCAAAACCATCCCTCCTCATCCCCACCCTCCGCGACATCTCCACCCTCCTCGAACTCCTCGAAGACGAAAGACTCAAATGGTGGCAAGCCAAAGCACCCGAAAGAAAGTTCTGGAGGGAGACTTATCAGGAAGACAAACTCACAAAGATTAATGTGGTCAACAACAAGACTGTTGAGATGATTGAGGGATTGAAGGCTAGATTGGGAGGGTTTTGTCGTTGGAGTTTGGGGTTGGTGCATGGAGTTGAGGGGCTAGGTGGTGGTGCAGAGAAGGATGGGGATGTTAAGATGGAGGGATAGAGGCTAGAGGGAAGAGGACGGACTGTGCACGAGAAAGACTGATACTGGGGAATCATCTCTTTCCTGACGTGGAGGAAAGGAGCTCGTGGAGCCGATAGACTGCTCACTGATCTCAAGGAATGGCATGGTCTCCATCGAGAGGGGTTACGCACTCAACTCTCTCTAGACGGACCTCTGGCCTGGAAAATGATGTGCCCGGTTATAGTGAGGATAACGCGCTAGACCTTCGCGAGAAGAGGATCGGGTTCATGAAATTTAGCACAATAGGAAGCTGAGAGGCATCGTTCAATTCCAACCACAGCAGAAGCAATGTAAGATAGTGAGAAGGAGTACTCCGCTAAACTTTTCCCATGTCGTCCGTTATTACATGTCGGGTATAATGATGCTATCAACACTCGCTTCGTCGCTCGTCATTACACAAGGTGCCTCTCTTACTGACTCTTGTGGATCAAGTTGTCCGAAGCTCGCACTCGTTGTGCCCATTCAGTCCAGCTGCCATCGTAGACTTTTCTGTTGGTCTCGGGGAAGCCGGCCTCGGTCAAGGCAGCATCGATGACGCTTGCCGTGACACCTGTACCGCAAGAGCTGATGATGGGCTTGAGAGGGTCGACTCCTTTGGTTCTGAAAATATCGAGCAGTTCATCCCTGGTAAGCAAAGTCTTGGTCTCTGGGTCCAATAGTTCGGGCAGAGCAACGCTGATGGATCCGGGGATGTGACCAGAAGAGAGTCCAGGTCTCGGCTCAGGGTCAGCACCGCTCCAGCGACCAAGCGATCTGGCATCCAAGATCTGTACACCTTCTCTGCCTTCCTTGTTGTAGTCCTTGGCAATCTCCTTGACTTCTTCAAAAGCCGCAACCTTGGAAGGATCGATCTGTGGCTCAGGGTACTGCGACTCTGGGAATTCTGTTTGTTCGCCTTTCTCGGTAGGAAGACCTTCTTCGACCCATAGCTTGTAGTTGTTCAGGATGTGAATGCTGGGGTGGCCGAAGACACGCAGGGTCCAGGCGACGCGGGGTGCGCTAAAGATGCCGAGTTCGGCACTGTCGTACACGACAATGTTGTCGTCGCGACGAATGCCCAGCTTACGCATGGCTTTGGTGAAGACCTGAGGGCTTGGCAGCATGTGAGGGTATGGAGAGCTGGTGTCCGAGACGAGGTCTAGGTCGAAGAAGCTGCTGAGAGTCAGTTTTCGAGGGTCTGAATAGGAAGAGAGGGAACAGTACCGAGCACTAGGGACGTGGCCCTGCTTAAAGACTTCATATCCTGACCTCTTCTCGGGGTCATTGGGCATGAACCAACTGGCACACAAGGGGATGACTCGAGGAGAGGTGGCCAAGCGGGTAGGAGCATTGCCTTTCAGAGCAGCATTGAGCTCGGCTGGCTTGACGAGGTACGACGACAGAGACATTGCTCGTTGCGCCGACATGTTGTGAGAGGACCTGAAAGAGCTTCGGAGAGGTGAGAAGGTTGAGGACGCAGCCGATCGGAGCAACGAAGCCATTGCTGCCCCACTCGAGCTTGATAGGATTGTGAGTTGTGGAGACTGGTCTTGATGATGTGATCAGGAGCGAGAAATGCGTGCGACTTTGAGCGGTATGCTTCTCCAGGATCCAATCTAATTGTCTGTCGCAGTGTGGAGAAAGCAACAGAAAGGCTCCGGACGCTGAAACCCCTCAGGTAGACTCTCCAAGGTGGAGCCTTCGAGCACGCCTTCCCCATGTGACACGGCCGATCACCTCGCGATAAGTCGAGCTTATCCTTATCGCATACGTCAATGGCCCGAGCTTCTACCTTCAAACGAAAACAATCTATTAACTTCGAGAGCATAAGAGACCCTGGTGCTGTGTATACACCTGCCCAAACAAACTTGCGTGCTGGACCACCATTCTTCCCGAAACATGAAGGTCAAGATTCTCTCATATCATGCTGTCGCCGCCTGGCGGTGGGACATGCCCGAAGACGATGATTGCGGTATCTGTCGCGTACAATTTGATGGCACCTGTCCGAAATGCAAGTTCCCAGGAGACGACTGTCCTATCAGTATGTACCCATCTCGGTAGTACTAGCTGCACCGTGTTGACTTGCTTCCAGTCATGGGACAGTGCACACATTCGTTCCATATGGTATGTGGTCCTTGTTGAACCTTCTCGACCAATGACACTAACACCAGTCAAGCATTGTCTCGATACCTGGATCAACCAAGAGTCAAGTCAAGGCAGATGTCCCATGTGCAGACAAGGTACGTACAGTTGACCTAGTCATGTCGCTCATTCGGGAATCGTGGTGCTAATGAACTCAGTCTTCCGCATCAAAGGAACCGCTGATCAGAGCGAGGCTCAGCCTGAGCAGACTGCCCAATCTTGAGTTCTGCACTCTCGACAAGAACCGACATAATCAGCAACGCACCCTTTCTCTTGCGTTGTTCTTTCGACAAAGACGCCATTCTCACATGCATCTTGCCAAGCAACGCTTAGTCAGGGTCCACGGCCATAAACTCACAACAACCCGTGTGGTCTTGCTCTTGTCGATCGCGAGCAGAGGATCATGTCGGCAGTAAACAAACGATATTCTCACAGCTTTGCCCAAACCACTGACGACTCGAGTACCCCACCGCAACAACGCGACGATGATGATGATGCCGCCTCCTCCGTTCGCGCGGATCAGGCGGTAACCACCTCCGACGGTATGCCCATTCAAAACTGTAATCACTGGCCGTGCTGATGATTCTTCTTAGGACTGTTCGATGACCCTACATACCCTATCGCTGCACCTGACGAACTTCTCCCACCTCCAGATTTTCGTCCATTCTTTACCTTGATCGAAAACCCCGACACCGGCGAGCATCATCATCCATCGGTACACTACATATTCTCAGACGACAATCCCGACTTCTTAACTTCCACCGTCGTGGATGGTATGAATCAAGAGCACACTGGCACATCTCTGCAGGCCGCCAACAATCGCGAGCGCATGATACTGCTCGACATAGCGCCAGATGGAAAGACGGTGAATGAAGCTCAAAGCCTGAGTCAACACTGGCAGATTCTGAGGACTACTGTCAGTCAAGCCCCGTCATGGGCAGATGAGGTGTCGAGGAAGGACATACCAGGGCTGATGCTCAACATTCAAGGCATGGAAAGTGGAAAGCTGAAACCACAAGCCCACCGTCGCAAGAACTCTCAAGAGGACACTATGGCTCGCGTTGAAGCTATGGTTGGCAGTTATGGAGCCTGCCTATCTACTCTGGAGGGTCTGGTCAAGAAAGACGTTCTAGATGACGAGCAAGATGGACCTGCAGGTGTAGCAAAGGTGGTCGCTGCGCAAGATGACGACCAATGAACGGCTCATGACTGATGACAACGCTCAAGATTAATGGTGCTTGTTGTAATGCAATCCTTTCTTTTCTTCTAGTTTCTCTGCTTCTCTATGGCAGCACGCATACAACGAACATAGCAGCTACCACACGATAGGATGTCCAAATCTGTCGTAAAAGTGGCCGCTGTCGTTCTTGTTCCAGTTCTCTACAAGTGGGAGCAATTCAGAAACACTTTCTTGTGCACTGATAGCACCATCTTCCTTGTACTTGACTAGTCTTGATTCTACGCGACCTGGATGACAGAGTACGAATACAACTTCGGGTACATCTATACTGAAGCTCTTGACCATTGCATTGAGAGCGGCCTTGCTTGCGCGGTATGCATAAGCAGAGCCCGTGGTGTTGTGGCCAACACTTCCCATTCGCGAAGACATGATGACCACCTTTGCAGCGTCTGCCTGTCTGAGACTTGGGAGGAGAGCTCGAATGAGCAGAAAAGTGCCAGCAGCATTTACTTGGAAGGTGTGCATCAAGGTCGACAAGTCCATAACCTCCAGGGTTTCAGCGGCAGCAACAGATTCAGGCTGAGCATTTTCGATAGCAGGCACCAAGCCACGGATCCCCACGCTGTGGATGAATAGATCGATTGGTGTGTCACTCAGCACAGCGGCAAGGTGGTTGATAGATCCCTCGTCTGTCACGTCGACGATATGTGACTGTATGGTGGCTGCATGATTTTGGTAAATCGAGAGCTCGATGGGTTCCCGGTCGATGGCTATAACGGTATTTGATTTATCGTTCGAGTACGAGTCCAGAAATGCGCGTCCCAGACCAGAGGCTGCACCAGAAATCAAGATGGTAGGCATGGCAATTGGAGGATATCAAGGATGTACAAGTTGTGGAGGATCCTTGACTGTGCGTTGGACTGGCTTCGCTTCGAACTTCCCGTGTGGTCAGTTCCCGTGTGGTCAGGTCTGTAACTCTCAATCCACTCTCATGATCAATTGCACATACGTAGAAATGAAGCTGTCAAGATGCACGATTAAGCTTAGGTATATGGTAGCGCAATACAGAGAGAGCACTCGATACTACGACTCTCAGCGAATGCTTATCATTTGCAGGTGTATTTCTATAGCAATCCGCGTGACACGGCTTCGCACATGGAGAGGAAGGATGCGGCTTTCGGCAAGTCGGTGGGCCGCGCTCGCGCATTCCTCGACGCAACCTTGTCGTCGCTCACCAAGACTTGACATTCGGTCGAGTCGCTCTCTGCCAGACTTTCATGTGCCCCGGTCGAATTGATAGCGATACATCTGGAATGCACATGGTCTGGTGCCAAGCACAGTAATACAGCCCTTATTCTAGTCTCCCGCACACACTCGCACACATCATAGGATCGGTCCCTCGATGACGGCGGACTCGTAGCAACACGACACGGATTATGCTCGTCTTGGTTGTTCCACTCTCTTCTCACAAGCCGCTGCTTGCCAAAACAAGCCCTTAAAGCAAAACAGCACAACCGCCTACCATGCGCCTGTAGCTGCTTGCGTCACACGATTCTCGAATGCCACACACCTGTCGCACAGTTACACTACCGTCAGCACGTAAGCCTTTCTCTCCGAGGCATATGATTGCTGGCACCAAGGCTGTCACTGCTCGTGTCTTTCACTGCCACAGCTGCTTGCTTGTCTTCCATCCTCAGTCGCTCACAGTACAGCCAGCACTATCCCGCCACTCAGGCTTCACCCACCATGCGCCGCACTCCACAACGCCCTCGCCCAGCTGAGCCTGCTGTCGCAACCCCTCGTACCATCGAACCGCCTACCAAGAAGATCTTCAACTGCATCGCCGACGACTCGGCTCTGCTCGCAGGCGCAAAGAAAAGCACCCGCGACGGTATCCGGAAATGGATTGCCAACGGCCAGATTAGACTCTTTGTGCCCCTCTACAGTACGTCGCCATGCAGACGATCCCAGCACGACAACGACTGACCGTCGCAGCCCTCGCTCAAACCACTCGCCTGAAGGACGGAAATGGTCGCATCAGCAGCGACGCCGAAGACGCTCTGGTCTGGCTTGACGACGCCACCAGCACTTACCCCCACCTCGTCACACTCCAAGGCGGCTTCGAAAAATTCGAGACATGGACAGAGGTCGAGAAGTTCGCCTTGCCCAGAACTTTGTTCTCCGAAGGCGATGCCGACGATGAAGAGGTAGAAGCTTTTTCCGAGGACCTCGCTGGCAACGCCCAAACCAAACTTGCTATTCGCGACGCAAACCTGTCCATGAGCTCTGTCGACACCGATGGCTCTCGATCAGCAACCCCGTCTTCCGTACACACCGCCCGTAGCTCTATCAGCCCGGAGCCTCCCATCGAGTGCCCACCCAAGAACCGCAGTCGCTCTCACGCATCCAAGTCCCCAGCCAAGAAGACCGCCTCTGGCTCTGCCTCCACCTCCGGCGTTCCCTCGCATTTGCGTCCTCTGTTCAATTACATTCTTTGGCGTATCCACCAGGAGTTGGATCCTGTCGCTGCTCTGGAATCCTTCATCTTCTTGACTGACGACCCAACCAAGACCAAACTCGCCCAGCGTTTCGGTATTCGCACCAAAAGTCTCGCCGACATCCGTTACGTCGTCGCAAGGGAAGAGCGTGAGTTCAAAAACAGACAGCTTGTTCAGCGCAAGGAGATCGAGAGCAATGCCGTTCTTGCACGCCCTGACACTCGCGTCGCTGCTGCAACGACTGCAGCCGCAACCACCGACGATGAAGACAAAGTGCGTCCGGAGCTGTTGCCTGTCGACGAGAGACCTGCCCCAGTCAGCGAGGATGAAGAAGACGAGGTCCTCCTGAAGCGTCCACCCAAAGCTCCTGCAGCTATGCTTGCCCAGCACAAGTCGCCCAAGCCTGCAAACAAGGTTATGGATTCGAACCAATTCTCGCGCGGAGGCCAAACCCCTGCTCGCGGAAACGCTCGGGGAGGTGCTTTCAGAGGCAACGCTCCTCGCGGTCGTGGTACCCCCTTGGCCCCTACTAATGCAGGAAGGGGAGCCACACCAGCAAAGCTGGATCTCACTCCCACCACTAACGGCAGTGGCCCGATTGATCCTAACTCTTTCACCCGCCCAGCTGCCAACACCAACAAGTTCAGAGGCGGTCGCAGACTCTGGGTCCCTACGTAAAAAAGGTCGAGCAAGCGGTATATCCGCACAAGACGCTTACACATAAAATGTCCTTTTGTCAAAGGGTGTCTAACAACTGGAGTTGATAGGCAATGGTTAAAGCCTGTGCCGATTCGAAATCGCAGAGCAAAGCATTTCCCTGGTATCGGAAGATATTTCACACTTGCATAGCACAACCTTCCATTGCCCTTTCGAACCTCGGACCAAAACTACGGAGTTGTTGTTTCTCGTCGGCCTTGGTTTCCAGATACAGGAGCAGCACCGGAACACCACTAGCTCAAGTAATGACGAAAGTCTCAGTGTGGTTCACGGTATGAGATCTCGTTCCAGTATGAACGCGCTTGCAAGAAGCCAGTGGATGAAGTTGGGAGGAGGTTAGTTTGATAGATTGTTACTGGAGAGATAGTGGGGATGAGGTCGCAGGAGAGTATTTTGCTTGTATTCCTTATTGGTGCTTTTGCGATTCTTGGAGAGGTAGGATTGTCGTCGGTCTCTCGGATCGCTGATATCGGCTATGCACAGTCACAAGATATAAACTGCCTCGCTGAGAACCAATTCTATGTTTTATCGCGATATCCTTCCTCCCCTGTGCTAAAGTTTGTAACTCCCACAGTCCTCCCACGAAGCAATAGAGCGCACTTCCCACCATGGAGATGCACTATCGAATCAAGAAGAGAGACGTGCCCAAAGGAATCCGGCGACATAGTGCTTCTCGATGGAAACGCTCCGTTTTTCGAGACTACTATGCAACTTTATAGCTACTCGTGTTACGAACTTTTGCATACGGAGAGGTTCCATGTTCGAACCACGCTCAGACCATCTTCACATGCTCTTGGCATCCGTCACTTTGTTTACTTCGTATCAACAGTCTCGTAACGATTATCGACATGATCATACAGCATACCTAGCGGTCATCGATGGAGTATAATCATGCCTCGAGCAGTGAATCAAGCTGTGATAGCTCCAAAACCAGCATCTCAGCCGACCTTTAAACTACCTCAAAACAGCCATCTTATCATCACAACCTCTGGTGGCATTTTTTCTTGGGACCAAGATGGGGTCAAGAAGCTTTTCAGCAGTAGCAAAAAAGGCATTCTTGCAGCGAGAGAGGCCAAAGATGGAAGTCAGATTCTCGCAGTAGCGGACGAGCATGTTGTGGTATTACATGATTGCAAAAGAGGACGCGAAGAGAGCTGGGGTTTGAGCGGCAACGAGGTTCGCTAAATTACATATTCTCACACCACGTGGAAACTGACCAAGAACCCACCAGGGTATTATTCGACTCTTGGAATATGCGCCAGATGCAAAGTCTCTCTTCCTTAGCACTTCCTTGACCGGAGCTATACAGCACTACTCGATCAACGAATCGCGCTTGCTCGACTCGCCATCCACTCATCCTACTCCGCCGACTGTTCTGGCCGTCTCACCAACCTCTCATCTGATGTTGTCTGCTTCTGAGAAGCCGACAGTGGTGTATCTACAAAATCTTACTCTCAAGACACCTGCTATTCAGCTGCACCCGTCTGCGAGCAATGCAGCGATCGCTACGGCCTCTTTCCATCCCGAACGACCCAATATCTTTCTGCTGACGTTCAAAGATGGAACTATCGCTGCGTATGACGCGACAAGACTGGTACGGAGTAATGCATCTCGTACCGGTAACACCTCTCGCCCAGCGACCAATGGCCATACAGGCGAAATTTCGCACTTCTCAAACCTTCACCGTATCACCAACATCAGGAATATGTCAGATCCACCAGATGCTTCCCCAAATACGACTGTTGGAAGCAAAAGTGTATCAATCACAGGTGCAGAGTTTCTACCTGGTCTCCGCACCCGTGCGATCAGTGTTGGCGCAGATGGAAGGTGCAGGCTGGTCGACTTCGAAGCTGGTGGCAAGATACTTCGGACATGGCATGCGCAAGCACCGGTGACGTCCTTGTCAATCTTGGCCTTCAAATCATCACCGCAGACTGGAAAGGCAGCATCCAAGCAGAAATTCGGAGTCGGCGGAAGTGATCTTGGAGATCGTACTGTCGTTGCTGTGGGAAGAGTCGATGGCCAGGTTCTCCTTTATGATTCAGTCGGTTTGCGACTCGATCAAGTCCTTGTCAACGCGCTTGGAGAGAAGATTATCAGCGTGAAGTGGATGAACGGTCCTAGCCCACATGCCACATCGACTCCCGTCAAGCCGGTGTCTGCAAAGATTGATGCTACATATGACCTGTTACGGAGCATGTCCGGGACGAAGATGCACGACCAACCCACTCTGCCCAATGCTCTCAAACTTCCACCAGGCGCTGTATTCGTCCCTGTACAACCAGTGCCTGCGATCGCTCTGCATGAGTCTGATGTCGAAGAAGTATCGACAGTGCGGTACACACCAGCTGCAGATACCGTCATACGCTCGCCAATTGCCCAAACGACCTATTTAGACCTCTTCTCACCGGTCAAAAAAGTGTCGCCTCCACGCGGACCGCAGAAGAGCCCTGTATCGTCTCCACATCTACGTCGCAAACGGATCTCGAGCCAGACGTTCGTCAAGACAAGCAGCCCTGAACCCACCCTGATCAACAAAGAGGTAACAGAGGGACTACTGACGACACCTAAACATCTGTCGATTCACCCTCTGAACACAACGATCGAGTCGATCCAGGGGTCCCCTTCACAAGTTGCTCCGGCATCTGCTCGAAGGGGACCCAAATCGGGACGTAAGAGAGCTCACACACGACACCCACAAGGCCCGGACCGTAGCCCAGTGGTTTCTACAGGAGCTGGCAGGAACGGAAAAGTGCTTGCTGATCTACGAAAACTGAATACTGGGATCTCGAGCCAGGCCAAGAAGAACGGAAAAGCCGCACTTTTTGCGCCATACATGAACCGCACTGGCATCTCTGATCTTCCAAGAGTAGACGCACAGTCGATGGCGAAAGATGGTGTCGCTGGACAGATCAAGTCGCTTGACCATACACATGAATCTCGACCTCAAATATCAGCCCAAGCTCCTAAAGTTCACTTTGAATCTGAGAGCCATTCCTCGGACCGGGATATCTGGATGTCGGCTGGATCTTCGGGAGATGAACGTACCCAATGGAACGACAAGCGTGTTCATCACCATATTCGACAGAGACAGATCGCTCAGCCTCACGGATCGACTCCACCCTTTGCAGAGAGATCGAATACACATTATGTTCCCGACGTTCCAGTCTTGGAGCGCGAAGTCACGACTATATCACCAAAGCCTTACAACGCAGGAAAGGAGGCTGCCGTGCTCTCAATGTCAGAGGAGGCCATGTACAGTGCAGTATCACACATCTCGAATATTGATGGCGAGTTTGTACCCGCCTCAAGAGACGTACAAACACTCTTCCCACGTGGCTCTTCTATCTATTCGACCTCTCCCTCACGTCAATCTTCTAAAAGGTCACCACAGCGAAAGGTGCAGGTCTGGAACGATGGACTTCCGGAGACAAGAACAGTGCCGAATCCAATCCAGCGTGAAAGGCTGGCAAGCACAAATTCCAATGCTATTGTCAAGGCTACACCAAGAGAAGCAGCAGCGAAGAAAGCTGTAGCGGCGTTACTAGGATCTGAGAGTATGCGGAGTACCAAGACTCTTCCGCTCTTGCCATGCGTACCGTCAAATACCATACCATTACCACCTCAACCCTGTGCTTGTGCGAAGAAGAGCTGTTCAGGTTGCGCAGAGCTGGGAGCGAGGGTTCAAAGTCTGGAAGAAGAAGTTGCAAAGCTCAAAGCTGAAGTCCTTGGACTTAGGAGTGCCCTCAGGAAGACGGGCGTATCGAGTCGCGTTGTTGAGAGAAAAAGATGATGGATGGTGCCTGGTTGTTCATTCTGTTTTATTGTTAGATACCCCTTCTGCGTCAAGATACCATTCCTAGGCTTAAATGCAACCAACGTCGTCGACCATGTTGTATAAATCATCTCCATGTTCAAAGCTCTGTCACGTAAACAGCTGTAGAAATGCACAGTTCTTTCGGGGGAGAGAAGCCGTCCATTGAGAGTCAAAGTTGTTCGAGCTCTCTCTGGTCTTTGCTGTTGTCCTGAAAGAACTGTGCATTTTGATGGCCTTGGCCCCACCTGACTGTTGACATGAGATGGCAGCTCGGGCCCCTGCCGAGTTTGCGACGTGCGTTTGCTTCCTCCGTCTCTGAATCCTTCGATAGATCTCAACATGCTGATGAGCGGTATGGTAAAGCTGGACAGATGCACAAAGGTGTACTGGGATAGACATCCGTCTGAGGAGGAGCATATCATCCCCAAGACTCCACTACCCCACCTGTATCTTTGAAAGATATCCTGTACTTTGGCATTCTTCGTCAGGGTCATACACATACGTGGAAAGCTGACTGTTGAGATGCACAAAGACCACGCTGTCTGGTTATAGGTCTAGAAGAGGTCTGCGTCGCTGCTTCCCCTTGACGGACTTGATGGTGATTGCCAAACATGTCCTGCATTCGTCACTCTTCGCTCTTTCCTTGACTATGTCCTCCTCCATGAAATCCCCTTGAGATTTCTCAGCTCTTTGACAAGCTGCATCAAGTAGAAATTGAACTCTAACCAACCCATCAAAGAATCTTCTGTTTGCTCTCATGCCTGTCTCACTCGCGCACCAGCAGCAGGTTGGCAGAGCTTTCACCGCCAAAAATGACCAAACGACACAAGAAGCTCCTAGAAAACATCCCCGTATCGAGACAAAGAGATCAGTTCCGCAGTACTACCCTGAGCTCCCTATACTATATATGCCACCCTCGCATCAAGTTTTCCTTCCACACACCGTCGCATCAGCACCAGTCGAGATGCCTCCAACTACTCAGCCCTCAGAATCCGATCAGAGAAGATCTTCCACTCACTCCTCGCGAACCATGACCAGTCAGGGAGCGGCTTCTGCCTTTCCAACGTCCTCAAATGCCGGCCAACAGTTTCCTGCTGGCTTCAGTTTTGCTCCAAACGCTGCACAGACTGGCCCTCCTTCCTACGTCTCTGATTCCAATGTGTCGCCAACCTTTTCGTTGAACAACAACGGCAGCTATGGCATACCTGCTGCACGTCCTGAGCTCGAACACATGATTGTTTCCGTGAACCGCCAGAAGCTCTCCAGCGACGACATGCAGTGGACCACTCAATTCCTCTTGAAGAATCTCAGTAACTCAAAAGACAATGCCATCTCGATCAGTACGCTCTTTTTCAGCCGTCTGCTTGGTGAGATTTACGACAATCTACGTAGCCAAGTTCAGGAAGAAGATCTTTCTATCGTCTGGGTCATGTCGGCCATTGATCAACTGGGTGTCGTTCGTGACGACGGTTCCCTGAGGGCAGTCGTCTTGGATCACCAAAACTCTGGTCAGTATACAATTCAGTTGTACGTTGTCAGGGAAAAGGGTAAGTTGTGATAAGTGACCTTCTCCTTCTTACCGATGTCTAACATTGAACAGCCGAGGGCACCGTGCTTCCCGAATCTCAGGTCATCTCCTCCAAGACCTTCATGCTACCCAAGATTTCGTCTGTGTCTGGCGTTATGAGCCCGGATATGACACAGCAAGACAGCACACCCAGACAACCCAAGTTTCCCAACGGTTTCGGCTTCTAAGCACGTCAAGTATCAGAGAGTGGGAGGGTAGCCGGTATGAGAATATGGGAGTGAAAAATGGATGAGGCTGGCGTCAATCACGGATCGTGCGCATAAGAGAGTCAGAAGAGGCAAGGATACGAGAAAGGAAATGCTTCTGTCGTCGCTGCTCGCATTGAAGGGGAAGAAGTATGTACGATAGACTCAAGTATGAGGACTTGGTGATGATTGAAAAGGACCAAAGTATGCTGCACTCTCCTGACTGTCGTCTTTGTGCATCGCTCGATCCTATCGTGCTCACTTCTTGATTCCCTCTTGTCGCATCCGATCTGTTTTATGCGTCTTTGTAGTCTGATGGTACTTGTGAAATACAATCAGAATTCGGGTCCTCACAGAGCATCTATGAAGATGTGTTAGTATACATAGCTTTATCGCTTCGCAACTTTCACTCACCCTTGCTGTCGATGATGTAGAGTTGAACGATGTATTTGCACTCGCGTCTGTGGTCTTCAACAGCACATTGGAAGGAATCGTCATCGTGAACACGACCCAACTGTCCCAACTCAGATATACGCCAGACCAAACTCATGATTTTGCCATCACACTCAATGTCGTCCTCTCCTTGGCTGATGTCCAGATCGGTAAGTTCATCGGCGAGGTAGCTTCTGAGAATTTCGAATGACAGACAGGTGAGTTTAGCGTGCTCTGCAATTCTGCCAAACTGATCTTGAAGATGTCTGAGGCTGATCTGAGCGTTCCACATGGTGCCGGTGTATGGCTTGATGCGGCTGACCGAGACGAACATGTTGGCGATAGAAGGACGCTCCTGCATGTTGTTGGTGTCTGATTTGGGGTCTGGCCTAGTCATATTAAGGGGTGGTTTGGTGATGTGCGAGGGCGAGTGTTGATGTTGTTCAACGAGTTGTCATAAAGTTCGCAGGGATCGGTGGTTGAGAGATCTGTTGTAGCGAGGGAGAAACATATATAGTGTCCAACATCGATCGAGTAAAGCTCGAAGGAGTTGGCGAACTAGTGAATCAGATCAACGAAAGCCCTCTCGACAACTTCACCACTCGATGACCGAGGATGGCATAGAGACACACAATAGTCTTGTTGTGGCATACATTAAGAGGAAGCATCTTATGGGGTCCTTCCAAGAACCCTTGAGCCTTGTCATAGTATACTGGATTTTGAGTTAGTCTGCCACATGGATATTTGGTGGTACGACCAGACTCGCGAAGCGACATCCCGTGGTAGAACGCAACGCCCAAGGAAGGCATGGAACACATTGTTCTCTAAGTTGACAAGAAACAACATTAGCAATGATGTCTTCATACTTTTTGATCGTCATCATACCTCTCATGTTCCTCTGGCCAATTTGGGGGTCGTGGATCTTCACTCCCTGTACTCCTTGCACTCCTAGTGCGAGTACCACCACAACAACTATCACAACTTTCAAGACCACTTCCATCGACACACTCATCATAACAGCCACAACTTATCCCGCAGTAACACTCACAGTCACATCACGTGAAGAATATCGACTGAGAAGGCAGCGCCAAAACCAAGAATTTACCGAAAAGCTCAATCGTCGAAAACAAGCCCAGCAACAGGAGCGGGAAGCCAGGGAAGCAGCAATGCTGTGGGAGCAGGAAATGCGGAATTCTTGGTCTTTGTGGTTCATGGACTATTGTTATTATCCTGTTGCTTATCTTTTGGTTGCATGTGTTGTTTTGTGTATGGCGATAAATTGGGATGTTGTGGGAGAGGAGTTTGCTAGGTTCCAGGAAGAAGAGAGAAAACGCGAACGATTGGAAGATCAACTGAAATGCTTGTGAGTCGTGATGCTGCAGACCTGACAGAATGAATGTTAGTCCCATAGCTTCCGACAAAGTATCAGCTATGTTTAGCAATGCATGATAGGTTGGAGATATGGCATAGTATCCATTGAGAGAGATGTTCCTCTAGCCGTTCGAGCTACGGCTTTGCTTCGAACGTGTCGTGTCTTGACTCTATCATTGTTGTTTGATGCAAGTGAAAGACAGTCCAGTTCAACCTGGAATAAGCAAGCAATGATGAGACACATAACTGCCTATCAATCAATGATCAGCAAAAAGCAACAGACTCACCCAAATATAGCAAAACTTTTTGGGCAAAACCGAAACCCCCTAGCCGCCGTGTTGCTAGATTGGTCAAGAGAAAACGCACGAGGTTTTCTTCCTTGTTTTTGTCGTGCGAGGATTACTGGGAACCCCCTCATGGCATTAAATCGGCCTCGCCGAGGATCGAACCGGTGGTCTTGGGCCAGCTAGCGGAAGGAACACTACTTTACCGCTGCGCCATACCACCGATTCGATGTTATTGTGGCGGATCTGTTGAATTATGATACTGAGGGTGCTTGTTGGGAGTGGTTGCCCTCACTCCACTTCCGAGGACGCTCAGGGGGCAGAGGCACCTCAACTGTGCCCATCTCGATTGTTCGCTCGGTGTAAACAAAGCTGATTGGCATCAATATGATACTACATTGCTTTCGTTACTTCCATCGAGGAGTTGTCAGTGAAGTGCATCATGGTAGTGAGTGTCAGAAGTGTGCTGGGAGTAAACAAAACAAAAAATCGCTTTTTCTATACCATCATCTTTATCTAAATAGATCTTTGCTTGCTGGGCTTGAGCTTTCTCTTGCGAGTCTCGGCGTTGCCGTTGGGTTGAGCTGCGGACTTGAGTGTGGCGGTGGCTGCGTCAACACCCTCGGCCTCCTCAGTACCCTCGAGCAGTTCCTCCATCTCGGCGTCAGAGGTCTTCTTACCAAGAACGGTGCCCAGAGACTTGTTGTAGAGGTAGATGGGCAGACGGACCAAGAAGGTGTCATTGATGGTAGGTCTTTGGATCTCATCGACCTAGCAGCTGTGTTAGCGAATGTCAGAGCACATGTTGTAGTTGTTACTTACATCCAGGAGGAACTCGTGAAGTTCACCCTCGGCGGTGCGCTCCTCAAGGTAGACGTTGCCGACGCTATCGACTATGAGGACCTTGCCGTTCTCGGCGATAGTGCGCTTCTTTGCGCCAACAGGACCGCTGGTAAGTTCAGCCTCGACGGGAGTGCTGATTCCGGAGTTCTTTGCCTGTTCGGCAAGGGTGGCTTTGGCCGGCTTGGGCTTCTTTGCGGCACGCTTGCTCTCACGCTCGGCAGCACGCTTCTCCTTTCTGTTCCAGTTCATAGCCTGAGGTTCCTCCTCGGACGAGGGCTCAGGGACGGGAGCGGGTGTGGTGTCAACGCCGGCAATGCCTCTGACCTCGTCACCCCAGGCGATACGGCGGGCCTGACGGATGTAGCGCTCGACAAAGTCGCGGTGCTTCATCCAGTTCATGTAGAGGGTGACGTAGTGGACACCACCACCGAGGAAGACGAAGAGACCGATCATGACAGAGCCGAGACCAGGGCGGAATCTCTGGTAGTAGTAGCCGGTTCCGCGCCATTTGGGGAAGCCGTTACGGAGGAAGTGGTCGTAGCGCTGGCGCTCAGCACCACGAAGGATGTTGGTGACTATGCCGAGACGAGCAAAGCGAGCAGAGGCTTCCTTGCCGAAAGCATTGATCTCCTTTTGCGAAGGCTTCTTGTTCTTCTTGACATGGACGGTGGGCTTGTCTCCCTTCTTGGTGTTCTTGACTGGCGGGGCCGAGTCGTAGGTAGCGATGAAACGTTGACGGGCCTTGTCAGGGTGCAAGACACGGGCCTTCTTCTTGTAGGCAGCGTTGATGTCGTCGATGTTTGCAAAGTCCTTTACACCGAGGAAAGAGTAGAAGGTAGCGTTGCTACCCTCGTGCTGGGCGACTTCATCCTGGAGACGGAAAATTTCGTGGTCTGCCAGCTGTCAGTATGGATGCAGGTCGAGGCGAAGGGCATTGGGCTCGCTCACCTTCGGGGGACCAGGCGCAGACAAGGGCAACCAAGCACAAGAGCAAAAGCAGAACAGAA
>Ga0058697_10000373_pt1 | contig 20290 bp, 17 predicted proteins | sample AgamicAsMae_FD_66619 | JGI IMG/M metagenome (GOLD analysis project Ga0058697, IMG submission 66619) | Agave microbial communities from Guanajuato, Mexico - As.Ma.e | ecosystem: Host-associated > Plants > Phyllosphere > Phylloplane/Leaf | place: Guanajuato, Mexico | collected 2012-06-04
CGGCTTCGTCGCAAAACCCGCAAAGAACCCTCAGGGTGGCCTCGATCTTCAGAAGTGGGAGTGCTCAATCCCTGGCAAGGAGAAGACTATGTGGGAGGGCGGCCTCTTCAAGCTCGAGGTCCAGTTCCCTGACGAGTACCCGACCAAGCCCCCAAAGTGTATGTTGACGTCTCCTGTCCACCGTCTTCTTTACTTACACTCACGACTTCAGGCAAGTTCGTCCCTCCTCTCTTCCACCCCAACGTCTACCCTTCTGGAACCGTCTGCTTGTCAATCCTCAACGAAGAGGAAGGCTGGAAGCCCGCCATCACCATCAAGGAGATCCTTCTCGGCATTCAGTCTCTGCTCAATGAGCCCAACCCGGAGTCGCCTGCCCAAGCCGAGGCCTACAACCTGTTCCGCAAGGACCGCGCTGCCTACGACAAGAAGATCAAGCAAGTCGTCAGAGACAACCCGGCTCCTTGAAAGCCTCGCACTGTTTTCGCAATTCTTCGAAATGACGACTACGAACTACAGAACCCATCACCAACTCGGGGAAAATCAGAACATGTAACAAGCGCCGAAGGGGGAGGATTTCACTGCTTGGTCAATGCTGGGAATAGGGCTAGGAGCTTGTCCATAAGTTATTCTATTCACACACACTAAAGAAGACGGATCGGCAGCTTCACTTCTACGAAGAAGACACCAGCTTGCCCAGCACCTCTGCCACTTGGTCAGGCTTTTCCACCATGGGCAGATGGCCGGCTCCCGCAATCTCGACGCACTCGGCGCCGTCGCTGCCGTATCTGGCAGCCATCTCTTTCATAGTCTTTGGCAGAACTCCGTCTCCACTGCCAACCACAAATACACCCTTTACCTTTCCACTCTTCATGTGCGGCTGGAAGTTGTAGTCGCACAGTGCCTCCACGCTCTTTCTAAATCCTTCCAGACTGTTGTTGATGACCATCTGCTTGACTCTCTCACACTCCTTCTCCATGTCGCCTCCATCGTAGCTTTCCTTGACAAACCATCTTCGTACTGTGACTTCGGCGAGCTCTTCTCCAACGATCTTCTCGCCTTCCTCACCAGAGGCATCTTCCTTCTCGCATATAGCGACTCTCTCGCCCCAAGCCTTTCTGTTGACCTCGGGGTTCTTGTCGTTGGTGTCGCACGCCATGAACGAGCCGATTCTGTCCGGGTATGTCAAGGCGGCGTTGATGACTGATGCTCCGCCCATGCTGACACCAGCAATCGCTGCTGCCTTGGGCACCTTGAGAGCGTCAAGCAGAGCGATGATGTCTGAAGCCAGAACATCCATGGTGACGAGCTTTTCGCCAGCCTTGCTCGTACGACCTCTGGTGTTGTATCTCAGGATACGGTATTGCTTGTTCTTTGCGAGGAACGAGTCCACAAAGCGATCCCAGATGCCGTAGGATGTCAAGATCGAGTTGCAGAGCACGATCAATGGTGCATTGGGGTCCGTAGAGCCCTCGAGTCTGTATTCGAGCTCTGCTCCATCGTTGGTTGTGATGTACGATTGCACGGCACCGCCATCGTTGCCAGTGGAAAAAGTTCTGGTTTGCGTGGCCGGACTGTCCCATTTCTTGAAACCTGCAAGGGCAAAGTTTTGAAGGTCGCGGGGAGCAGGGCCAAAAGTGTAAAAGAGCTCGTACTCGCGTCTGACTTTTTGCTCAACCACATTGGTCATGATGTCCTTGGCCCAGGGTGTATCGTTCGTGGCCTGCCACTCCTTGCCACCCAAACCATTCTTTGGTGCATACTCATGCAGAGCCATGTACTCGACTTCGTCCTTCTGGTCAATGGCAGCAGTGACGTAACGTCTTGTGCGCAGCCAACCGGGCACTTTGGTCAACATATCGATATGCTCCTCATCATACCATTTATCCAACTCTTGACCCTTGCGCCCAGCCTTCAATCTCAAACTCACAGAAACCATCACATTGCCCTCTCCATAATTCTCAATTTTTTCCAGCTTCTTGAAGCTTGCAGACTCTCTGCTGCTGACCAAGTCAAAACTTCTCCTGTCGATGGCAACACTGGGTCTGATGTCTCTTTCGCGTTGAGTCTGGATGGGTGCACCGCGGAGAGCGAGGTAGGATTCTGAGTTGAAGGCGTCCATGTCGTCGGTGTCGTAGATGGCCATCCATTCGTGCTTGCCCTTGCCGTTTGCATCCGAGGAGTCGCGGGCGCGGTAGCGGAAGCCATTGTGGATGAAGGGGAGGCGCAGGCGGTTGGGTCCGTGTTCGTTATTATACCAGTCGTGGAACTCGGCGGCGGGGAGGTCGGCCGAGGGTTGCATGGTTACATACAGGATTCCTGGTGTCTTTGCCATTGTTTGCGGTGTTCTTCTTCTGATGGTCTTTGATTGACAGTGGAAGAGCAAGATTTGAGATGGGGAAATGATCTTGGAAATGTCTATCTGGCAAGGTACCTAGAAAAATGTTGGATCTCGCGATAGCCCGTGTCGGTAGCCGACTACGGCGAGAGCTCTCACATCCCGAGTGACGATGCCGTTCTGCTCTCCCCGAAAACAAAACATCGAGTTCGTGGGATGAGGGGTAGTGGGGTTGTTCATTTGGCACACGGCAGAAGTTGCGGCAGAGAGGGTATCGTTCCAAACACGTTCTTTATGCCGATGTCAGTATAACCCTGGTCGAACGAGCAGTACATCTTTATATGAGTTGACGTTCTTGTATGGATTCGTTGATGTAGGAGCATGAGCTCTACTCATCGGACAATCATGGTTAGAGGTTGACAGTGCTCAGAGTATGGTGATGTATCGATGTCTTTGCAATGTTTCATTTATAAAGTTTCTAGTCATACCAAATGGCGTTCATGCCGAAGCCAGGCTCCTTGACATCACAGTGAGCAACGCGGCCGAGGAACTCGTCATTCCATCTGTAGATTTCAATGAAGCCCTTTTCGTCGTCGGTCAAAGCTAGCCATTCATCACTCCAGGGGCATGGGCTGACGGCATTGGAATGTCCACCACTTGTAGGTGTAGGGTTGAGACAGATCTGGCGCTCAATGTCACCAGACTCGGACAGCTTGAATGCTGCAATGTATCCAGTCAAGTCTGGAGAATTGGATCTGGATGTCGCAAACAGGTATTTGCCGCTCGAGGAAAGGAACACAACATCTGAGCGGTACATCTTGGGGTAGATCTCCTGGTGGCCTTATCTTCTGAGTCAGTGCTTCGTACTCTTGAGTTCTCTCAGAGCTGTTTCTCTTACCTGGTGGGACCAGAGGATAGATCTTGTTGGTATAGACGGGCATGTGGGTCTCTTCGTCTATCGAATACACTCCAAGTCTGTTGCCGCCCTCCATCAAAGCGTAGAGATACTTGCCGCTTGGTGCCATCTCGACCCAGCGAGGATGATCACCCTTTGCAGGAGCATCGACGCTACCAACAGTAGTCATTTGTCCAGACTCTGGGTCTTTCTTGTGGCACCAGACTCTGTTTGCCCACATATCGGCAGAGTAGAGGTAAGTTTCCGTAGGATCGAAGACCATGCCGTGGATTGCTGTTTGCGGGCAATACTCGTAGTTCTGAACGTTCTTCTGCAGACTCCCTTCCTCGTTGACGGAAAAGACATTTCCTGAGCCAGCGTGGTCGTAGAAGGGGTTGCCATACACATTGTACGGCGGCTTCTTCCCTGCCAAAACGAAGATTGCGCGAGTCTTTGTGTCTGCCTGGGAAGCTTTGGGGTCGTGTTCCATAGGGAAAGAAGCAGTGTGCTCGATTTCTGTCGGACTCTTGACAGAGAAACTGTTCCACTTCTTCATAGCAGCTCCATAGATAGTCTTTCTTGCATGCTGTCATCGATAGTATTGTCAGCATGCTGATGGTAAATCATAAAGATCATTGGTTTGAACATACGTCGAAGGTCATCCATGAGATAGGTTCATCCTTTGGGATCTCGGTCCTCTTGATTAACTTCAAGGTCAAAGCCTCATCGTCGAATTGAAAAGTAAAGATGGCACCTGGAGGAGTCCAGGTTCCTACCATAAGATGATGGAGCATTTTGTGTTTATTGAAAGTCGAGAAATTACGCTCTTCGAGGATTGACTTCTGTGTCAGTGGACTCACAATGTTGCCTTGCAGTCTCCTGGACAGAGGACGAAACATTTCTACAAGATTGAGCACAGGATTGGAATTGTTGCTTTGGCGAGACCGGGGTCGATCGGTCTCGGGAACAATCTGCGGCAAACGAGCGGACAGTGTGGGGTGCTGTCACGGCTCCGAACACGGCAAAGTTGCGTTCATATGCAAGACGATTGTCTCCGCGTTCGAGTATGCTCAGTGGACATCAAGGTCATGCTGGACACAGTGTAACTGGAACAGTCCATCTCAAAGGTCGGTAGATACAGGTAGATGTAGCTTGATCAGAGCTTGGAAGCTTTGGTAAACAACTTTCGTTCGAGTTACCTTCCTGACATTGAGTCCTCGGCCTACCCCCGATGAAATGACCCCACTTGTCAAGCAGTTCGATCGTATAAAGCTAAGGCTATCTCCTCTTGAGAAATACTCTTGCGCTCCCCATCTCTTGCCTCGATCTCCACCACCTTTCACCAGAAGTTTCCAATCAACCACGAGATTCAACATGCGCATCCCATACGCACCTACCGAGCCAGCAGCCGATGCGTCAGAGACAACCAAAGCAGTCTACAGCCGCATCACGGAACGTAGAAAGCCACGCCCTCTGCTTCCACTGGACCTCGCCCTGCTGCACAACACAGCCATCGCCGATGGCTGGAACAGCCTGCTCGGAGCAGTTCGCTCAAAGACATCACTCAACCCTGGCTTGATGGAGATGGCTGTGAGCCGCATTGCGGTGCTCAACAAGGCAACATTCGAATGGAACGCGCATGCTCCGTTAGCGCTCAAGGGAGGACTGCCGCGAGCATCGCTGGACCTTGTCCGCACTGCAGCAGTTGTGCCTCCGGGCGGTAGAGAAAGGACAAAGGAAGAGCAAGAGACATTCAGCGACGAGGAATGGGCAGTGTTGTGCTATACCGACCAAGTGACCAAGAACGTCGAGGTTGACGACGAAGTGTTTGATGGACTGAGGAAGTTCTTGGACAACACGGGCATCATGGAGATGACGGCAACCGTGGCAACATACAACATGGTCAGCAGGTTCCTCGTGGCCATGAATGTGGCAGAGAAGAATGGACACGAGATTGTGATGCCTGAGCAATAGGTTTCTGTTTGCGCATGACGACTGTAAATAGAGCACAAAACTTATGCCATCATGTCAATGCACAAAATCAGAGTTGAAAGTCGGAAGTCGGGAGACATCGGAGAGCGGCATCGTTGGATGGTCGCGCTCATGTGGCATTAGCGTCATGCATGTCCAGGGTCTCAGTGTTTTTTCGACGATGCAGCATTCGATATTCTGTGATACAATGCGATGAACGGGACGTCTGGATGGGCTCACTTGTTCAGGACTGCGGCGAGTCGAACGCCGTGGCTCCCGCGACCAGCCTCACACTCACCATGGACTTCTACTGTTCGACCGAGCCATCTCCTTAACAAGCGCGCATATGCCACCGAGGCCGCCCCTCCGAAGCCCCCTAAGTCGCCCAAGTCCCGCAGACGCCTGTATGTCGTGGGTGGCATAGTCCTTGCCGCCACAGGTGCTGTCGCTGTCAGCGACGATGCCCGCTACATCTGGATCGCTGCCCAGCGTACTGGAAGGGTCGTCAGCACTCTCGCCCTCAACATAAACGACTACCGCCGCACCCTCAACCAATACGATGCCTTGTCCGATCCCGACTACCAGGCTCTCCTCAAAGACTGTCACCAGCGCTGCGCCGACCGTACGCTGATCGTGCTTCAAAAGAATGGCTCCATCTTTGTCAAGTTGGGACAACATCTTAGTAGCATGAACTACCTCCTGCCTGCCGAGTGGTGCGACACCTTCATCCCCTTACAAGACCAATGCCCTGTGTCTTCGATGGAGAGCGTCGAGGCCATGGTACTCAAGGATACCGGAAACACTCTGTCACACTATTTCTCCGAGTTCGAGACGAACCCAATTGGTGCGGCCTCTCTGGCTCAAGTCCACCGTGCTATCCTGCGCGAAACTGGCGAACGTGTCGCTGTCAAGGTTCAGCACCCTGCTCTTGACGAGTGGGCCAACCTTGACCTGGCTCTCACCCGCTTCACCTTCCGTACCCTCAAGCGTTTCTTTCCGGAATACGATTTGACCTGGCTGAGTGACGAGATGGACGAGAGTTTGCCGAAAGAGTTGGACTTTGCTCTTGAGGGCTCTAATGCCGAACTCGCCCGCAAATATTTTGCCCAAGTCGCATACCTACCCGTCATCATTCCCAGAGTCCACTGGGCCCAGCGCCGCATTCTTGTCATGGACTACGTCACTGGTCGCAGGCCTGACGATCTGGCCTATCTTGACGCCAACAACATTGACCGCGACGAAGTCTCTGCTGCACTTGCCCGCATCTTCAACGAGATGATCTTTGGCAAGGACGCTCCATTGCACTGCGATCCCCATGGTGGCAACATTGCTGTCCGTCTGAATACCTCTAAACGTGCTCCCAACAACTTTGACATCATCCTGTACGATCACGGTCTGTACCGCGTGCCTGACAATACCCTTCGTCGCAGCTACGCCAAGCTATGGCTTGCTGTTCTGGACGCTGATGAGCCACGCATGCGCCAATATGCAAAAGACGTGGCCGGCATCAACGATGAGCAGTTCCCCCTGTTTGCCTCTGCCATCACTGGCCGCGATTACCGTGTTGTCACAAAGAGCGTAGCGACATCAAGAACAGATGAGGAGAAGGAGGCCATCTCAGACGCGTTAGGCGACGGCATGCTCGAGCAACTTGTGCAGCTCTTGGGTCAAGTGCCTCGTGTCATTCTCCTCATTCTCAAGACCAACGATCTCACTCGTAGTCTTGACGAGAACCTACATACCCGCCAAGGACCTGTCCGCACCTTCATGATCCTAGCCCGCTATGCCGCTCGTGCAGTTTACGAAGAAAAGATGGAGATCTTGGCTGCTGCTGGATTCGGTCCCAGAAGGCTCTGGCGCAGATTCACTGCCTGGGCCGACTTTGCCCGTATCGAGTTCAAACTCTCTGCGTTCGAGACGTGGCTCAACATCAAGAGATTCCTGGGCATGCAGCCCACGATGATCTAGTAAAGATTGTATGGCGTTTGTAATGTTCTGAGCGATGGCGTTTTTCTTTCTGCGTGTTATTGTGTCCTATTTTGGATTTGGGGTTTATCATTGCAGTGGTTTATAGAATTCTGGCCATGATCTTGGTCTTGTAGGTAAAAGATCGCTCACACTCCTAGATTTTCCTTCACAGTATGCATCTTCTTTCAAACACAGACGAGAGCTCTGGAATCAAAGGTGATTTGTTCAAAGTGTCGAGTGTAAACAAGCCCAGCACTTTTCCAGCCTTGGTTCCACAAGTTCGTTTCAGGTAGTTGGTAGCGACAATCTACGGAAGCATGATTACCACGATATCACGACCTTCATGAGGAAAGCGGCGTGGCTCGATTGCAACATGAAGTAGAATACAACTCTGGGTCAAGACCAATCTGGTCTTGAGCAAATAATCCAATGCATATGTCACTGCTTAAATACTTGACCTCGCGCAAGGGAATGTGAAGTCAGCGGATGTGGTCCGGGGTGACTTGTTTCAGCACGACCCGTCAGAGACAGCGTCGGAACCAAACGAAGGCTTTGCCCCTGATCGTTTGTCCATGTACCCACAACCACGTTTCAGAAGGCAACTTGCAGCGGCTAGCAGAACATGACAGACTTGTACCAGGCTTATAGATCTATGGACGAGAAAGCGTCTAGCGACTGTAAGATATAAACTTGCGTGGTGAGACGGCTGTATGCTTGGCTCCAGGCGATAAATTAAAGATATATCACAGGCAGCTCGCTACTGACACACTGTTTGATTTCGACAGAGTTCTCGTCTCGGCGAGACAAGATACTCGAAACACTTGGCTGCGCGGGCCAAGGCGGTAGAGTGCAAGACCGAAAGAGATTGATGCATTGTACAACCTCAGCACCGCCAGCATCGACGATGTGGAGGGTGCAAGACCGGTCCACCGCCATGTTCTCTGAACCACATTTGGTTCGCTGAACTCTCTGGACTTCGAAACCAGACCAGGTTGATACATGCAGTTGGCCAGGGAGCTCCTACTTGCCTACTGGCGACCGTGCTTGTAGAGGATCGCTGACGTGCCGAGCCGTCGCAGATGTCAGTCGCGCTCTCGATAGCGGCAATGCAAAAGGTTAGGACCCGGTGGTTTGCTTCCCCCCATCAGTCATGCATGTCGTGGAGTTTCACGGTATTTTGATGCAATTCATTCGGACTGTTGAGTAAGAACGCCTGTGCGCACCTACCTGTACCAAGACCTGTCTGGCCCCTTAGTTTTGATTCTTTGTCCTAAACAATAGGACTGAGATTCATCGGGGGGTAAGCGAAGCGGGTGTTTAAAGTGTTTGAGAGCAAGGATGTACCTGACTGGGGGACAGGCGCTCATCTGCGTGTACATACAAGAGTACTGTTTCGCCCTCATCAAAAAGGATCGGCTTCCTCTCTTTCCACGTGCTGTCGTCCACGCTTACTCTCTTTTTTGTTTTGTGCTCTTTCCCTTCTCACTCTTCGCGCAGTGAATGATCGCTTCACTGCCGCTTAGACCTTGACTGCATTGGCTCAGTCGTTCACTCTCTTTCATCCCATTCTCTTCTGAAGATTTCTCTCGACAAACAGATTAGCTCGCGCTTAACCTTCCACTCGTTACCATTCTACCTCTGACCAAGATGCACCGTACTCTCGCACTTCTCCTTGTGGTCCTCCTGGCTACGGTTGCGCTGGCCGCACCGACCGTAAAACAGGCCTCTACAAACACCTTGAAGAAGCGTTCCTTTACCATTCCTCGCATTCGCAAGACTGGATACATCCGTAAACCCTCCGAGGCCATGGGCCGCGCCTATCGCAAATTCGGTTGGTCGATGACCACCCCTGATGGATCTCCTTGGGTTGCTGTTTCCAAGACCCCGACTACCATGAACCTCCATGCGGACACCTCAGCCCCATCCAACACCACTAGCAGCGGTCAATCTGTTGCTACAAATGACCGTCATCTCTCCGACCTCAAATCCTGGCTCTATGCAACCTTTTCATGGGGCTACGAAACTCCAGCCGCTTCTTCCGCTGTTGCTGCTCCTTCTACGGAAGCCACATACGCTGCTGCATCTTCGGCTGCTTACTCTTCGGCCGTTACATCTTCTGCTGCTGTTTCATACGCTGCTTACTCTTCAGCGGCTACCTCTAACACCGTCACTACCTCAGCTGCCGCCGCTGCCACTGCCACTCCGGCTCCTGCTAACGCCGCTCCAGCCCCCGATTATGCTGCTCCGGCTCCTTCTGCTGATGGTAACGACGAGACTGGGGAAGTTCTTGCTACACCCGCCGATAATGGTGCTGAGTATCTTTCTCCTGTTACCATCGGTGGCCAGAAACTTAACTTGAACTTTGACACTGGCTCTTCAGACTTGTATGTGTGAAGCCTATATCGCATGAGATATGACAGAACGCTAACGATCTCGATAGATGGGTCTTCAGTACCGCCCTTACCAGCGCCCAGATCGGAGAGCACAGCGCCTATGATCCTTCTAAGAGCTCTTCTTACCAACAACTTGATGGTTCCACCTTCAGTCTCTCGTATGGTGACGGCAGCGGTGCAGCAGGTGTTGTAGGTTTCGACACTGTCGATATCGGTGGCGCGACCGTAACTCGTCAAGCCATCGAATTGGCCACATCGGTATCAAGCGCTTTCGTTTCAGATGCGGATTCGGACGGTCTTGTTGGCCTTGCCTTCTCAACCCTCAACTCGGTCTCGCCTAGACCTCAGAAGACATTCTTTGACAACATCATGTCAGAATTGGCCCAGCCTGTCTTCACAGCAGCTTTGGACCTTGATGGAAGTGGAACCTACGAGTTTGGCACTATTGATTCATCCAAGTTCACAGGCGACCTGCAATTCACTCCTGTCAATGCAAGCTCTGGTTTCTGGCAAGTTGACAGCAACCGTTACAGCATTGGCGGCAAGGACTGCGACAGAACCAACGCTTCGCCTGCCATCATCGACACAGGCACCAGTCTGTTGCTACTTGACCCCGAAGTGGTTCAGGCATACTATGCCGCTATCCCAAGCGCCAGCTATGATAGCACTGTTGGTGGCTATACGTACGATTGTTCAGAGAACCTACCTGAGTTCGCAGTGGCTGTTGGAGACTACATGGCCAACATCCCTGGCTCAGGCATCACATTCGCGCCGGTCAGCACAAAGACTTGCTTTGGTGGTGTTCAAAGCAACTCGGGCAGCGACCTCCAAATCTTCGGCGACGTGCTGCTCAAGCATCACTTTGTAGTGTTTAACGGTCAGAGTGAGGTTATCGGAATGGCTGCCAAGGCCGAGTAGATGTTGAGGCTTGTGCAGAAGACAGAGACGAGTAAAGAAAGACATAGCTAGCGACAGTAATGCAAGAGAAGTGCTGGTATCCAACGGTGTGTTCATGATAAGCGAAGGTTGACGTGAGCTGTATGGTTGCTGGAAGCGGCGGAGGCGCTTGGTGGTCATATTGGCGGGACGGCTTATCATCCAGCTGGGGTGTGATTGGATGAACGGCTACGAGGCAACTGGGCCGATAACGCAAAGCATGTGAGGTCAAGAAACACCCTAGACCATGTTTGTCAGCATGTCATCGAGGCACAAGATGTTGTGGTTCACGAGCAGGTCACAGAAAGCAAGTGCACGTATCGCTCAATAACACAAAAGATTCACAGATCCGCTCGACGCCTAGGTATACCGATCAAGTGCTCGGAGACGGTCGCCATCGCCGTGGGGTAGCTGGAAACCGATCAGCGGCTATTCACATGCCAGCTCCGTGACATGGAACCGCAGCAGCATCAGCCGCCGTCGCAATCACGGCCAGCAGCCGCCTCAGATAAAGCCAGTGCTACAGCAAAGCCAACGACTGCCAAATCGCGCGCACGACATGTACGGAAAGAGAAGGATGAGGCTCCCGACGGCGACGACTCGAACAAGCGACGATGTGTGAGCTCGGCCTGCGTCGCATGTCGCAAACGCAAATCGAAATGCGATGGCAATACACCCGCCTGCGCAGCCTGCAGTCAGGTTTATAACACCGAGTGTGTTTACGATCCCGGGTCGGACCACCGCAGAAAAGGAGTCTACAGGAGCGATGCCGATTCTCTCAAGACGCGCAATTCGACTCTGCAGACTCTTATCCACGCCATTCTCAACTATCCCGAGGAACAAGTGCCCGCCCTCGTGCGTGAAATGAGGACTTGCGAGAGCCTGGATAAAGTCGCTGAGCGAATCGTTGCCCGTGAGCAGGGCCTGGAGCTGGAAGAGTCGGATCAAGAGGACGAGGATGTCAATGATCACACACACACTTCTTCCGGACCAACACCGCAGTTTGAGAAGCAATTGTCCACTCGGGTAGGCGAGCTGAGACTTGACGATGGCTCCGTTCGTTATATCGGCGGCACTTCGAATCTGCTCTTCCTGCAAGCCGAGAAGGACTCACAAGCCTCGTCTGTCTCGGATGCATATCCTCAGCAAGAGAACCCCGTCACATCATGGACCAACCAGACGTCTGACCCTGACTTGGTCATGCACTTGGTCAACATGTATTTCACCTGGCACTACACATACTTTACATGCTTACCCAAGCATCTCTTCTTCCGTGACTTTATGCGAGGCAGACCTCCACCAGATACTCGACGCAAGACTGAATACTGTACTCCGCTGCTAGTCAACGCCATTCTCGCCCTTGGCTGTCACTTCACCTCGTCGCCTGGCGCGCGCGAGAACCCGGATGATTCTGCTACTGCTGGTGATCACTTCTTCCGCGAGGCAAAACGCCTGATCATGGATAACGACGAATATGAGAAACCGAAGATGACCACGGTCCAGGCTTTGGCACTTATGAGTGTACGTGAGGCAGGTTGTGGTCGAGAGGCCAAGGGATGGGTCTACTCGGGCATGAGTTTCCGAATGGCCTGTGACATGGGTCTAAACATCGATCCGTCCGGGCTGGCCCACGCCGCCGAGCACACCATCGACCCCGAGGAAGAGGACGCCCGTCGAATAACATTCTGGGGGTGTTTCCTTTTCGACAAATGCTGGTCCAATTACTTGGGTCGTTTGCCTCAATTGCCCAGCTCGGCCATTACGGTACCCAAATTTGATGTCTTTCCGGATGAAGATAGCGCCTCTTGGGCACCATACACCGATTCGGGATTTATGAGTGCCCGCTCTCAGCCCGCTCGCACCCGCGCGGTCGCTTTGCAAATATCAACGCTCTGCGAGATTAGTAATGATCTCCTGCGACACTTCTACAACCCCAGCGATATGGATAGAAGTCGCGGTCGACAAGCCGAGCTCAAAATGCTGAGCGATATTCACACTCGCCTCGAAACTTGGCGGCGCAATCTACCTGTCGAGATGGAGCCCAAAGAAGGAGGACTCAGCAGTGTTCTGACCATGCACATGTTCTTCCAGCTTCTCTTCATTCACCTTTTCCGACCTTTCCTCAAGTACAACCAGAGCACGTCGCCTTTGCCTGCTAACGTCAGTCCGCGAAGACTTTGTACGCAAGCTGCTGCCATGATCTCGAAGCTCATGCGTCTTTACAAGCGATCACACGGTCTGAGACAAATCTGTAATGTGACAGTGTACATTATGCACTCGGCATGTACCATCCATCTGTTGAATCTACCAGACAAGAACGCTCGACGCGACATCATACACGGAATTAAGCACTTGGAAGAGATTGGAGAAGGCTGGCTCGGTGCACGCCGCACCCTGAGCATTCTCTCCGTCATGGCGCGCAAGTGGAAGATCGAGTTACCTGAGGAAGCAGCGACTGTGCTCGCTCGCGCCGAAACAAAATTCAGCCCTCACAGCACAGACACGCCTAGCCCAATGGCACGACGAGCATCAATGCTGGCAATGATGGGAACATCGGAAGCTCAACCAGCACAACGACCACAACAGCCGCTCCCACAGCAACGACCCGCTTGGACCCAAGCGCAACAAGCAATGCTCGCCAACGCCTCAGCAGCACCCATGTACGGCCAAGTCCCCTTCAACGCCGCTGCTCAATCCACCGCAAGCCCCTTCGCCCTGCCTCCTCAATCAGCTTCCGATATCCGCGCTACAAATTACCCTTCCGCGCAATCCACTCCATTCAATGGCCTGCAATCTATCTCAGCAGAATCACCAACGGCAACCTACACCGCAGCGGCCAGCCCCTCGGACATGTTCGGCGGTGTGGAGCAATTGCTGCGGGAAAGTCAAGACTGGGTATTCCGCGATCAAGCGCAATTGGCTTCTGGCTTTGGAAATTGGGGCGGTGGACTCGATCTGGGAGTTGGATCGCTGGGACAGAGTCCGGTTAATAGTGGACAACCTGCTGCGTTGGGGGCATTCCCATCTGCTGCTGCGGGCTTTCCTAATGTTATTGGCGGTGTGGGTGTGGGTGCTCAAGGACAGCAGCCACAACAACAGCAACAAAGGCAGCAGCTGCCCGATGGATTTGGGAATATGACGAATTATGACGAGAGGGAGTGGTATCAGTGAGCACATGATAGAATCGAAGAATTGTTCAGTCATTCAAAGTATACTTCGCCTTGCACATGATCAAGACTTGCCTAGGTCACTCCCAATGAACACCACTTCCACCGCAGCAAAAGCAGCTGTCGATGCAGCTATCTCCAACCTTCCAGCATTGGTGCATGTAGCAAGGACCAGCGCAAACAAGATTGTAAAGCCCGCCATCGCACCGATACGACCTCCTTCGGTCTTGATAAAGTACAATGCGACGATTGAAAGAATGGGCATCGCGGCGCCGATGACACTGATCGGTATGTTGTTGAACTCGAGGAGGCCTTCGTGGCTATAGTATGGCGCACAATCTCGTCAGTATGGTTGATCTTGGTCACCGCATGGTGAAGCTATTAAATGGCGGTTCCATGTCCGGGGAACAAATTGCCGCGATCGATGATTGATTACGCAGGCACCACGATAAGGAAGCCGAGATCCTGCCTTCCATCACTTGTTGTCGCCAATTATCATACTCGAGCGTCCACGCTTCCCACTGCCACGGTACAATTACATCGAGCTCAATGTGAAGCTGGAGCATTCAATTTGCTCTTTGAAACTCTGATCTAAGTGGTATCATTTGAACAGTTATGGTTTGTCAACAGTTATGGTTTGATAAGCAGTTGTGGTTCGAAGATTTGATTTCAGATTGAGAGGAGAACAACGGATTATATACAAGAGGTCGAAAAGAAAGGGAACACATAACTAAGGAAATCTGCATCACAACAGCCAAAAACATTTCATCATCGTCATCATCCAAAAAGGTCAAGCCATCTCCAATCGTGGCTTTTCTGGTTACAATCCTGGTTTCAAAAAGCTTACTTGGAGGTGTCGAGGACATAGCGACCGGCGATCTGTCCCTTCTCCATCATCTCAAAGACCTTGGGCAGTTCCGACAGACCGACGACCTTGAAGGGTGCCTTGATGAGACCCTTGGCGTAGAAGTCGAGGGCTTCGGCAGTGTCTCTGCGGTTACCGACGTATGAGCCCTTGATGGTGATCATTCTGATGACGGACTCGAAGACGGGGGCCTTGAGGGTGGCACCGGCGGGTAGACCGATACAGATGACGGTACCGCGGGGACGGACGTACTAGTGTGTGTTAGCGATCATGCAACATGCGGAGTGCGGATGTGGAAGACTTACCTCGGCGGCTTGTTGGAAGGGCTTCTCAGAGACAGCGAGGAGGATGACAGCGTGGGGACCAAGACCATCTTCGGTGGCAGCCTGAACATCCTTGACGACATTCTTGCTCTTGCTGAAGTCGACGAATGCGTAAGAGCCGAGCTCCTTGCACATCTTCTCCTTGTCGTCACCGGCGTCGACGGCGATCGTACGGATGCCCATGGCCTTGCAGTATTGTTGGGCGAGCGAACCGAGACCACCGCCGGCACCGACAATGGCGACGGTTTGTCCAGGGCGAGCACCAGACTCTTTGATGCCCTTGTAGACAGTGATACCAGCACAGAGAACTGGTGAGACACCATCGAGGGGAGTGTCCTTGCTGAGTCTGGCAACGTGTGCAGCCTTTGCTACAGCGTATTGTTGGAAGGAGCCATCGACGGTGTAGCCGGAAAGCTGAGCCTTGGGGCAGAGAGGCTCGTCTGATTGCGTGCAGAAGTCACAAGAAAGACAGGTACCGTTGATCCACTAGTACCATGGTCAGTCAGATCTTGACCGATTGGGATGAGTGTACACATACCTTGATACCAACGTGGTCACCAACATTGACCTCGCTCACGAGTTCACCACGTCCAACGACGACACCAGCACCCTCGTGACCACCAACAAGAGGAAGCTTGGTCGGCAGGGGCCAGTCACCATTCAGGGCGTGAAGATCTGTGTGGCAGACACCGGTGTACTTGACGTTGACGAGAACCTCATCAGGACCAGGCTTGGGAACGGGAATCTGCTTGTACTGGAGTGGACCGCCAGTCTTCTCGATGACCTGGGCCCATTGCTTCTCGGGGATCTGGGGAGACGACATTGTGAATTGGATTTCTGATTGTGATGTAAGGTTGATTGTGGATAGATGGTAGACTTCTTGGGACAAGTGTGAATTGCTTGGAAAGATGTGAGGGATTGGATGTTCTGGCAAGAGCGACCAAAGGTACTTATGTCTTTCTCTGCTTGAAGCAGGCCCGAACAGAGCGCACCCCTCGTCCCATGGAGGGGTCAACTCGCATCGGTCGGAAGGGAGCAATTCGGAGCCATACCCAGCAGCTCCTTCGATGCTTGCGCGGTAGTCCGAAGCTAAGTGCATCCTGCAGCGAGTGGCAGGAGATCTCACTCCCTCGGGCGTAACAAGTCACGAAACAGTCGCCAGGGCGCCGTGGCGTGGTGGTGTTTGGTTCCTGCTATTCCTACAAGGGCCGATATAACGGCCACGTATTTTACCGTACAAAGGTCCGAATTGGAAACTAGTCTCACGAGATCGACTTCGTACTGAACGACAGTTCAACAACAGCTTTGGTGGGGGGAAAAGTCGAAAGGTTTGGGGGCTGACGTCTCGCGTTGTGCGGCGTCTGCTGTCATGGCGTGACCGAATCCCAATGCCATCAACCACGAATATGGCCGAACACCATAAGTCCAGGCAATACGATACTGATACAGAATGCGTGAATGTCAAGTGAACGTACATTCAGTAGAGCGGTATCGAGCAAGAATGTCGTAAACAAACAGCAGTTGTGAACTCGATACAGGGTCACGCCTCGTTACTTTGGAAACTTCTGCCGGCTGCCGACCCCAGTCCTGGAACCCTAGCTCCCGCACGCGGGGCAGTGAACTGCATGGTTACGGCGGGGTAGCTCCCAAACCTTCTCATCCAGCCTCCAGCAGCTTCGTAACAAGGTCCGGACGATGAGAGGCGCTCCTCCAGCAGCTCCCATAGGCTCGTTCGAAGGGAAAGTGGCCCTGATCCATCTTCGCCAAGTCACCAGGCTGCAATCCTTCGACAACTCTTGACAAAGTGGCTTGCTCCATTAGCCTGTGAGCAGCGTAGACCATCGAGCGGTTGGCCTCGAATTGGCCATGGATTGAGTCGAGAGGAGATGGTGGCTTTCTGGCCCAGTGGCCCGGACGAACGCAGCTCCTACTGTATTCCCAGATCCTCGATACTTGGATCCCGATTCTCGCCATGTTGTGCTCAACATGTTCGTTGCCTTGCATTTCTTGAGTAACCAGGAATCAGACTTGCTTCTTCAGACCATGAAACCAACGGTGGGTCCGAGAGATGTACGCAAGCCCCACCATTAACTCAATCAGACATCCGTTGCGAGTCAGGTCTTGCGTGCGGAGTACACTTAAACTATAACAAGCTGTCCTATGAACATGTGGGTCCAGACTTTGCGAAAGCAGCGTAAGCAGCTTGTTACTAACAAGGAACGAGTTCTTCCGTCTCAACCACGATTGATATCATATTGTGATTATTGAATGGTAATTTCATATTAGGGCATCTATTGATATTTCGTAAGCAAACCGTCGCTATCTTGCTCTGGTCAAGATGAAGACTAGAGAGTATAGCAAGGGAAATGCAAGGTCTAGAGAGACTTTTGTCGGAGTGGTCCAGACTCCTCATGCGTCCCGGGACTTAGGCTTCAAGCTTTAATAGTACACAGGGCGCTCCCAGATGGGTGGACGACCGTCTTCAGCATCCCACACAATCTTGTTCTTGTCGTCAAGAGTGGCACCCTCGTCCGTAATTGGGATCACCTTGCTTGTATCTCTGACTTCCTGCCTGCTCACACCCATAGGGTCACGAGGGATCCACAGAAGGGCTGGGCCTGAAGTGACTGCTGGGTTGTAGTAAGCGTGTTGTGCTTCCGCGGACTCATATCTGATGCTGATCATTTTGGGGACCATACGACGCATGGTCGCATAGTCAGTGTAGATGTCGGGACGAAGGAACTTCTTCCAGAAAGTGGGTTTGATGTGAGGTGATGGACCCAGTTCCGCATTGGTGTCAGCAACCATGCCTTTCTCACCTCTCTCGGCGTTGGCGTCCTCGTCAAGAAGACGTCGCTCCTCGGCTTCCAGACTCTTGGGCAGATAGTTGATCAAGGGTTCGAGAGCAGCATTGAGAGACAGATGGTAGAGAGCTGTGAAGGCCATAAAGATGATCATGAGGACCAACGGACCCAATGCTCCAACTGAGGATCCGGTAGCGATGGCGAACAGTCCAATCAGACAACCTTCAGCAATGTAGAGGCCTACGAACACCTGCTGCAAGGCACGAGGGTAGACACGTCCTTTGGTGTCAATGTTGGCGTTTGAAACGTAGAGTAGGTTGTAACGATAGGCCAGGTAGAACAAGTATAACCCGACTGCCGCGAAAAGCAGGACTAGAGGAGCAATGATTGCGTAACAGATTGCAATCACAAAAAGGTTAGTGTATGGAGGGAAAACAGTACCCCAGCTCATACTAGACAACGACGTCCAACGCTTGTACATCTTGCGAGGTGTGTTGTCCAAGAACTTTCCGAGGACGATAAAGACGACGAGACCAGTCAGGTTGAGCAAAGTGCCCGAGACCACACCCAACCCCTGCAAAACGAAATAGGAGAGGTAGAAATTGGATGCCTTGGGGATTGACGAAGCCAACAAAGTAGGGATCATGTTAATGTGGTTCGGCAGAATAGAACCCAAAGCTGAAGATGCGGCACTTCCAAGAGTGGCTACTAAGAAGACTTGTACGACCTGGAAACCGAAGTAGGTGTTCTGGACTGTGAGCTCCACGGCAGATAGAGATGGGTCGCCTCCGAGTCTCGCCATCAGACGTAGAATGATTGGTAGTACAGACATCAGGATAGCCAGGGCAACAGTAGGCAAAAGACCCGACACAACTCCAAAGATGCTGTGTGGTAGAACCAAGAGCCAGTTCAACCAGGTGAAGCCTTGTTTGAAAGTAGTCGGAGGATTACCACTCTGCCAGTCCTTGAGATTGTCCAGGTTAGAGATAAAGCCGATTGAAGCTACAGGGAATGACCGAATGGGGTGTTAGCAAAGAAAAGTTGAGGGGATAGAAGGGGGAAATACCAAAAGACGATCAAGGCAACAACAAATGAGACAGTTACCGTCACCCTGAGGACGCGCTCCCACCATTTGATGCGCAGATTGCTCCAGATGATTTCTCCAGGGGTCATACCAGTATAACGAGGAGCCATATGCAGGACCTGGTGGTGTGTCAAGCTCTGATAGGCTGACTGAGCTTCCTGCAGAGTGGTGAACTGGACAAAAACTGCGTTGATTTTCTTGACGCCTTCGAGAGCTTTGTGCTGATTTTGCATTTCCTCGACCTTAGGAATACGCTTCTCCAACTCTGCACGGCACCAATCGATAGTGTCAACTTTCTTTCCGATCAGAGGCTTCAGGCGGTGTGTAGGTCTGTCCTTTGCCGAGATGTAGCGAGAAGCCGCAGAACCACCTTCAACGTCGGGTGTCAATTCCTCCAGAGCAATATCTTCATTGTGCTTCTTTGCCTTCTTCTTGTTGGCCTTCAGTCGGGCAGCGTTTGCGGCCTTGATAAGCTTGGTCTCGGCGGCTTCGAGCTTGAGTGCTGTCTTGTCCCTCTCCTTGACTTCATCCTCGAGGTCTCCAGTATCGGTAGGAATCCAGACGCGTTCGACAGATTCTCCAAGCATGCGGCGTAAGTTGGCTTCGTTCAGGTACTCGTCTGGCACAGAAGTGAAGAGGACAGTACGGGATGAGAGACGACTAGCATAGTATGGCGAGAGCAGATAGGCCTGGCGCAGATTGATGTAGTAGATGCTCTCTCGGGTGATCATATAGATGACGAAGCCTGGAAGATTCTGTCAGTCGTGTACTACCAGCATGATTGTGTGTCGTACCAAAGAAGAGGTAGGCACAACCCGTGTGCGCAAACATCTTGTAGTAGTTGTTTGTTACATTTCCAAGCGTGAGGATGTCAAGTTGCGATTTGCCTCCGCCTCCAGTGATGTTGATCGGAAACAGGACAGGGAAGGTGATGCAGCAGCCAACCAGACAAGTGATAACAGCCATCTTCAACAGACGCAGGAACAAGTAGCCGTCCAGAGAGTGGTGGTTCAAGACATAACTATCGGGAACATTGAAGAAGTTGCCGAACCATCCAAAGAGTCCATCCGGCAGTTTCGGTGATCGTTCACGCTCCTGAATGCTGCCCAAGAAGGTTCTCGGGCGGTAATTTCTTGGGAACCATCTTCTGAAGATCAAGAATAGCGCGAACCACACTAACGCGATTAAAGCTACAGGTGCCAACGTGGAAAGGAGACTGGTAGCAGAAGATGATGATCCTTGGGCGCTGCCGACATTAGGGTCATCGTTTGCGTTCTGGCGAATTGATAAGGTCAGACTTGTTGCTAGCACTATGTTGTTTTGTGGTCGAGGTACCGTAGCTGATGTTCCCGCCATGTTGACGGGTGTGTTGCTTGAGAGCAATGACTGCGACTGAGTAGCAAGCTCAGATCAGGATCAAGCAGAAACAAAAAGTGTTGCGCAAGGGGGGCAGACCGCTTCTGAGATCAGGGTCCTTTTTCTGGTCAGGGAGTGGCGCTAAAATGTGTCCAGCCTGTCGCGCGCTTCACCTTGGAAACAGCCCTGCAAC
>Ga0058697_10000374_pt1 | contig 20278 bp, 18 predicted proteins | sample AgamicAsMae_FD_66619 | JGI IMG/M metagenome (GOLD analysis project Ga0058697, IMG submission 66619) | Agave microbial communities from Guanajuato, Mexico - As.Ma.e | ecosystem: Host-associated > Plants > Phyllosphere > Phylloplane/Leaf | place: Guanajuato, Mexico | collected 2012-06-04
GCAGAAGCTACTTCGAGAGGACTGGGGCTGGCAAGGCCTGATCACCAGTGACTGGTATGGCACATATTCGACGACGGAAGCGGTCAATGCAGGTCTTGACCTGGAGATGCCTGGTCCCACGGAATGGCGAGGCTTGATCCTGGCAAATTCGATTCGCGCTGGCAAGATCTCCATGAAGACCCTAGATAGCCGAGTGGCCGCGGTATTGCGTTTGGTTGACCAGACTTCGAGGTCTGGAATCGCTGAACGTGGGCCCGAACGCACAATCGACACAAAACAGACGTCAGAGAAGCTCAAGCAACTTTCCGCCGAGGGACTGGTATTGCTCAAGAATGAAGATAATACCCTTCCCCTGGATATGACCAAGACTGTGAGTACCACATACCATGGGTGTTTGGGCTGCAGCTAATCTCTGAACCAGGTAGCAATAATCGGACCCAACGCCAGAACATTGCAATTTTGCGGTGGTGGTTCTGCCGCACTTCGCCCATATGACCGCCGGACGATCTATGATGCCATGTTGGAGGTAGTCCCGAGCACCAGGTACGCTCTTGGCTGCGAGACACATGCTCAGCTGCCGTCTCTGGGTCCGTTACTCCGCACACTTGAGGGCAGAAATTGCTTCTTTACTTTCAAAGTGTATCTGGAGCCTCCAGAAACCCTTGATCGAGTACCGATCGATACACTCGAGCTGGACGATACCAATGTGCTGTTGATTGATTATCAGCACCCCGAAGTCAAGAAAGACCTGCTCTATGCAACGATGACTGCTGAGCTATGCCCAGAAGAATCCGGAGAACACATATTTGGCTTGACGGTGGCCGGGACTGCTCTCTTATACATTGATGACAAGCTCTTGATTGACAACTCGACGCTCCAGACACCAGGTGACAGTTTCTTCGGGTCGGGAACCGTCGAGGAGCGGGCGAAGATCTATCTCGAGGCAGGCAAGACATACAAGTGGCGCGTCGAATTCGGAAGCGCACCTACATCCAAGACCAAGCAGAACGGCGTGACCACATTCGGACCAGGAGGCGTTCGAGTCGGTTGTAACCGCATCATGGACGCCGAAGACGAAATTCAAAAAGCTGTCTCTGTAGCACGCCAAGTCGACCAGGTTGTCCTCTGTTGCGGTCTAAGCGGCGATTGGGAATCCGAAGGTTTCGACCGTGCCAATATGGACCTTCCCGGTCTCCAGAACCGTTTAATTGAGGAGATATGCAAAGTCAACAGTAGTACAGTCGTGGTGCTTCAAAGCGGGACTCCTGTCACCACTCCCTGGGTGGACCACGTACCAGCGACCCTGCAAGCTTGGTACGGTGGTAACGAAACAGCCAGTGCTATCGTGGACACACTGTACGGCAGATCCTGCCCAAGTGGTAAACTTCCACTTAGTTGGCCCCGGCTGAACGAACACAATCCCGCCTTCCTGAACTATCGCAGCGACGACGGTCGCTGTCTGTACGGCGAAGACGTTTATGTCGGGTACAGGTACTACGAGAAAGTTGGGTGTCGCGTTCAATGGCCTTTCGGATTCGGTCTCTCCTATGCACAGTTCCACCTAGACGGGCTGACCATCGAACGTCAAGGCTCTAATGTCACGAGTGAGACGCTCTTGGTCTCTGTCCAGGTCAAAAACATTTCTACAAAGTTTGATGGCAGCGAAGTCGTGCAACTCTACATCGGTCATCCCACATCTGGCATCGGACGACCGGTCAAAGAGCTCAAAGCGTTCTCAAAAGTGTTCGTTGCTTGCGGCGAGACTGTGGTCGCAAGCATGAGCGTAAATTTGCGCTATGCAACAAGCTATTGGAGTGAGCGCGAGCATGCCTGGGTTTCAGAAAAAGGACAGTATAAGGTCTTACTCGGCACAAGCAGTGACAACACGTCTCTTGAAGCAGCCTTTGAGACCACAAGCACTTTTTACTGGAATGGTGTGTAACAGAGTAATGTGGGTCATAGTGAGTGCTTGACCCGTCTACCAGAAGTCTCTCAAACGGTACTGACTAAGACTTGTGGTGTTGTCTGGTGTGCACTTCACAAGTCTTTTGGAGATGGGTGCCCACTTGTCAGGTGTAGGGACTTGCCCATGCCCTCCAGAACCTCCTCATGGTCAATGGTTTTGGGAGCTACCATTGCGATTGTTGATCCATCAAGCCCTTACAAACATGAGACGGTGATCGACTGCATGGGCAGCACGAAGAACATAAAGTCACGCTACAAAGCAAAGATTCTATAGATGTTGTAACGGACTAGAATACAAAGATCTGATCAGTCATCTTGCTAACATTGCCTGGCTCAGGGAAACCACCTTCATTGTTCAAGGGGTCCCACACAGCAGAATCTTGGTATCTGCTGCCTTACAATGCATATCTTTTCTCAGGACATTCGCAGTGACATAGCCTCATCCACCTTCCACTCACTCGAGAGATGGTCAAGCATGGAGTGCACCTTGAATTGACATCCTCTAGTGTTTCTTGGTGACTCGACAAGCCCAAAATGGAAGGTTGTGCACAGATACATGCCCCCAGCCCTTAGTCCCAAGGCTGTCCGCCATTATTCAAAGGTATATCCCGGTCCCTCAAACAGAATCACGGCAGATTGACTGGCGGCCTTTGTAATGTCAGACGATGAACGACGAATTGCGGGAATCGCTACCAGTGTTTGACGAACTCGACTCAGCCGATTCGGCTTGGAATGTCTACCAGTACATGCTCAAGCTTAGCTCCGCTACTGTCGGCAAAATTGTTCTGGGAATCGACTTTGAGCACTTCACAAGTGTAGATGCACCTCTGCACAAGATGCCACTTGCCATCACCCACTCTCTAGCTCTGAACAAAAAGATCACCTCGATGGGCGAATGGTATTTCCATCTGCCGTTTGGCGATCCCAAGCATCTGAGAGATCTGCAAGCGTTCATGACTGGTGAGATCAACAAGGTGATACAAGAGTCCAAGGGCAACGGCACCGAAGACCTCCCTCTACAAGATGCTGCTTTGAAGGCCGCAAACCTCGTCGGTATGACTATCCAGCTCCGAAGCTCCTGCTACGTCTGCAATCGAGTGTAACCACTGACAACTTGATGCAGACTACTTCACTCGAGCGGTCGACAACTCTGGCGATCGCCTTCCGACAGAGAACATGAGCGCTGCCCTGACTGTCGCTGCTGGTGCCGGATTCACTACTACTTCATCTTTGCTATCATGGCTCATTCTTGGCCTCGTCACGTATCCTGGCATGTAAGAACGTTTGGTCCAGGAGTTGGTCAACCGCGACGTCAAGGACGATGCAAATGTCACACCAGAACTGATCGAAGAGCTCCACGAGCTCGACAAAAACGTCAAGGTAAAATATCAATCAGACCCCTAAGAAGTACTATGAGACTAAACATGACATCACAGGAAATGCAACGCAACCACAGTCCCTCATACCAACCAGGCCGTACAGCTCAGAAGGATCTGATTGTACCCGGAGGTCTCAGAATGCGCAAGGGAGAGATCATCATCGCGGCTCTTCACCACATCCACAATAATCCCAAAGTCTGGGAAAACCCTGGTCGTTTCGATCTTGACCGCTGGGACACGGAGGCCGTCAAAAAACGCGGCAGAACAGATTATATCCCATACGTCACGAAACAAGAACTAGCCTCTGACACGCTTCAGGAATCAATACAGCACTGCGCACAGATTTCATAGGGTAAAGAGCGCATGCCACGGATATGATCAAAACTTCTCTGAGAGACTGGAGGCGCGCGAGAAGTGCTATTGTACGCTTCTAAAGTTAACATAACTCTAGGTATGGTCAGAACTCCGACCACCTTGTGTAGGTGATCTGGACCACTTTTTAGCTACAGCGAGTATGATGCACAGAGCCCGCTGATCTATACTCATAGACTTGTTCTTGCCATAGATAGTAGCACAATCTGAGGCATAGTGTAGTCTTTGCGACCAAGAAGCGATGCTATAACCAGGATGAGAAGTCGCCATGCAAAGACATGTTTGGTAGATGAAACCATTGGACACGACTAGCAGGTAAGTATCCTGTTTCAAGGATATCCGGAATTGGAGTTCTTGACATGTCGTCAAGATATCATAATCTTCACCGTTGCGTCGAGGACGGACCGTATTGACCTCCGACTTGGAGCGAGCTGGACCTCAATAACCGTTTTGGAGCCAAATTTGTCTGTTGCTTACTTCTTTCCAACAGTAGTCTTTTAAACTCCGGTGACATTCAGCGAGCGGGACGGGAGCTGAGATTCGCCGATTTGCACGATCAAGATGCTCAGAAGGGTTTAGCAGCCGGCCATCTACGAACTTGTCGGTGTCTGGGCGACAAAGCAACAACTCAGATATGATACCGTGAGTTTCAATTCCCGATGAGCTTTGTGAATGCAATTGAAACCGTGTTTACAAGCTTTTCGTTCAGCCATCTTGTTGTTGTTGTGAATTTGAAATGCTTATGATGCGCGTTTCGCATACCTGCATATAAGTCCTGCCTAGCAGCCACAGCCTGATCTTTCACTTAGCCATATTCGTTGCAATCGAAAGTCCATCGGGATATTCCACCCAGCGCCAGATCCAAAACATGAGTGATCACGCCGAGCATCGAGACATCCTCGAGAGCCAACCCGCGGAGAACACGCCACATGAGAAACATTTCCAACCCTTGGAGAAAATGGGGACCAGGATCATTCAAACACCTCCCCACAGCCAGATCGCGGATCCTTCACCTCTAGGCCTGTGCGCCTTCGCGTTGACGACATTTGTACTATCTCTGATCAATCTTGGCACGCGGGGGCTTGATCAACCCAACATCGTGGTCGGTGCTGCGTTTGCCTATGGCGGATTAGTGCAGCTACTTGCTGGCATGTGGTCAGTGTTGCGTAGAGTCCTCTGAACCTGCGATGCAGCTAACGCAACATCTAGGGAAATGGCAAAGGGCAACTGCTTTGGTGCCACAGCTTTCTCCTCGTTTGCTGGTTTCTGGATTGGCACAGCCATAATTTTTACTCCCGGAGGCTTCCAAATCGTCGAGACGTTGACTCAAGATTCATCTTCGCCCTTCTACAACTCGATTGGTATCTACTTGATGGTATGAACCTGTCGATAGGCTCTTTGTAGAGAAAGCGACTGACGCGACCCCTAGGGCTGGTTCATATTTACCTTTATCCTCGTGATCTGCTCGCTTAGAACAACTCTGGCTTCCTTAATGCTCTTCTCGCTACTCGATCTGGCATTTCTGCTCTTGGCCATTGCCTACTTGCTGGGTGATGGCCACAAGAACCCAAACACAGCGTGCCTACGTGCCGGAGGAGCGTTCGGAATACTGTCAGCTTTTGCTGCATGGTACATTGCTGCGGCTGGCCTGCTGGAGTCGAGCAAGAGCTACTTCAAGTTGCCAGTGTGTCCGCTGCCTTGAAATCTTCCGCACTTCGACCATGCGATCTCATCCCCAACAGAGAAGAAGCATGCGGGTGGAGCAAGAGTGCCCTCAATCTCGGCGCCCGCAGGGCCCAAAGGCTATTTCATGGGAGCGCCGCACTCCAGGTCCATGAGTGGCACTTAATCATGGTCTACTATGGCAGTAGCATCCACGACCATAGCAACAAACTGGTATTGCTCTCTGCTCTGTCATTGATAAGGAGGCGTTTCATCCTCTCGGAGGGTGAAATGTTCGACGACCCCGATGCGTCGAGCATAGGCTGTCTCTCGACTCGCCTTTACATGATATCTCGGAATCATAGTCAGACAATTACTCGCCCATCAGTTGATTCACAGACTCACAAATCCTCTTCATACCGGAGATCGAAGTGACCATGTAGAGTTTCGTTGAGCGTTCTGAAATTCACTTCATGTGCCTCGTGAGAAATCGACTGGTCACTTTTGGTCAGATCGACAAAGTCGCGATATGTGGTCCCTTCGTTACGGGTGAATGTGAAATGAGCGTAGGGTTATCGTATGTACTACAATATGCCGGAGATTGTAGTTGTGATCCCAACAGAAAGGTCCCGTGGCTCGGATAGTATTGTAGCCGATCTTCCAGGCTCGGGCGCTAGACGAGGAGAGAGTCGCAAAGGATAAACGTTATGACAGGAATAGCTGCGTTCGCAAGTGGAGCCCTGACAGGCTATTCAATGCGGACTCGGTTGAGGGAAATTTCTGGGCGTGCGTAGTGCATCAATCAACCCAAAAGTTTTCTGAACGATTCTCTGGCTCTGTGTTTCTCCGTTCACTCTCATCGGAAGCCCAACACCCTCTTCTATTATTCACCATGCAAACTTATCGCTACGAGACCGCCGATGGAGTCATCAAGCAGAGGAAGCTACCCATTCCCGAACCTGCTGCTGATGAGGTTCTCATCACTGTCAAAGCCGCAGGTCTCTGTCATTCCGACCTTCACATCTTGCACGGCGGCTTCGAAGACCTCAAGCCTTTCGGAGTGCACGCCCCATTGACTTTGGGTCACGAAGTAGCAGGAATCGTCAACAAAGTTGGCTCTGGGGTGACATCATTCAAACCCGGAGACAGAGTGGCAGTGGCTCAAGTCGGCTACCCAAAGGAAGACGCCGCCTGGGAGATATCCGTAGGCCTCGGCGTCGACGGAGGCCTTGCGGAGTATTGCATCGCCAACGTGCGTCAGTTGGTCCACGTCCCTGCGAACGTGGCTCTTCATTCTGCAGCTGTCGCTACCGATGCTGTCAGCACCGCCTATCACGCTGTGGTCGCAGAGGCCGAAGCTAGACCTGGGAAAAACATCGCCATCTTGGGTCTGGGAGGTCTCGGTCTCAATGGAATTGTAGCTGCCGCACTTCGAGGCGCCAATGTATACGGCTTCGACATCGACACTGGCAAATTCGAAGCCGCATGCAAGTCTGGCGCCATCGCTTGCCATCAGAGCCTGGACGATGTGGAAGACGCCTTCTTCGACTCCATTGTCGATTTCGCAGGTGTTGGCAAGACAACCGCCTTGGCCATCAAGCGCGTCAAAGTTGGCGGAGTGGTCGTCTTGGTTGGCCTTGGTGTGAACGAGGCGACTCTGCCTACCTCGCTTTTGACCATGAAGTCAATTCACCTCAGAGGATGCATGGGTGCGAGTCTACAGGAATATCGTGAGGTTCTGGAATACATCTCAGCGGGAAAGATCAACCCGGTCACTGAACAGATCGCTTTCGAGGACGTCAGCGGCGGCCTGGAAAGACTGGCTTCTGGTAAGATCTCTGGGCGACTTTGGACAGATCCTTCAGCGATGAGACAAGTTTGATGACACAGGTCAATTAATAAAAGCTCTGCTGCTATGGTGAAGATGTTGGTCAAACAGTTCATCCAACACTCAGGCTGCTGTCCTTCTCCGACGGTCCCGGCTAGCCGGATACTGCAAGTCGCCGGCATTCTGCACTATACTCAAGCGATTTGGATTCACGAGCTGGGCACATAATGGAGTGTTTGTATATCTCACCAATTCCTTAGTCTTGTGTCAGTAGATACTCAAATGACATTGAGTCCGAGCCAATGCGCAGGGGGCGGCGCGTCGTATGAGAAGCTGCGTGTTTCACAAAACAACCTAGGAACGTGTTATCGCCACGGAGATTGCTGACGTGGACATCTACGATTCGCACATGGCAGTTAGTCTCGTCGCCAGGCGTGATGGCTTCCGCCGCCAAGGAGCAACCAGGAGCGAATTGATGAATAGAGGGGTCACTGCAGGCCTTCCAACGGTCAATCAAGCCGGCGTTCGATAATTGTGCCCCGGACGAGTCCTTGAGCCCATCGGCCGCCTGGCACAACGTGCGCTAGCCACGGGATCAGACAGGTCGGGGAACGAAAACCTTATGAGCGACGTTCTGGAGTTCGAGCACGTACCAAAACGATGAAAGACGTTGCCACAGCCTCTTGGCTAGCCTAACTACATGTTCAACATACGACTCAGCACCAACGTTGCGCAAGCTCGTTGCGGATGGGACATTATTCGACAGCCAGCGCGTGTCTGACTCAGATTCCTGTCGACCGTAATCAGGCTAAAGTACGATACTTCGATGGGATCATAACGTTTCAACAAGCCCTCACGGAGTGACGAGAGTAATGGATGGCTACCGATCGAGGACCCTCCATCAGTTCTCTTACATCCCTTGCCCAAATTCCATCCGAAGATGAAGCTATGTCCTTTAGTGAAACCCAGATTGCTTCGATCTGCGCACATCGCTCTGACAGTGCGAAAGAACGAACAGCAGCGGGAAAGTAGGGCATGATGGCGATGACTACCACATGATAAAAAGCCTGGAAGATCGCTGCTAGTGGGTCGGCCATGCACATCTGTTCAACCAGGCCGGGAGCCCAGTGTAACCAGTGTCTTATGGGGAAAATGGCTCTGAGTTGTGCATAGACCGTTCCAGGTGGAGCGATCAATCGCAGATTGGAAACGAAGTATGTCAGCTTCTTGAGAGCTTGGAGTACCTCCTTGTGATCGCAAACATAACTCCTCAGGTAGACTAAGACTGGTACGACTTCGCGAAGCACCACCTCCAAAGGGACACTGGATGTTTGAACGTCGGCATGCGGTGGGGGTCTCCAGTATCTGATTAGTGATGAATCAATGTTCAGATCGTCTGACATCTTGAGGGCCTATGCCATAGAGCGTCAGTCTCAGCAACATACAGCCGGAAACCACAATACTTGCAAGCGATACGCCTTTAGTGAGTTGTACGAACTCGTCACTGTTGCATATCTCTTCAGCAGACGTCTCTGATAAACTCGAGGTTATTTACCTGTCGTAAGCAACCCAGGGAAGGAGGAAGGAAGCAGCAAACACTGGTTCTGCGGTCTCAGAGGGCGGCAAAGATGTAGAAGCCCGAAGACGTCTCAAGGCCAGACCTCTATACTGGTGTGTTAATATGTCGATTGAACTAAGCTTGGCTAGCTTGCCAATATAGAAAGTGACAAGCGCACACATGCTGTAGCGAACGTAGTCAACACACTGAGAGAGGCGAACGAATCTGGCAGGTAAATTAGTCGCGAAAGCCACACATGTCGACCAAATTGTTTACTCTGGGAGAATCTTGCTACAGAAAGACCCATGCATGCTGTAGCGACCAGTCTCCATTACGATGTGTATCGTCCGAGACAATAGGAACTGATCTCGAGGTGGTGTTGGATATGGCTCCAGTGAAGACCATTCTATGCCTGCAATGATATTGTCTTGGCTAAGATATCGTATGAGCTGGCTTGATACGCGCGAGTTTTCGGGCAACGCATCGTGTGGATACACGGGGTTTGTGCATCGGAGATGCTTCCTTGTGCAATTAAGACTTCGGTCCGTCAGCATCATGTTTTGGATACAAGCCGCGAGTATTAGCCGTTCTCCATTACTCACCACGGTGAATGAGAACTGTCACATGGTAACTTTTCTCGACGGCAAGTATAACTAGGCTGTTCAGATATAGATGAAGGGTTTGAAACAGGGCGTCCCTTGCTTACCAGCCAACTGTAGACTTTGCATGCAATTGACGTCTCCTCATTCCTGTGTGAGCCTCTACGTCCATGGCACTGCAAGCGGGATCTGACGAAGACAAGAACGAAGATCAAGCACTCTGAATATCGAACACCGACTACGGGATAGCTATATGGCCGCATTCTTGAGCTTCTCCCTTGCTTCGACACTCGCAAGCTCGCGGATGTGTCAGGGGTACTGAGTCAGAGGCTACGGCTGATCCGGGTCACGATGTGTGTGTATCTGTGAGGCTTCGTGGCGTCGAAAGAAAGGATCTCTTTCACGAAACTCACGACGTGAGTGATCATCATGTCTAGCAGGTGCATAGCGCTCGATCGTGACCCAACCCTGAGATTGTACTCGTACGCCCTTCGGATTGGGCGAGTAGCAAAATGGCGCATTCGACCGTAGCGTTGCCCCGCAGCGGTCAATCGGTGCGCGCCGAGCCCGATTCGTGAACGAAAAGTTTAATGCGAAACGACCGTTGCTGACAGAAGGCTTGCTGCATGAGCGTTGCTCGGCGATCATTGTACCAGGTAATCGAGGGAACGAGAACTCTCTGTGAGGTCATGCCCCGACTCCAGCCGATGGTCTATTGTCGTCGTGATGCTTTGTGATATGCTCAATCACGAATGAACCCAGTCCGCTGGTGCATTGGGACTTATATAACTAAGCCGCCGCCTCACTCCGAATTTCCGCTTTGCGTCACCAATCAAGATGAGCAAGACAATTCCATCACCCTATGGTTACCCATTATTGGGAAATGTGCTCGAGATCGATCCACAGAATCCGGTACAGAGTCTCGCGAGACTCGCTGCGATTCATGGTCCGTACATCGCAACAAGGCGGGATCCCTATCAGGTGCTCACATGAATTTTAGGGCCAATCTTCAGGTTGAGACTGCCGGCCGAACGCATCTTTGTCGCCAACTATGCATTTGCTGAAGCACTTTTCGACGAGAAGAACTTTCAGAAGTCCGTGTCGGGCCCTCTGGAGCAGGTGCGCAACGCAGTTCATGACGGACTCTTCACGGCGTACCCTGACGAGCCCAATTGGGCGGTCGCTCATCGCACCCTGATGCCTGCTTTCGGTCCACTGCCTATCAAATCGATGTTTGGAGGTACGTCTTGGAAGTTTCGTCGCGTGTTGTTTACGAACTGACATTTATTTTTTCCAGAGATGCAAGATATCGTGTCTCAGATGGTTCTGAAGTGGGCTAGATTCGGCCCCGAGAACGCCATCGATGCTAGTCATGACTTCACCAGACTCACGCTCGATTCAATCGCACTGTAGGCGGAATTGTCCAGTGACTGTACAGACTCGAACTGACGTGGGTTGCAGTTGCGCAATGGGCACTCGTTTCAACTCTTTCTATCACGACGAAATGCACCCGTTCGTTGACGCTATGGTTGGAACGCTCTCAGAATCCTTCGCCAGGTCAAGACGTCCTCCTATGACTGGCTTCCTGTACAGAAAGCAAGACGAATCCTACAAGGTTGATATCGACGTCATGAAGGATACTGCAAAGCAACTGCTCGAAGACAGAAGAAAGCATCCGACCGACAAGAAGGATCTTTTGAATGCCATGATCAACAACGTGGATTCCAAGACTGGTCAAAAGCTCGGTGACGATTCGATCATCAATAACATGATCACTTTCTTGATTGCTGGTAAGATTGTGACCCGAACAGTCTAACGTCCAAGGCTAATATGTTTTCCCCAGGCCACGAAACCACATCCGGACTGTTATCGTTCCTGTTCTACGAACTACTCGAAAGCCCAGAGGCATATTCAAAGGCAGAAGAGGAAGTCATGAGAGTGTGTGGCAAGAATGCCATTACAGTGGAGCACATGGGAAAGCTTCCTTACATCGAGGCCTGCCTCAGGGAAACGCTCCGTCTACACCCAACAGCTCCAGCTTTCACTGTCGAAGCGAAGTCTGACCAAGACCTCAACGGCTACGCTGTTAAGAAAGGAGAGCGCGTCAACATCTTGCTGGCTAGACTTCACAGAGACCCAGATGTCTATGGCGCGGATGCCGAGAGCTTCAGACCTAGTCGTATGATGGAAGAGTCTCTTGAGAAATTGCCAGCCAATGCTTGGAAGGTGAGTACCTGTTGGAAAAACATCTACTGACATCACTGACGAGTTCAGCCTTTCGGTAACGGTATCCGCGCTTGCATCGGACGCCCATTCGCCTGGCAAGAGGCCTTGCTCACCGTGGCAACTCTTCTCCAGATCTTCAGGTTTTCCAAGGACCAGCCTAACTATAACCTCAAGATCAAGACCGCATTGACCATCAAGCCCGATGCCTTCTTCATCCGAGCCACTGTCAAAGACCCTGATTTCTTGGAAGAGGCTGGCATGGGCTTCAGCCAAGCAGACACGAAGTCGAGTGAAAAGAAGACCGGAAAAGGCAGCAAGCATGTTGATGATAAGAACCTGACCCCTTTCACCGTCCTCTACGGTTCCAACACTGGAACTTGCGAGGCCCTTGCGCAGGCGCTGGTTGACGCAGCTCCCGACAACGGTTTTTCTGCTACTGCGACTACGATGGACAGCGTTTCTGGCACTTTGCCAAAGACACCGCTCGCCATTATCACTCCCAGTTACGAAGGCCAGCCTCCAGACAATGGTGCCCATTTCATCGAGTGGCTCAAGTCCGCAGATGCCAATCAGCTCAAGCCTGTCTCCTATGCCGTGTTTGGTGTCGGTAACAGTAAGTCTAATCACCGCAGAACTGCTCTTCCGGAAACTGACCACTTGTGCAGAGGAATGGAGAGCAACTTACCAGAAAATTCCTACTGTGGTCGATGACACTCTCAAAGCTGCTGGAGCTAACCAGTTGACCCAGAGATATGCCGCAGACGTCACCGAGGGCAACATCTTCGATAACTTCGATGCGTGGCTACAAGAGGAATTCTGGCCCGCTCTGCGCAAAGCGACCGGTCAAAAGGCCGATGCTGGTGCAGGAAGCGGCGGTGTCAAGGAGCTGAAAATCACAATCGACACCAATCTTCGTTCCGACCATTTGCGTTCAGATGTGCAGCTTGGCGAGGTCTGTGAGACTCGCCTCCTGACATGTCCTGGTGCGCCTAGGAAGCGTCACATTGGTATTCGTCTACCTACAGGCACAGAATATCGTGCTGGCGACTACTTGGCAGTCCTTCCGATCAACCCTGCGGAGGTGGTCAGACGTGTCATGGCTCGCTTCAAGGTGCCTTGGGACGCAGTCATGAAGATTGATCCATCCGTATCGACTGCACTTCCTACTGATGTGTCTTTGCCCGTTCAGTCCGTTCTCGCGAGCATGGTGGAGTTGAATCTACCCGCAACCCGCAAAGCCATCACTTCAATCATCGAGAGCATCCCGGATTCTAAGGTCGCGGACGAGCTCACTAAGCGATCCAAGGATGAAGACTTCCAAAAGAGCAATCCCTCCTTGCTCGATATTCTTGAGGAATACCCAACCGCGACATTTTCTATGGGGCAGTTCTTGGCTTCCATGACTCCCATGCGTCTCCGCCAGTACAGTATCTCTTCAAGTCCTCTTGCAGACCCCAACATCTGCACCTTGACCTACAGCGTCATTGATGCGCCCTCGAAATCAAAGGCCAACAAGAACGGTCACAAATTCCTGGGTGTGGCTACCACTTACCTCGAGCGACTTTCGGTTGGAGATCAAGTTCATGTCGGGCTACGACCCAGCCGAGCGGGCTTCCATCTGCCCAACGACGACTCCAAGCCCATCATCATGGCTTGCGCCGGCACCGGACTCGCGCCCTTCTACGCCTTTGCAGCCGAGAGAGCCATCAAGAAGGCCGGTGGTATCAAGGTTGGACCTGCGCTCCTCTTCTACGGCTGCAATCGCCCAGACGAAGACGACATGTACAAGGAAGAGTTTGACAAGTGGGAGAAGCAGGGAGTCATCTCCGTTCGTCGCGCCTACACTTTCACACCCGAAGCTTCCGAGGGCTGCAAGTTCGTCCAAGATCGTATCTGGCACGATAGAAAAGATGCCATCGAGTTCTTCCAGAAGGATGCTGAGTTATATATCTGCGGTGCTGGATATGTTGGTTCGGGCGTCGAAGATGCAATGGCTCGTATCCGCATGGAACAGAAGGGTGTTGATAGAAAGACCGCTGACGAGTGGGTCAAGTCGACCAAGGGCGAGAGATTCTGGGCAGATATCTTTTCTTAGTAGTATCGTGGGTTGCACGGTCGGTCACAATTCATAGCTCTCTGTATGCATCACTTCCTCAAACGTTCCAAATTAACGAGCATAGTCCATCGGAAATGCAGTAATCTATGTCTAGTATATAGTCTAGTAAATACATGACTGTGTTTCTGTGACAGGGTCGTACACTCGGCGAGCAAAGTGTGCATAACATCATCTACCTGGACGAGCCTCACTCACGTCATCCAGCTCAATTTCCAGGTCGCTGAGGGCCACTGCTCGATAGGACCAGCCCAAAGACGTCGCCTAACCTTCCCACTAGAGTGATGATGCTAATCACCCGCAGCTGGCTACCTGCCATGAACCATAATGAGAAGGATTTGAGGAGCGTGGATTGGGTGCTCCGGCGGGGCAGTAGGCATCTCGATGGATGATGTTAATCGCAGGATCTAAAATTCTCGAGGATCAACAAGCACGATAGACTTTTTACAACGGGGTACATCTCAGGTGACTTGACTCACATAGGAGAACGTGCGAACGATCCCGGTGGGCCGTGAGCATCTCGATATTGTTTGAGGATGCAGAACTTACGGCAATAGATAAGTACTTTGGGTTTGGTTTGACGACGATGGTAGATTGGTAGACCAACCACGATCAAGGTCTCATAGGCGTGCACAGGTCTTCGCGAACTTTGTCGTGAATGTGCCGTTCAAATCAATATCGCTGCACGCATCCTGCGAACTCCATCCTTATGGACTATCGCCACCCGTGAGATGTCCCATTCGTTGAACGTGAGCCCACCCTCATTCAAAACAGACGGCTAGTTCGACTATATTCCAAAGCTAGAGTCTTGCTTTGATACGGGTGGATCATGAGCGAATGGTATGGCAAGAGGAGTCTGTTGAGATTGACGCTTAGTAAATGGACAAGATCCTTATCATTTCGCTGTGGTAGACATGCGGTGTACAGAATGCAAACGAGATGCACTGAGTCGTATTGGCGCATCAATCAAGAGTGCATCGCAAACCTTTAATACCATACAGCAAATGAGCTAGAGAAACAACGACAGACTCTCAAGAACCATATTATCTAATAGTTGAGCACAACCAGACCAGTGTATGCGTGACCCGCAGCTTCGTAGATCTTGGTCTTGGGCCCAGGCTCCATAAGACATTCCCAGATTCTACCACTGAGATCTGCCACGTAGATACGCTGCTTCTGGTCATCGATGCGCAGACCGATAGCCTCGCCAAATCCTTGTGCTATGATCTGACGACCGAGCGCTTTCTCGGCCTCGGGTGCTTGGCCAACGATGGTCTTTTTGTTCAAGGTGTTGCCGAATGGCAACTCGCCTCTATCGGTCCAGTAAAGGACACCTGTGGGTTCGTCGAACTCAAGATCAATGGGTTCAGGCAGATCGCCGAGAACCAGTTCAACGTCTTCTCTGGTTTCTGCGGTGGCGCCTGACGGCATTTCGATGTTCGCGGAGAAGATACGGCCTTGGGATCCCTTGGGGAAGCCCTTTTGTGTCCAGAAGAACTTGCCAAGTTTGGGGGCGACAGTGATACCAACACACCAATTGGTTTGGTCCTTGACCTTGTCCTTTTCGGTCTGCCAGTCTCCGGTCTGGATCAGGATCTCATGGTCCGAGCCATCAAGGTTGGAACGATGGACCCTCAAGCCTTCGCGGTCACAGAAGTAGAGCTTTTGGTTTGCCTTGTCAACATGAAGTTGCTTGGGGGTGTGTACGTCTCCAGGTCTGATGACGGTCTTGATGTCGCTACCGTCGAGCTTGGCAGAATATACGGCACCATCGTTCTTGGGGGCTATACCCATGCAAGTCCAATACATCCTATCGCCGTATACATCGATACCGTCAGGACAACCTTGATTCGTGACCACGGCAACGGGTCGTGCATTCTTGTTGTCAATAGACAACTCCAAGACTTGGCCGCTGGTCAAGACTTTCTGGAGGGAAAGCTCACCAGGGTATGAGCCCTGGTACATGTTGAGAACCAACAGCTTTGAGCCTTGACCCTGTGTGGGCGGGGGATAAAGTCCACCTTTGTCGGACTTGTTGCCGAGCTTGCCCTTCTCAACGTAGTTTTCGTGAAGCCATTTGAGTGTTGTATCGGGCAAGTGGCGATCGTGCACGTAGTGGGTCTCGATGTGCTCGACGGTATCCAACCCAACGCTGTCCATCATGGTGCATGGTCCTGCGGGACTCTGGTATTGTTCCATCCAGATCGCGTCGATGGTTTTGGGGTCCGAAACGCCCTCTGCGATCACCGCGAGGACTTCACGTTTGATAGCGGCCCAGATACGGTTGAAGATGAAACCGGTGGACTCCTTCTTTGCAGAGACTGGATGCAGACCAGCCTTGCCTAGCTCGTCCTCCAGGAATGGGAAGATGGCTTCCGCTGTTGAGCCACTGGTCATGAGTTCGACAATTAGAGCCTATAACACGTATCAGCAAAGTATCTGAACCGAGGGTGAAGAGGGCCGCACCTGAGGAGGCATCATGTAATGCGTATTCAGAACTCGAGTCTTGGTGGCATCGGTGACCTTGCCAAGAAGCTCACTGCTCTTATACGAAGAGCTGTTGCTGGCAAGGATACAGTCTTGTGGTGCATACTTTTCAAGATCAAGGAAAGTATTCTCCTTGAGACCAAGAATCTCGGGGACAGCTTCGAAAACAAGCCACGAGTCTTTGACGGCGGCCTGGAAGTCCTCGATAGCCTCATATGACCCTGCGGTGCTTTTGGTGAGAGCGAGATAGGTAGCGATGTTTTGCTTAATGTAGTCGACAGCATCGTTGCGTGATTTTTCTGAAGGATCGCGAATGATGACATGGAAGCCTCCAGCGACCCAGCATGCAGCAATTCTGCGGCCGAGGACACCACCTCCCAGTACCACGACCGGACGCGATTTGTAGTCTTTCGGAATCTCCCAAGTCATTGTTGCTGTATCGAAATGTCGTGGTCGATCGGAATCCTGGTGTGACTAAGATTGGTGAGCGGTAAACAACGGACGAAGTGGGATGGTATCAATTTTATACGACCAAGAGCTTTGGACCGGTATGACGCTAATCGTCTCGTGGAAGCCGATGCAGCGTGTTTGTTCGGACTCGGTGCGTGAGGAGCGCCGACATACCGGGCAGCAATGCACACGCTTTGGCTGTATTGCTTCAACAAACACAAAGATGCATCTTCTGGAAACGGCCGTGGTGATCTTGGAGGTCATGCTATCAGCGACGGGAAAGGTTGGACTTGGCCATGACGTTCGCCAAACGGTCCCCTCAAGGCTTGTCTAGCTGAACGAAAAGTCAATTCCAGCCTACATGACGAGCCACTGAAGACTGGGATGGGCCATGAGATGCGAACCAATGCCTGAGCTCGCCGCACGTGCCGCACCGCCTATGGACAGCGACTTCCCGCATAGATCGCCACTAGCGTACGATGGTTGAGCACTGAGAAGCTGTCCACCGGTTTCAGACAGCTTTCCCCGGGCTGATGAGTCGTGAACGAAAACCTTATTTGACCGCTTGGCCGCCGGGCCGTCTCTCGGTCTCGTCCGGCCTCGTCCGCACCGCTTATTGCTCCCGGACGTCGGGGAGCTGATTGACCCCTCCCACTTGCACTTTCCCGTTTGAACGCACACTGGCATCTGCATGCTAGATAAGCTTTTCGCTCACGGGCTATTATTTGATCGCGATGATCAAGGCGGTGCAATTGTCGTCAACGATACTCCGAAGCTCGGGTGAAACAAAGAGTCATGACCGATAATGCTGCTTCGTTAGAATCGACGTAGTATCCACAGCTGTACTTTAGACTTTGAGACTAGCCACAGGCATTGTGTACGAGCAACCCCGTTGTTGGTCGAGGTGGAATCCCCCAACGGTTGCGCTTCCATCGATCAAACGCCAGGATCCTTTTTATATCAGCAGGAAAGGACTGTCACCCAAAACCTTCAGTCGTCTCTAGAGACTCTACTAATTCGGCTTCTCACAACATGGATGAGGAACAAATCTCGAGAGCTTCGGTGATGGATGCGGAACTCGCAGAGGTAGGGAGCACACAGGTTGTGAGAGCGTAGTGAACCATGCTGACACGCTTCATACAGTTCCTAAGCAAGCATCCCGTGCCAAAAGCCGACTGGTCGAATCTCGACAAGTTCCGCGCCGCGCGTGCAGGTTTGGAAGAGAAGAGACTTAAGGAACAGGGGACCCCGGGACCCGGCTTCGAAGAGGGATTCAGAACGATTAGCATGAGAGATGGTTTTGAAAGCCGCATCAAAATCCACAAACCTGTCGATACTACCGACCCTTTGATCGTCTTGGTCTTTGGAGGTGGGTTCATCGTTGGAAACGATGAGCAACTTACTCCACTTGGACGTGCTACTGCGAAAGCTTTCAAGGCAACCACTATAACTATCAGTTATCGCCTGGCTCCAGAACACAAGTTCCCGACCCCTGCTCACGACGTCGAAGACAGCCTCCTGTGGATTGCGAGAAATGCTAAGGAGTTAGGTGCTGATCCAACCAAAGGATTCGTGCTGGGTGGTATTAGTGCGGGAGGTATGTGGTAGAAGAACGCTCTACAGCGAGTCAAGGTGTGGCGCGAAACTGACCATCTGTCTCAGGCAATCTTGCAGCGTGTGTCGCACAAAAGACTCTAGACGACAAGAGTCTGGCACACCCATTGACTGGTCTCTGGCTGTGTGTGCCGTGGATTTTCCCTCTTGACAAGGATATCGTACCCGAGCAATACAAGAACATCTACTACAGCCGTGAGCAAGCCGACAACGTGCCTGTCTTGGACAAGGATGCTCTCGTTGCGATCAATCGTTACTTATCTCCCGACGCCTCCTCTCCACTTCATTCTCCCTTCAACAGCAAGATCCCTCACAAAGGTTTGCCTCCCACTTACATCCAAGTCTGCGGTCTGGATCCTTTGCGCGATGATGGCTTGGTCTATGAGAGAGTGTTGCGCGACAATGGTGTCGTGACGAAGCTGGATGTCTGGCCTGGAGTGCCTCATGCTCATTTCGCCTTCTTCCCATTCCTTGCTATCAGCAAACAGGCAATCACTGATATCATCATGGGCTTCAACTGGTTGCTCGGAACGGACATGTCGGTTCAGACGATCCATGGATTGCTGGCTCCTGGACAAATCGGTGCTTAGGGTTCGCAGCGCAGTGCCAGAGGACACCACTACGATGTTCACCTTGAATGAAGACAGAGTATCCATCTGCACCAGTCTGGGAGCTCAGAGGTCCCTGCGTCAGAGCGAGAGTGTCTGAGACAGAGGCTTGAACGTCCACAGATTTTCGGAATGATAATCATTTTTCGATGCTTTCGGGCTACGTTGAGTCTACAGTCAGCGGAGATGACTGTTGTGATTACTGGGCATTCCGCACACTATCAATTCATAATACATTAAACATCATTCTCCTCGAGGGGCTCGAGCTCTTTCGATGGGGCCAACACCTTGGGACCCTCGATCAACTTGATCTTCCTTCCTTCCCACCAAGCGAGCACGCCTGCAGCCAGACTGACGCCGCATCCGAGTCCAATGAATGTGCCTGTTCCCCACCCTGGACGGTCTATGCGGTTCCAGTGCCACATGAAGAAGGCCATGCCGACCTGGAAGAAAGTGTTGAACGCCGTCAGCCACACCATCAGATCGAGTTTCCAGGACTTGGTCGGAGGAGCATGGTTGCCCGTGAATGTAATTCTTGCATCTTCGAGATGTTCTTCGCCGTGTCTGCCACCCATCCTGAACCAGTCATTGTTACGCTTGGCCAGCTTTTTCAATGCGCTGTGGCCGTGCTCTGGGCCGGCGCCTAGTCTCCAACAGGCTACCCAGTAGAGGTCTCTAAAGCGCCACGGAGCCAGTCCAAACGCTGTAAGACAAAATAGGGCGTTCAAAATCTGCGAGTCGATCTCGAGCCAGATCTTGCGTGGTGACGAGTCGGCATCGCCGTTGTCTGGGTGGTTCATGGCAGGAGCTGCTTTGAGCAGCAGGAAGAAGAGCATTGCACCCCAGGCTACTACGTTCAAGCCGTAGACGGTGATTAAAAACCCTGTCGGCGTCAAGATGAACTTGGCGGCGGCAGCAAATCCATGCTTTATTGCGACAGACCACGGCACTTTTGCTTTTGGTGGAATGGTTGCATGTTGCTGAGTATCCGAAGACACGGAAGTATCACCCGCTGCTTTCGATACTGACGGCGAGATTGTGCTTTTGCTCTGGATACGTTGCATGCGCTCTGCGAACTCTTCTTTGCCCTCGTCGAGGTCCGGAACACGGGCACTGTGACCATCCTTGTCGAAGACAATCTTTTCGCCGCCAGTCTCTGGTGTGCGCAAGTCGGTAAGATTGGGTGCATGGGCAATTGCAGTACCAGTCGCTCGCCACATGCCCAGTTGTGGATTCGAGTTGAGTAGCTGATCCGCGACGCTCACTGAAGCATTGCGGAGGCGACCGATTGCGCCGCGTGGCGCGCCGTCGTCGGGTACAGAGGAATCCATAGTCGTCGTGAATTATGTGATACAGCTGTCGCACTTCAGTCGGGTTGTGAGATGAAGAGAAAGAAGAGCAAAAGTGCTTTGTGGAC
>Ga0058697_10000375_pt1 | contig 20243 bp, 14 predicted proteins | sample AgamicAsMae_FD_66619 | JGI IMG/M metagenome (GOLD analysis project Ga0058697, IMG submission 66619) | Agave microbial communities from Guanajuato, Mexico - As.Ma.e | ecosystem: Host-associated > Plants > Phyllosphere > Phylloplane/Leaf | place: Guanajuato, Mexico | collected 2012-06-04
AGTATTTGCGAGTCTTGTCGGCTGACACAAAGTTGGTTGCGCCCGGCAAATTGTCGACGACCCATTCGGCCACGTAGTTGTCCTTGACAATTTCTTGAGCCTTGCGTAGTCCTGCCCTGTCGACCTTGTGGCTGCAGAGGTAGTGAGCCTCATCGTCTTTCCCCATCTCCAGTTCATAGTCGCTGACGACGATTCGATCGCCTCGGAGTACCTCGCCCAGGTTTAAGGCGATGCTCGATCCAGAGATAAGACCACCAGCTCGTCGACGTCCGCTGGGTGGGCATATGAAGGGGAGTTCGGCGAAGGCATATTGTATCTGTGTCTTGTCCGAGTAGACCTTGTTGACGAACAACGGTATCACATCGCCGTCGCTGTAGCTTTTGATTGACCACCCTGTGTCGTGTCAGCGTACGTCGACTGACCTCGAGATGGGTCGCGTACCGGGAATGTAGAAGGCCTGTGCAAAGGAGAACAGACAAAAGAAAGTAGCCCAAAGGCTGCTGCTTGCCAGTAGTAGGGCAGCCATGTGTGTATGTGTACAGTATTAGGGTGAGTAGATGAAGAATTAGACTATTCTTGACAGCCGACGGTTCGCAACGAGAAAGCAGACATGGACTGAAGCTTTTCTCTCGCCTCGGCCGACAGAAGGTTGAACAGGCAGATGTTGAAAGTTGTTCCTGGCCCGCAAACGAGGGTAATCGACACTAGTCTCACAATACGCGTGTCAGGATGAGGACCAAGACCGGCGAAGGTTGTGCTGTCGGTGGGAGCAAAAGTCAAAACAAAGCGGTCGGAAAAAGAGGTTGAAAGGCGAAACGAGAGAATGGACGAGCAGAGGAAGGCGCGATGGGGAAAATGCGAGCCCTCGATGCAGAGCAAGCTCCTCTTTCTAAAAATGCATGCGCGCTGCTGCGTAAGATAGGGAAAGCTTGACCCGCCAATTCACGCTCGACCCCAGCTTTGGACACACACACGGCCCTCGACTGACTCCACACAGCCCTCAACCTGACTCGCCCAACACTCAAAAGCTCAATCATCTGAAACGTCTCTCCTCGTTCTTTGATTGCGCAAGCCATTATCCTGTGCTGCGCCTGTCTGACTCCTGTCATCCATGAGGCTCCGTCCCGTTTAGATCATGGATTATAGCTCAGGCTTCCCATCGAGGGATATGTGCAGCTCCAGGCGGCTCAACCCGTCTGTCGTTCGTATCACCATCCCGAGCACCTGAGACCTTCTTGAACAACCTAGTCATCCTTTCGCCGAATCAGGCCCTGATCGCGCTGCATCCATTGAATCCGATCGCACAACGTTTTTATCTTCGCCCTTACGCCAACCACTTGGTCGACCATTATCAGGACGTACAATTCGTCTGTCGCATGCAGGAGAGACGGTACAGCGATTGGCCGCTTCTGCATGTCATGTGAATCTCACCGGATCATCCCACACACCGGCTGATTTTAGTCTGCTTGCCTGTTGTTGTATCCGTAATCAACCGACTTAGTTTGTGACTTATGTCTTCCATCCTGTGATTCCGCTGTTGAGGTGCTTGGCGCTTGACAGAAGCATGCGGCTGACAACAACAAGAGGCACGTCAAGCTATTGTGCTTGCTCGGCTTGCATCAAATGCAGTTTGACTCGTTAAAGGTCGGTCGTAAGCAAGTAGTTCTTGTGGCCCAAGAACAAAAGATGAATCGCACCAGATCTTGTCAAGATCCAACACGTATCGCAGCAGGAATTTTAGCTGGTTGATGTTGTGATTTTCCAGACCCTCACCTAGCGGAAAGGCCTTTCTCTAGAATTTTCTCAAGTTTGGCGCCAAGATCTGCGTATGCCACTGTACCGTCAGTCTCATTCACAGCTGTAGCAGCCTCCCTGTAAAGAGTCTCCATGTCTTCTCTCTCCACCCGGACCATCCATCCGTTTGAGGTGATCATGGTACGGCTTTGTCCTTGACTCTCAAGAAGCAGTCCCGAGGCTCTGACCAGTCCCTCAACCCATTCGCGCCCTACATTGCCACCGATTCGTCTTGCAACATCCTCCAGATCAACGACCTGTCTGGTCTCAAGTTCTTCTCTTGCCAGTTGCACAGCCCTCTCTCGTCTCTGAAGTTCTGCTTCTCTCACCTTCTCTTCTTTCAACCTCTTTTCCTCCCTCTCCTTCGCCCGTTTAGCCTCAACCTCAGCTTCCTTTGCTGCACGTCTAGCCCTTTCAGCTGCAAGCTGTGCTTCACGTTCCTCTGCTCCCTCTGCATCCCTGGCACGTTGAGCCTCTCCTTGCGAGCGCATAAATTCGTGATAGGCACGGCGTTGATCACGACGTTGCAGAGACTTTGCTTTCTTGGCGCCAACTGTGCGATTGGTGTTACCGCCTGGAGGTGCTTGAGGACGTGGGTTCACGGGACCAGGCTCTCCGTCGTCATCGGCTTGAGGCAGTCCTGCAGGACCAGCAAAGTCATTGAAGGGAGCATCCGGCTGTTCTTGCTCATCTTCTTCAGCATCCTCGATGAAAGGTCGTGGTGGTGGTATCGCTTCTGGTTGATCCTGCTCCGGGATTCGATGTTCGTCGTGAGGAACGTGTTGCTCAGATTGACCCTCTGCTTGGTTGTGTTGTGACTGCCGTTGTTCCTGGATGTAGGCCTGGATCTGAGGCGCATAATACAATGCCGTGCATAAGGCGGCGAGATGCAGTAGGTCCTGGTACAAGGGTGTGCCGGGAGTCGCGAAAGGCAGCAGAATGTTCAAGCCGCGTTGAATGAAAGAAAAAGGGTTCACCATAGTGCCGAATGCTTGAATTGACACAGGCTGATCCGAAGTTCGAATTTATCCTTGTCGACCAAGATGAAATTTGGTGTGTTGATAAAGTAGTTATGAGGAGCTGTTGCAAGTCTTCCTCCGGTCTGCACAATAAACGGCAGGAGGAGGTTACCACAGGAATCGATTTAGTTGCGTGTCCTTTTCGAGTAATGTAAATTGATGTCACAGAGTGGTATCTTCAATTACTAGGTATTCTTCAAGTGATTTGCGCGAAACAAAGATGGTCAAATGGCGTATTCACTCGAAGACAATTTGTTGCTTGGCATCGAACGTCATGATCGCACGGATGCTCCCGAGTCTTCGGCAACAACCAACATACCGTTTGCATCGAGGACCCTGGACATGCCTCACACAGCTAAAGTGATGTGCATCGACTCAGAGTTGTATTCATGACACCCTCTTCACGTAATACAAAAGCCTGGGAGTCTTTCCGAACGAGACACGTTGGATGATTTGTGCAGAGAAGACAGAAGGTATATTGAATGCAACACGCTACATGATGAACAAAGACAAAGCGCTGGAGGTTGCTTTATGATCTCGAAGCAACAACACCCTTTTCGAGCGCAACAATACTCTCTCGGACTTGAGGGCAGAAATGTTTCCTCAACAGCTCTCCTTCCCATACTGTCGTTGCGAAAGGGTTGCTTCCTTCCACCTCCTCTTTCAGGGGGTTGAAGACGCCGTCTCCCTTTCTCTCTTCTGTGTACCATAACGCTGCGATCTTCTTGCCCTGTACCTTGGCCACTTGTTGCAACAGACCCATCATGGCTAGACATGATTTCTCAGGTAGTTGCAAGGAGATTGTGAGGAGTTGTTTGGCAAATGCAGCCAGACGGAGCGGAGGAACGGAACGAAGATTTTGTGGCGGTAGTAGAACCGACGACAAAGAACGGAGAAGTAGCACGGTTGTCGTCTGGACATTGATCTTGTGCTTAGCCTGTTGAGGGAGGAGAGCCTCGTCGTCATTGCCATCTGGATCCCTCAGACGCAGCGACTTGGCGCTCAATTCCAGATCTGGGTTCATAGAAGATGGCAATAGTGTCTTGTAGAGGTGGGTGATGAAGAACTCGAGATCCAGATGTAACGATCCGACGCTCTTGACCACATCTTGACCTTGGAGAAGGGCGAATGCTGTGATTATGCAAAGAAGAGACTCGCGGTTGATGTTTCTCGGGGCGGTAGCAGCTTCTTCATCCTCCTCAGCAAATGCTTGCTCAGCAGCCTCGGTGGATATGACAAGTTCGCGGAGCGCTTCCAGGATATCACCAAAGAAGTCCTGGTTGATAAGGTGGGCGTAGCGAGCTAGGCCTTCCAGCACAGCACCCATGAGTTGAGGTACTCGTTGCTTCAAGACTCGGAAGTAGGCAACGAAAACCAACTTCAGCATCTCTGACTGGTTCTTGTCGCGTTCTTCATGTGAAACTGTAGCATCGGCTTCTCTGAACTCCTTTTCCACACCCTTGACTTCACGTAGACGTTTTCTCTCCTTTTTGGTTCTGAACTCCCGCTTTTGCTTTTGCTTCACAGCCGGTTCGTCCTCGCTCTTGTCAGTACGGGTACTGCTGCTTCTGTGTGCAAATTCGGAAAGGAGTCGCAAGTGCAGGAAAGTGTTCAACACGGATTCGTGAATGTTGTAGCTTCGCGACTTCATCATCTTGCACAGCAGATCGACAGCCTCGCGGGATGCGTTTCCATCCTCGTCGTCACGGAACAACGTCTCCAAGCATTCGATAGATTTGTGGAAGTCCGAATTGACCTGTCTGATACTAAGTCTGCCGACCAAGATGTTGATGAGATCGCCACGGAAGTTGAAGTGGGGGACGGTGTTGAGAAGAGTGCAGGCGCAAGAGATGGCAACAGTAGCGACAGAAGCAGCCTCCTTGTTCTTGTCACCACTCTTCTTAGCAGCTCTTGTCAAAGATCTGACGTATTCATGGTATCCACCAACAAGCATTTGTTCAAAGTTGCGCAACTTGCGGACGTCCTTGGATAGCTTCTGCTTCAACTCTTCCTTGGAAACGGGACGAATGCGGTAGCCGGGGATAATGTCGCGGTAGATGGCAAGTTGGGTGGCCATGCACAGTTTGACGACAGTCCTATTTTGGGAGGTTGCGTGGACTTGCAGCTTCTTGAGCTGGCCAATGTGTTCTTCCGGATCCTCTGAGATCAAGCTGGCAACGCGCGCAAGATCCTCCTTGGCCTGGAGAATCTGCTCGCGCGGCGAGATTTGTGGTACTTCTGGCTCGTCATCCTCCTCTTCATCGTCATCGTCGTCAACAGCCTCAGCCTCGTCGCCGCTTCCCAGGAAACTGTCGGCGTCGTCCTCTTTCTGTTCAACCACAGCAGGGGCCTGCTCAACCCAGCCTTCCGATGTCTTGATAGGCAGCCTTGTCTCGTCCTTCTTTTTCTTCAGGTTGCGTGGTCGGTTTTCATAGTCCTGTTCTAGATGCCATCCAGCAGCGTTACGGTAGAAATCCTCGATCTTTTCCTCAGAAGAAAGGCCATTCTTAGTGGCGACAGGAGACGACTCGACCTCCGGACTGATACGGCGTCTCTTTGCAATGGGAGCCATTTCCGTATGTTGTTTGGGTGGGTGATATATCGTCGAAGGGGTAAGAATCAGCAAAGGAAGAAAAAAGATAGGCAGCTCCGCCAAGCATATAGAGCAGGCCAATCAGAGGGCTTGATTTGCGGCCAAAAGCAAACCCCCGAGACGCCGTCTCCGCAATTGTGGGAAAGCATCCGAGGATTCTTTTTTCTGCCTCGCTCCTTCCTCGCATTCATAATCAGACATTGTCAATCGACCCACACACTTCGCGCTCATCTCAAATCCAGTCGCCTTCCGTTTGCCGTTCCGTTGTACCTCGAACCTTCTTCGCGCCAGCTGCCAGAGTCAACGTCCCCAACGCCGCAAATATGCGTCCTCTTACAGAAGGAGAATCCAAGACGGTCTTCGAGAAGTTGGCCAACTACACCGGAAAGTCTCTCACAAACCTCTTGACCGATACGGCCCCCGGAAAGGATGGAAAGGCTTCGAGATTTGTCTTCCGTGTTCAGGAATCAAGAGTCTACTACGTGCGCGAGGATATGGCAAACCTGGCCACCTCGGTAGCCAGAGACAACCTGCTGTGTCTGGGAAACTGCATCGGCAAGTTGACCAAGACTGGCAAGTTCCGCCTCCACATCACCGCTCTGGACATCATCGCCCCTCATGCTCGCGCAAAGATCTGGGTCAAGCCCAACGGAGAGATGCCCTTCCTGTACGGTGGTCACATTGTCAAGGCTCACGTCGGACGTTGGAGCGAGGACTGCCCTGAGCACCAGGGTATCATCGTCTACTCGATGAATGAGTATGTCATGCAATCCTGCCACATGCACGCAAAAACACACGCTAACCTGCTTCAGCACTCCTCTTGGTTTTGGTGTTACCGCCCGCTCCTCGGCCGAGGCAAAGCGCCTGGACCCCACAGGTATTGTCGTCTTCAGACAAGCCGATTGCGGCGAGTACCTTAGAGAGGAAGACACCCTCTTCCAGTCCTGAAAGCTTTGATATCTTTCACGTCACCCTCACATATCTTGCCACGAACCGCCACCTACCCGCGCCCGGAGGAGCTGCTACAAATGTCGCATTGGAGATACCCGTTGATCGTTCCGGGATAGCAGGAGTTACAGGAGTTGAACACTATTCGTTGGGCCTATTCCAAGTGGAAATCGTGCGGCCAGAACCAAAGGTTCGTTTATTAACGAGAATCAAGCCGAGCGCTTGCGTATACCATCAAGCCGCCTATTCTGTCCACTGATCCCCTCAATTCTACTGTAAACCCCATTTGTGATCGTGTTACTCACAATGGCCATAGTTTCTTCGTATAGAGTAATCATCGAAATGTTCAGGTGGGCCCATACATGACAATCAGAAAGCATCCCACGCTACAGCTTGAGAAATCATATGGATCTGTTCGAAAAAGCATTAGGCTTAGATTAAGGCTCATATCTTCTGTTTCTTCTTGGGTGGGGTCATCGTGATCGCTTCGTTCGTTCTGGGTCGTTTGTTGTTCTTAGACCGCTCGGTGGACTCTGACTCTGACTCTGATTCCGATTCTTCAGCTCCAAACATCTGGCCTACTCTGTGTCTGAATTTCTTAGGCTGCCATATGAGTTCGCATTCCTCGGGGATATCCAAGTCCAGTTCTCGATAACGTGTGGCCAAATTCCGATCCTCGAAATCGTCAAGGAACCATAATCTACCAGCGGCTGCACGTCGCTGGATGCTTGCTTTCATGAACTTCTTGTGGTCCTCAGTAAGAGAACCCATGTAGTCATACTGCTCCTGGACCCAGTCTTCAGTGCCCCAAGCGTCCATTCGTTCGTTGTGGACAGGAGAAATCGACTTTATCATGTCCAGAAGTTCAGTAGGTGTCGGCCTAGATTCGGGATCAAATTGTTGACACTGCCATACTAGGTCAATGAGATCTTCGCTGTAGAGAAAGTCAGGGTCGTTCGGATGATTTGGAGGGTCAGTCTGAATTTTTGACTCTTTGTCGCTGTCAGGATCATCCCAGTCACAGTCATCCACCTCTTCCGTTCGCATCATGACTTCTATGGTTCGCCCGAGTTGCCACACGTTCGTCCATGAGTACCAGGGTGTGAACTCTTCTTCTCCGTCTTCTTCGTCTTCTTCCTGTTCGGATTCGTCCTCTCTGTCTTTGTCTTCTTCGTTTCTGGCTTCTTTATCTCCAAACTCTTTGTCTTCGGAGTCTTCCTTCCCGGCTTCTTCGTTTCCGGCTCCGACGTACGATTCCCAATGTTCAACAGGCTCCTCCCAGACGTCCATCTCGTCATAGGGCTCCATGTCTGGGATTTCAACATGCATATTCTCATCTTCGTCAAATGACGACTCGTCAAGATCCTGATGATGTATGGATTCCTCGTCTCCATCTCTCTCATCTCCATCTCCCGCATCTCCATCTTCCTCATCTCCATCTCCCTCGTCCCCATCTCTATCGCTTGCCTTTGTAATCGTGTAAGCTCCTAAGTTGCCCAAATTATGGGGGGCAGGCAGTCCTCCTCCTTCTTCGGCTGATTTCGAGCCATCATGATGATGGGCGGCTCCCTCGTACCCATCTTCATCGCTTCCCTTCGTAACTTTGTAAGCTCCCAGGTTGCCTAGATTATGGGGGGTAGGCAGTCCCCCTTCTTCTTCTTCTTCTTGGTCCGAATCTGAGTCGCCCCTATCCTCGTCGTCAGAGAGTTCTCCGTCGTCGTCTTCGTCTTCATCGGATATTTCCTCGACGACAGTGGAAATGGGTGGCCTGTCAAGCTCTGGGGCTTGGAAACCAGGTGTCACTGTCATTTCCAAACGGTTGTAGATGTTCTCTGGATCGTCCTTGTAGGTGATATGGGCTGATCCAAAATCGCTAATCCTCAGCCGAGGATACACAGGATACCGTCCACTCTGCCCAGTCATGTCGAGAAGGACGTTCGTTGGCTTGATGTCCAACAGCACGATAGTTTCGTCCTTCTGTTTGCGTGCGTGAGGCCGTTCTCTTGCACAGGTCTCCATCTGTACCAGGGCAGAGGCAAGGCATTCCATTACATACCATATGAACGACTCAGGGATAGGCCTGCCATCTATTGCATGGAAATTTATGATCGCCCACAGATCGCCAGCATAGCAATGGTCCATGAAGATCCGCCAGTGAATGCTTCCAGGGACGCCCCTTGGGTCGTTCGCGTTGCCTCTCCTGTAGCCACGCATGCGTACTGTCCCGGTGTCGGTCGCTCGAGATTCGGGAGTAAGCAATCCTTGGACGTAGGCTTCCTTGTAAAACGGTATTCTCGAGGAGCCTCCAAAGATCGCATCGCTCATGCTCATGCCTTTGCGCACTAGCTCCTCGTATATGCCTCTGTATCTCTCGGGCTCCTCGGTGTCTTCGGTGCTCCATGAATCTTTGATTGCTATGCGGTCAATGATCTTTTGATTGGAGTCGACTTTGACCCATGAGTTGACGGATCCTTGACCTCCTTCTCCTTCATGAGCATTTGCTCGCCAGTCGCCATCGGACAAACCACTCTTGTCCTCGCCTGGTGGCTTTGAGTCGTCGTTGCCGTCGTCTGAACCGCCTGAAGCCATTGTTTTTCTAGGTGCGTAGTCAGTAGGATATCTAAAGGAAGAAATTGGGTTACAGATAGAAGACGGAATATGTGCTACGAATTTTTCTTTGTTCAAAGTTCGAGTTGACCGCATTCGGTGATTGTTTCTTCGAAGATTCAACATTGCAACATTCTTTGTCTCTACCTGGAATTTGTTTCTGAATGCACAAAGAAATCAGTCTACCACAACTCATAGCCCCTGATCAATAACAACTCAACCATCCTCCTCCTCTTCCTCCTCCTCCTCCTCCTCCTCCTAGACCTGGTCCTTGAGCTTCTTGGTATGCTGCTCCTCTTCAACAAAGGTTTGTGAAGCTGTACGCTTCCGGATTGTGTGCGAAGCCAGAGAGAAGGTGGCGGCACGGGGTGCATCGGTGAGAGGCAGCAAGGCTACCACCGAGCCTGTCATCGGGCCGGGTAAGAAGTCAGGAGGTGACAGCTTGAGGGGTCCGTCGAGAGTGGTGACGCAGGTGATAGGAGCAGACCAGGTATTCCACTCTTGCGGGTGGCTTTGGACCTTTGCTGCAATGCGCAATGGCATAGCTTGATCGCCGGCCTGGAGGAGAACGTTAGCATGAGAGTCACCAGGGGTACATCGCAAGCAACGAGGGGTGGTCATCGCTTTCTTCCTCTTCACATCTTGTACACAGCTGTATGGAAGTAGCTATAGAAATGCACAAATGTATGAGGAAACCGAGTAGTATCCAAAGAGAGTGTACAAGATGACAACTCTCTTTGGACACTCCTTGTTTCTCAAAGAAGTTGTGCATTTCTATAGCATGTAGAAAAGCTCCCTGCGGCGATGAGATAAGAGATAAGAGATATCAAAACTTACGTGAATTAAGAAGACCACCTGGTCAGTGTGACGTCTCAAAGCGTCGTAAGATTCTTCGCTTAGCTTTGTCCAACGATCAATGTCAAGTGCCTCCAGACTTGCCGCATACTGGAAAAGCCATGGACCATCCGTAGGAGCCTTGGTCGAGAAGCCCAGACGGCCAATTTGTTTGCATCTAGCGATGCTGAGGAAGTCGGGGAGCAGAGTGAGATATTGCTGGTAAGACGTACGCTTAGGTCTCTTCAACATCTGATGATGCGATGGAGTGCCACCGACGAGGTGTAGATGAGTGACGACAAGGACGCGAAACTCATGGGAACGGCACGAGTCGAGGTTCTTACTGCAAGAATAGTGGCTGTCGGAATTGATGGCGTACCATACGGCGCACAAATCATCAACATTGATTTTCTTGTAGACCTCCGGTACTTGAACCCTGGAGTCGCGTATAAACTGCTTGAGCTTGAGCGCAGAGTTTTTTGGCAGCCTGCGGTATTTCTGCGCCAGAGCACGACAAGCCTTTTGAGCCTTGTGGGCTAGTCCATCTCTTACATAGATGGTGTACTTGGTAGTGTCAACCTCCAAAGTCTGAAGAGCCAGTATCAGGTCCGCTTCTTTTTGATCGGCTTCTTTCATAGCATGAATAGCCGCAAGTCTGATGTAGTTGAGTTTCAGGTAGGCGGCGACGCGCGTATCGAGCACATGAGTATTGATATGGCGAAAGATGGTCTCGAGAACAGGATCCTTTGGGACATCGTGGATCAACTCGCGTTCTAGGATCTGTACCGGATCCTGAGTCAGACAAGCGTCGAGGTCCTCGTCATCACCTTTGACGATTGGAACAATCGATGGCGCAGCAGCATCATTCGAGGCGGTGTGGATAGCCTTCTGGCAGAGGCGCTCGGGACCGTCCATGGCGCTGCTAGAGGTACCGTCAGTATATGCGCTCTTCATGTAGGCAGCAAAGACTGACAGCGTTGCAGGGCTTGTGTCAATCAATCAGCGAGGAAATCTTGCAGAGGTATCTTCGAATGCATGCAGTAATCGGAGGCAATGATGGAGTGCGATTGGTTTGTTTGGAAAATTGTGGCGGCCGCTGCAAATACGTCGAGCAAAACTTGGATGATCAACTTGTGCGGAGCGCGAGTTGATGGAGAGCGAGGCGCAAGTAAAAACGAAAGTGAAGAGAAGGTGAAGCGCGCATGAAGCGAAAGTGATGTGTAGGTGAAGGGATAGCAAAAGCACAGGTGAAGATGTGAAGATGTGAAGATGAATAGACACAATTTGATGGCCGCGCGCCTAACAATCCTGTTGATGAGTCTGCAACTTTCGAGTCGACTCTAACAGTCAGTGGGAGTGGATTGGCGCCAAACATGGGTTCAATTGACCAAGATGACTATTTCAACCGCTACTCAAATCCATGACTGCAGTCATTAGATTATGCATTCTCCAACAAGGCCCTTTTCCTCGTGGAAGAGGCGAAGGACTGTGATCGAGCAACCATGAGTTGAAGAAACTCTTGTGCAAAAGTAACAAAAAAAAAGGCCAGGATTGGGATCGAACCAATGACCGGCTGGTACAGCCGAAAACAGTAAACATACGCCAACGGTAACGGACACTGCTTCCAACTACACCATCTGCCCGCTGGACAAGAATTAGGCCATCTAACGGGATAGTATGCCTTGATGTGAGCAGAGCCACCATAGGTAAATGCCCACTAGAATCGCGCAGCTATTCCCAAACATGACCACGCACTCTCCAGAAACCTTGATCTTGCCGAAGGGTTCATGCGTTGAGACGTGTACAATGTGGCTGTGATTAGCTGCATCATGAAGACGCTCGTATAGGGCCTTGAGCATTTGCTCGCCTCGTTCCGGTGCGGGCCTCTTGGGCAAAGGTCCGTCCCTCATTTGTTCCCAGATGATAGGTTTAGTCCGTCAAAGGATGACTCATGGATCTGTCAGAAGTATGCTGGATCAAACGACGGATGTGTGCAGTTCTTTGTTCCTTGCTCCTTTGTTTTTCCTTGACAAGATTGAATATAGCTTCTCACCCTGAACATACCAGAGGACTGCACAACAAGTCAGAGGGTGTGATGAAACGGCTTTAAAATTATCAAAGAATGTCGTGTAGTGTATTTGCTGCATCTATTCATCTATCAGTGAATTAGCAGATTCGTTAACAAGTCTTGTATGACTGTGTATTTGTTAACGTGATCAGTGTGACATCGTCACAAGAGAGAACCTACGATACAGAAGACCGTATGTTGCCTTCTCCTAGATCAAACAATATCGCACATGACATAGATATCGGTAGAAGTCCGGGGCATGCATTCTGCTGTCTCTGAGCAAGGCTGCTCGTTAGAGCCGCATAGATTGATGAGGCAGTTAAAAGCACCGGTATCATATCGTCACAAGCTCCGGTAACTATACATCACATTTGCGCAATATCCGTGATTGTCTAGGCCATGTTACAAAGGTGTAGGTAAGAACAAAGCAGGAGATGATGTTGAAATCGGCTACCCCATATCCCTTGCTATGATTTCCCGATATTTCGCCGTGTAAACCTCAACTCCTGGCTATACAACAACAGCATAACCAGACGACACATTAACTTTAACAACTGGACGCTTACACTAAAGACTGGAATGTCCCGCAAGGATTATCAGTCTGGCCATATCACAGGTATACATATGTATTTCTGGTCCCAGGAAACCACAAGTCATCGTGGCTACATGTTCATCAAACTTTGCCTTTCAAAGTCGGAGAGGTTAATCATTGCGACAAAGCACCCGAGTCCAAAATGTTTGTGACAGTCATGCGAAAACTGCAGCTAAATCCTCGCAATATCTTCCAGAAATGGTGGATCTAGGAGCAGGACTAGGACAACTGTGACTGGCTGGCACAGTCGTTGAGGAAACTATGCCTCTTACTTGTGGATCTTGTTGGGCTCCCGCGATAGAGCTCGTTGTTGTAGGGGAGAACCTTTTGGGCTCAGAGACGACAAGAGTAACAAGGTTCTGCGGATGGTTCAAAACGTTGTAAGCACTCGCCTGCTAGTGTCTACGATCGATTGCTACGGAAAGAGCATCACGTGGACATCGTTACTCATCGCTACAGACTCCTCCACGCAAGGCTATCGATCTCGCAAGCTAGTAGCTAGCGTTGTGCTCACTCATGGTCGGCAAGGACAGAGACGCTGAATCGTGCGTTGACAGGACCGTGGACGCCGTACGTAACATGTGGCTCATACACAGATCTTGCGCTTTCGCTGTACGAGTAGGATTGTGAGAGCAATATGACAGTTCGATCAAACGGTAAGATCATCCTGCATGGCGGAGCTGGAAAGAAACCAAGCGTCTCGGAAAGTGCGACCTACTCCCGGTGTGGGTATATATTGAGCTGGGATTGGGAGAGAAAATGTGCTCAGTAGTGTAGGGGTTTGATTCCAACAAATACGTTGGGTCAACCTTGGAATAGGAGTGCATAGCAGGCAAGGGCCTGAGGTCGACTACGCGAGCGGCCCTTTCTTTTTGCACTTTTTGGCTCTTGTGCATCCACTTCTTCTTCACTTCTGCTTCGCTTCTGCTTCGCTTCTAGTTATAGCAGCAATAGGTTATGATCTAGATTCTTTTGCCCACGCAGATGATCAACTGATATCCGCCTGCATCCAGAGTGCGGTATCGCGTCAAAGTTGTTTACCGCAGAGTTTGATAGACCACCTGAGTGGCCTTCGCCGTAGCAACTGTGGGCGCCTCCCCCAAATGTCCGACCAAACAGAAACATAAAAATTTCACAAAAGCCACAGACCTTGCCGCCAGCCATACCATCAACTTTTCTTCTTCCAGCATCATTCTTTCTCCCATCATCACCCGACTAGCAAATAGGCGAGAAGCCACCAGCACCGACAACTACAGTAGTCCTTGCACCACTCCATCGTCCATCCTCTGAAGAAGTCAGCGCCTGTGCGTTTCCACCAACGATCACTTCGCCTCAACATCCTCATCCTTCACTGGGACCGGCGCTGTTCATCGCATCACACCTTTCCTCGAGCATTCCACCACCATTGTGCAAACAGTGGCCAGCGCACGCGCAACTTTCCGCACGTCTAATCCAAACTCTGTCCAACCACCTTCAATTCCCTCTCTGCCATCGAAATGCGTCTTTCAAGTCAACACAACATGGGCCGCTCAGTCGATGATGATCACGACGATTGCAACGGCAATAACGATTCCGATTCCGACATGCTTCCTAATTACCTTTCCGACAACTCTGACGTCGAAGACTTTGAGGACTACGAGGCTCCCAACACCAACTTCCGCGGCGAGGCGACCTGGGGACCCAAGGAGACGAACCCCTTGCCAGTCCAGACCGTTGTCGCTGAAGTGGGACCTGAGCCCAACCTCATCTCATACGGAACTAACTTCGACATACTCCTGGCCGAGGATCCAGTCCACGCACGTATCCTAGATCTCGTTGTCGAGAACGCCATTGAGCCAAACGTTATTCTCTATACTAAGATCAATCTCGTCAAGCTGGGTGCAATCAACAAGGCTAAGGCTAGCAATCTCGAAGATGCTGAACTCGCATCTATGATGGCCGCTGTGAGTCTTGCGCAGAGTGATGAGAAAGCAAGATGTCAGACACAAAACAACGAAGAGAAGATCATCCGCGATTGCATTGATCAGATCCACTGGCTTGACAGGACATCCAATCTCAGAGTCAAGGTCACGGCCACCGTGAGAAAGATCATCATGATATCTCACTACACACTACCAGATGTAATCGGCAAGACAATGCTCGACGATCTTTGTGGTGTTCTATACGCCATAATCTCCGACATCCATCACAAGACTGCATCCAATGCCGCAGCAATTCACGATCCACCCGAAACCGATCAGATCAGCCACACGAACTCGAGTTCGGGACCCCAAACCAAGCCTCTTAAGCATGTGCCCAACGCTGGAAACCGATTTGGCACCAACATCATCACCCATCTGACCCTGGTGGGGGGCCTTCCCATGCGTTCCAAAAAACTGTACAGCACCGACAGAGCCACTTTCAAAAACTTCATGGGCAAAGTTTCAGATGTCTTGAAGAATATCCAAAGTTCTCATCACCATCACTTGGAAGTCCTGACCCAACAGCAGATGGAGCATGGCAACTGGCTTTATCAAGTTGCAACAGACATGGAAAAGCTCGATTTGGAGTACACGTCATGGCAAGTGGTGGACGAGACCAGCTTCAAGACGTTCCCATTCGTCAAGGACACGCAAGTTTTTCTGATTCACGTAAGTTTGACAATCATATTCTGCTCATCTCTATTCCACTCTCTTGCCCATAGACACCTATAAAAATGCAGAACGGAATCACACTCAGGGGCCGTGTCCATTGAGAGCCCCAGATATGGATCATACATCTGGGGCCTTCAATGGATACCCATCCTTCCCGGCAAAACATTGTGCATTTTTATAGCTACTACAGATACTGACTGATCACTAGGAGTACCACCAGAGTATGCCTACTCGCATCAACGACAAGGTCAGGGGCCGACCCTGGGCATGGAACACCTGGAACCTCCTGGTCGGTCCCACCTTGGCCTCGCCCCCGGCCCCCGAGTTTGTGCCTTGCTCTGGAGGCATCCTCGTTGCGCCCGTCAGTGTGGGGATGGCTGCTCTGTCAAGGGCTCTCCCTGGTTCCCGCGCTGACGGTCGCAAGGTGGGAAAGCAGCAGGGAGGGAAGAAGGGGGAAGAGAAGGAGGAGGAGAAGGAGGGAGAGAAGAAGGAGAGAAGGACAAAGAGGTACCAGCAAAAGGTATCGCTTAAGCCCCTTCCTTACAGAAAGAAGGTGGAGCAGCAGACGTTGAAGTAGAACAAAGAGGAGGTAATACCTGTAACAACAGCAGAGAAATGACATGAATCGTATTACGCATTATGAAAAGCATCAAAACTACTACATTCAATCCAAGGGGTTGAAGAGAACATCCTCGCCAGCCATTGCCGGTGATCCAACGCCTTCCGTGTCCTGCCCGGCATCTCTGAGCCTTTCCTTACTCAGCTCGACTCCGGCCATGACGAGAAAGTATCTGGCTCGATTCATTTCTAAGCTGGCATTGGGTACAGGTGGATTTCCGGCCAGATTAACATTAGCCCTTACGGATCCGTCATTGTAAGTAGGGCTCTGCATAGCTTCTTCAAAAGCAGCAGCTTGTTCGGGGGTTGATGGTCTGCGAGGGGCAATGAGGCGAAGTCTGGTTGGTTTGGTAGGAGCTTTTGTCGGAGCAGGAGTCGATGACTTGCGTGAACGACAGGTTCTGGGTGCTTCGACTTGGCGAGCTTTGGTGAGCCTCTGGATGAGCTCGAGGCGCGGGTTAGAGGTGACGTCGACCTGTTCTGGCAATGATTCATCGTCAGACTCTTCTTCGGCACCAGCGATAACGTCAGGGCTGAAGAATCTGATCTTTCGGCGATCAGGCTCTCTGGCTTGGCCTTCACGATAAAGATCAAGCTCGTGGGAGAGAGCAGCAGCTGCGGTGGTGACGTATTCGAGATCTTGTTCATGTTGGGTTTTGTAGATTCTGCGACGAGCAATGAGTTGTAATGCCGGCACAGTGACAGGCGTCCACAGAGTCCATCCCTCGGGTACATCGCTGAGCGCGCTGGGCAGAAGAGATGCGACGCCACGGAAGGGCTCGGTCTGGATGATTGTATCAGGGCCTGTGGAGAGTGGAGGCAACGACGACTCTGGCAGAGCAGGCGTGGGAAAAGCATTTGCCCATACGTTGCAGGGGACTTCAGCAGGCTCGGTGGCAATCACGACATTTCGCCATGACTCCTCGCTGACTTCGAAGGTAGCCTCCTCGTTGAAGATTGAGATGATCTGGTTGCAGGCACGACCAAGGGGATAACCACGTTGACAATAGAGTCTGAGGATGTAGATGCAAGCTCTGACGCTGGGCGAGAAGGAAACACTAGTCGAGCCGTCGGCATGGCGGTGGAGTTTCGCGAGCGAAGATGGCGCACCGCCGCTGAACAGCCATTCCGTATAGAGGCGTAGATATGTGGCAAGCTTTTGGTTGCCCGGGCAGTTGAGTTGGAACGCACGCTGGCCTTGAGGGATCTGCTTCTTGAACTCGCGCCTGTGCTCTTTCCACGGGGGTGCACAGAAGTACAAAAGAAACAGAGATGCCGGGATCGACAAGCAGGAGGGTCGATACTCGCACGATAGCAAGAAGAAGAGTCGGTTTACATCAGTGGGAGTGCTGGGGACGCCTGTGAATGGGTCGTTGAAGAGGACATGGGCGTTGTCAGAATGCTTCTGATGCGACGATCTGCTGTCCTGGCTCGAGTTGAAGTTTGCAGTAGTTGCGGATGAGGGTGCAGAGGCTGAGGTGGTGGAGTTGGCAGCAACCTCCAAGGCATGAGGAAATGGCAGCTTGTCCATGGTGGTCAAGATGATGGTCGGTATGGCAAACGAGTTGATGCGCCAGTCGACGACCGGAGACGATGTTTCGGAAGCGCCAGTGGACGAGTGGCAGGAAACGATGCAGATCAAGGAGAAGAAAGGTTCACGGCCAGAAAGTCGACAAGGGTGTGGATCAAGCAGTCGTTGAGCCTTTCACGCTTTGCGCACGCAAGTGAGCGGACTTTCTTGTGCTATGGTCGAAACTTCTAGGGGCATGCCTCGAAAGCAGACTCATGCAAGCCTCGCGGAGATCAGACACTGAGAGAGACCCGTGGAACAACATACACAGAGGAAGCAAGAACGGGATACGAGAAGAAGTAGAAGGAGGTGGAAATTTACATAGCTGCTCTAGCAACTTGTATAGGCCGCAAAGATATAGAGAATCTTACAAAAACAACCAAGATAGGAAAAAACGACATTGGCACGCACCATAGCATAGTTGAGGGGAGATTCGAGCGTGAGACGATGTATGGGAGAAAAGGCGCTGTAAAGCAGTAAAGAAGATTGATCCGTAACGCCTTGCAATGCCCAACCCGCGATTCTTTTTGCTTCTACTGTACACGTGTAAGAGGGAGGTCGGACGGGGCGACGATGGGAGGAACGAGGTGATGATCATGAAAAAGGTCATGACTGCCGGTTCAGGGACAGTGCCCTGATGGCGAGAGTATCCAGCTGGGGGACGTGGCAAGATTAAGGTGCGAAAGAATGCAGAATTTTAGATGATTTGGCGGACGAACTAGAGGATCCAAGTCAGCATCTGAGCAGAATGACGGGAGATTTTGCAAACTTACAGTCCAGGCACCAGCGGTACCGGCGACCAGACCACCAGAGATCATCATGGGTCTGACACCCTTTGTGCTTTTGAAAAGCATACCGCTCAAAGCACCAGCAACAATGCTGTTGGCAGCATCGTGTTGGCCGCGGTAGTGGCCGATGAAAGAGTTGAAGCCGTTGTAGACCATGGCAATGACAGCAGCCGAGTTGCCCAGGAAGGGGCCGCGACGGGTGATGGCGTTCAAGGCCGAGTTAAGGCGGAGCTTTGGCGGCGACGAGGCTGGTAGTCTGTTCAAGCCCTCTGCGAGGCCCCAGGCTCCACCAACGGTCAGACCAGCGAGGTACGTCACACCAGTGCCGTAACAGAGGTCGTCGGACCAGCCGCGCGACGGCAGGGCGCTACGGTTGCCGGGGAGCTCCGACAGAGCCTGGTCATCGAGCGACAGGTAGTCCAGAGTGTCCTGGTTGAGGCCAGCGAGGGGATGTAGCGAAGCCGGGTCAAAGGCGCCGGGTGTGTTGAAGAAAGAGTTGACATCTTGGGCCTCGAATTGTGGTTGCGACGCCGTCGTCACGGCCATGTCTTGCATGGGCGCATCCTGTGCGGGTTGTTCTGCTGTCTTGCGACCGGTAAAGGAGTCCCAGATGCCCATGTTGATGGTTGCAGTGTGTCAGATCGGAGAGAAATAGTCGTGGTTGGTTGCTGGTCGCGCTCGCAGCGGCGAAGGCCCTCGCTGTCTGACGAAACGATTTTTTGGCCGCGACCCCCGGAACTTTCCACTTCCATCCAGATCCATGCCAAGCTGCCGTTTTTGCTGGTATACCATACCGCTCCCGCTCCAACCTCTTCACAATTTGGAAAATACCACAACGCCAGATTACAGCATGAATCATCAGATCTGATCTGGTCTATCGAACAGCGGTTGCACTTTGCAGTGCTGTTGGTCATCCTAGGTAACCTTGGCTGAACACGTGCCTACCCGACTCTGCACACCATCTCGAATACCCTTCGTTCTATTGATGCCATAGACCTTCGACCACTCGCGACCGCCAGAATTTCTCCGTACATTGCTAATCGCGCGTCAACAGGGCTTCGAGACATGGCCTTCCGGAGATTAGCATGCAATATCGCGAAGCTCTGACGGGTCATCTCAAGACCCTGACATGCGATAAGCCCATCACTCGCATTCGATAATTCGCCAGCTATCTTTTGACATTTTCCTGACGAATCTGATATAGGCACCTCTTCAAGGCCAACCGAGCTTGCACAAGTCGGATCGGTGCGAGGCGATCTCAGAAGTGTCAAACATGTCAAGTACGTCTTCCGGATGCAATAGAGACCGCTTTGCTCATTGTTGCCTGAGGCTCGCCAGAAATCGGGACATGAGCACACCGTGTTTAGCTGAGGTGTGGGGTAAAGCGAAGATTACGTGCCGCGTTGGCCGCGCCAGCTTGCAATTCTGTGAATTTCGCGGTTGAGCGGGGGTGACCGCATGGTAGAACATTGGATGGGGTGGATGAAAAGGAGCAGACGACCATCCCCGCCACAGGCGCTTCGCCAACTACCTACCTACCTACCCGAGTGACTGATGCAATCGGCAGGATCCTGACCGTCTTATATTGCAAATCGTGTAGTTCACGCGGTGGACTGACAAACTCATAGCAGTCTCAAGATTTGGTGCATCAAACGGTCAATATATTCAAGTAAGATTCATGGTCGCGGACAGACATATTTCGGAGGTGATTAGCGAGAGCCTCCACTAGCACTGTGGAGCAAGAGACGGACAAAGCGTCCTCGAATTGCGAAACTCATTGCGAACTGCTCACCACATTGCTGAGTATCGCTGTGGAGGGCGAGACCTGAGAAGTGACCTTGGAGTATGGAGCATCATCATCATGCATCACGGCGGCCACTAGACGGAAGCGAAGAACGAAAGTCGCGCGCTGGGTGGGTGCAGAAGGTGTGCATGATGCATCGTCAAGTGGCTCGGTTCAATTGTTTTCTGGTCTGACAGCCTCGGCGCCCCAGTCTTGTGAAAGAGGCCACTGGACGTGAACAGTGAATACAGCAGCCAGGGAAACAGCACCAGCAATCGCAAGAGCTACGACAGACGAGGCTTGCGGGCCAAGAAGCGAAGCGAATTCAGCAGGCAGACGGCTATCGATATCAACACGATCGCGTCTTGTTGAGGAGGACATGGCCAAGGTGGAGAG
>Ga0058697_10000377_pt1 | contig 20096 bp, 15 predicted proteins | sample AgamicAsMae_FD_66619 | JGI IMG/M metagenome (GOLD analysis project Ga0058697, IMG submission 66619) | Agave microbial communities from Guanajuato, Mexico - As.Ma.e | ecosystem: Host-associated > Plants > Phyllosphere > Phylloplane/Leaf | place: Guanajuato, Mexico | collected 2012-06-04
CAGAGAGGCATGAAACAACCAAGCATTGCAAACCCACAAGACCAAACTTTTGAGTAGGTAGGTATAGTAGCAAGCCCCCCTTCACTCGCTTCCAATCTCGACCCCTGAGTCCATCACAGCGACCACCATCACCAACACTTGTGTACATACTCCCCAGAAACAGCCCTCCTTTTGACCAGCGGTAAGATGGTGTAGTTGGGAGCAGATGTCCGTTACCGTTTGCGTATGTTTATCTGTAACTTTACTACTCTCATCATAGGTCTTTGGTTCGATTCCAACCCTGGTCACTCTTTTCTTTTTTGCTTTGGCTTCTTTCTTTCATCTCGATTTTCTCTGAGAAGATGAGGTGATAGCGACTTCACTTTTGGTCCATGATGTTCTTAGTGTTGTCCCTGTTCCTTTTCACTTTGTAGATCTATGGTATCTTGTGTTGTTCTGATCTTTGTCCTCCTCGCCTATATCATTGGCTTCCTCACCTGTATCACTGCAACGTTCGAATCCTCAATCTCTTAACTGGTGGATCATCGAAGCGAGATTGATGTGAAAGTACGAGTGCAGAACAATAAGTGATAGCTCGACTAAAGCAATTCAAAATATAGAAGTTTTATCAAAGCACTAGAGGCAACATCAATGCTTACATACATCTAAGCTCAAGCTTCAGAGTGAAAAGCAGAAGTCATAGAGTTGAGTTCTGACTAGTCGGCACCAGCAGAGGAGTGTATGGTTGCACCGTTGTCCTCAGAATGGGGACAAACCATCCGGGAGTTTGTCGAGTCCCCAAGCCCTTCTGGACATACGTTTTCATACCAAGATTGACCGTGCGACTCTACAATCTAGAGATGGTCATTGTTTCGAGGAGGAAACTTGACCAACTCTGGCACTCCTAGTTCGATGCGAAGCAGTATCGAGATGTTGGAGATGCACGGCGATTTCAGAAGCCCAGAGACATGTCTATAGAGAGTCGAAAAGATGAGAGCGTCTCTGCAGACATTTCCTGCTTCATAACCAAGGCAGGAAATCATAGCATGAACCAATGGAACTATGCTCATAGAGATGTTTCTAACCCGGTCGATATTGGTGGGTCTGAGGGATCCTTACCTCACCTTGATTTTTCTTACGTTCCTGTACGACAGTAAGCGTGTCACTCGCCCGGACTGCAAAGCGTGCAGAACCTGTCGGACGGCGGTAAACCTTGTTTGCCATGCGAACGCCTGTCCCACCCCGATGTAACCTGTCATAAAGTCCAGTGGTACGTATTCCAGGTTACCTACCTTTTCTGTTAAAAGATACAGATGCGGCAAACCCCTGTTATCTTTGCATTTTCGCCGTGCAGCGGATCCAGAAACTTTTGCTCAACTATTGCCTCGAGTATGCCAGATCCTCGAAACATCAATGCGCGGATGGGCCACTGCGGTGGTACGGATCCATACTGTCAACAAGGCTGTTCGCCGACATGCGCCAACTATACCTACATGACTGGTATTGAGATCGTCGGTGCATACAAAGATCCTTCCGCAGATACCCTCGTCGGAAAGTTCGGGAACAGAGGGGAAAACCTACCTCGAGTTGAACAGAGAGAAGTCCAAGAAGCCATGCGAAAGGTACAAGAGGGACACACTCAAGGCAGAACACAAAGCAACCTACCACGGCATCAGGCACGGTTTCCAGGACGTATTCCTACCACGTTCGAGCCATCGGGAATTATGAACCCCAGCACAGTAGCTCCGACATCGTCGGGACTCGCTGCCAGTGACGCAAGGCGGTCTTTGAACAATATGCCGCGAGATATGGTGAGTTCAACACCACGCCTGCACCAGGATGTGCGGTGGAAGACGGAGACGAGGATGCGGACGCGGAGTACGAGGTCGAGGAACTGCAAAGATGCCGCATGAGTGCCCCGAGGAGACCTCCGTGCCCGGTGCAGCGACGTGGATCTTGGGAACCTCCAACTTGACAGTGTGCATTGCTATCACATGCCTTCTGGTAGTATCAGTTCAGCTCGAGGCCAAACAATTGTCAGAGAATGTTCGATGGATCGTCTTTGTTGGATCGATCAATCCGTTTGATCACCGTGAGCGATGATTTCCAGGAAATGTTCGAATCTTCGACGGAACGTCGAGCTGATACCGGTTTCATGTTTGAGAGAGTCATGCGGCAGTCTGTTCTCAGAATGTTGGCGGTGCTTGTGCGTTTTTCAATGTCCGATAGACGAGTCGATCTGAAGCTATTATGGATTTGTGGGGAGCCAGCATCACCTACTGCAACTGCAGAGAACTAGTATGAGGCGCAGGTCTCCTAGTGGTAGAGTAGCATGTCGTGTTTCTGATGGGCTCCTGAGGGGAAGCTCGAAATGTCGGTGAGGTGTGACACTCCGGCTGAATGCCATGCATCGGCAATGAGGAAGGCAATGTTTGGTGGTTTGCTGATCTGTCATGTTGTAGCAACACACAGGTCGTGCCAGAGAGAGTCAGCAACGATCTTCAGGAGTTGACTTTTGAGTCGAAAGGGAATAAACTCGAGCACCCACGAGCCGATCCCAAAAAACGTAAATCAGTGGCCGAGGTACGTACACCAACTACACTTCCTGATGACCAGTTGACTCGAAAAAGAGATGAAAGCCGGTCGTCAAGCACACACCCCGCTAGAGTGTACCAAGTCGCAAGACATGTCAGGATGGTTTGACGTGATGTTGTGACCGAGCTTGTACCTCATGCGCAACACAGAGCCAGTATCGAAGACCGGTTCGTATGGTCGTCTAGGAGTTCTTGACGCCTAAACAGCCTCGCCCGGACCTCGGAACCAGGCCTTCCATTCTCCTAGACCACAAGACGGCGTTGCGGAAATTGGATGATGCGCCTTCTAGAAGGACTGAATAAGTTTCCTATTCTCCGGATTCGCTTTGAGATGTTTCTCCGGATTGGAAAGGAGGGAAGGAAAAGGAGCATTGATACTTTGGTTGCGAATCACTTGATCGCGCAACGTTTTTGGTCATGTGTTGGAGCACGCTTGGATCTACGGTTTGTTTTGGGTTTCGTTGTCCCAGTCGACCTCCATCGATCATCGTGAGTCAGAGCTGTCTACAACCTCACTTGCCGAGATCTGGTTTCAGTCTCTGCTTGCGAATGGTGATTTGTATTGACAATTGTGCAAGGCTGAGGTGACTTTTTACAAGGCGTGGCCCATGTGAGCGACCGAGGCCACCGTTCGCAACGGTGAATCAGTAGATTCTTATCCCGGGATCCCTATCACGGTTGTCAACAGTCAACAGCCCTGACCACGAGACTTCCGGCTCCTCGCAGCAACCGACTCGTGGAAAACACTCCAGGCCTATCGCCTACAGAGCTGCGAATGTTCTCCGCAACATCGATGATGTTGACAGACTGTCTGTACCGCGGTATAAGAGGCGGTAAGGGGGGAAAAAGGTACAGCACTGCAGGCACGTCAGAGGGGTAGCTTCCAACGGTGAATAAAGTGTGGCAGAGAAATCAGGATGTACACGTCTCCGAGCATTTGTCGCAAAGTCGCTGCCTCATGAGATTCGCCTCGCACTCGGAGCACTTGACTATTGTTTCTCCGTTGTCGCAAAGGTAAACTGTCTCGCGCGCTCGGAATCACGGCGTGACGGATGCGAACACGTTCGGGTCGTGATGCCGTTGTTGCTCTTTCTATCACTCACCCTGAGCGAGTACGGTTGTGGTGGTACACGTCGCATGACCAAGCAGAGATTGTAGAGGATGAAAGTCACGTCTTGCACGGATTCCGGAAGTGACGGAGCGGTGACCGTCGATGCGAATGGCGCCTGCCTGATGCAATGGAACAGGGGAACTCTTTCCCCCGCCTTACGAATGCTTTGTTTTCTCTCGATGTGCATGCAGAGAGTAGAGTACTTTTTGGATTGAGAATCGAACCGTAAAAAGTAGGTGCGTGGCTATTGGAAGATCGACAAGAAAATGTACTCGAGTCGCAGAGCTAATAGACGACCGTACGACCAGGAGAACCTATGGCGCGTCTCGTGCGTATTCGGACGTGGCTGATGTTTCTTGCCGACGTCTCCCATTGTGGCACTCGGTCTTGCGCAGTCTTCGCATGACGCATATCTCGAAACACAGGCTTGCATAGGAAAGAAATGAGACGACATGCTTGCGGTGTGCCTGGGTACGTAAACCTCCCAAGAGCAGACCACGACATCATTCGCAGATCTGCTCTTGCGCGCCTCTCCGAAGCGACCTGTGTGTGTGGGTCGGTGCTCTGCTCGAGCTAATGGTAACGTGAGCCGAACTTTTAGGCTTTCCAATGGTCCACCATGACCGTTGTGCCTGCAGGGATGGCTGGACCCTGTAGCGTGGCTCGTGGTACAGATGGAATGGTACAAATGACTTGTTGATCCCTCTGTTTCTTTCTCTGATTCCCTTTTGCCTTATACCATATCACATCGTCCAACTTTCATACACTACACAAATCTCACTATTGAGCTCAAACGACCCACCATCAATCAGACTCGCCACTCATCTCACAACAAACATGGTCACTTCAAAGTTCACCGAATTGCTTGACGATTACTCGCCACCATCTCTTCCTTCAGCCAATGTCACACTCGAAGATTGCCTCGAGCACCGTCAAAGATCACCTTCATCCAGCAGCAGCTCCAAAGGATCGATTGAGAGCGTCAAGTTCGCCTCGTCAACACACAGTCCTCCTGCCACACCTACCTCGCCCAGCATTTCAGGATTGATGAGAGCTTTCTCCACTAAAAGAAGACACGCTCCTTGAACGCATCTCGAGGGATCAAGATATCACAACATACACTCCTTCGTCGCTCGATTGCACGCTTTCAACTTTGAGGCAACCGGATCAACGAATTTCGCTTTCACAAACCAGAATGGCTACAGCCTCTACCGACAGAACAATCGATATCGATATCCCTGATCAGCCAGATCAGGCAGAGCAACCATTGAACTTCTCCTTCAATATTCCGGCTGTGTGAATAGATCTGGGTGGGCCCCCGGACTATGAGTCAGGGTCTAGCAGCTGAACGGCTTCTCTCATACTAGCTCGTCCGCCGCCACCCCGTCTGAACCGAGTCAAGGCCGCGACATGTGTCCATACAGCGCCCAACGGTTCGAGTCCATCTCGCCAATGGTCGACCGGAAACGGAAGTCCTCCTCTTACATTTGTCTGGAAGACTTTTCGTGGTGGATCTTCTTCACTTTTCTCTTCAGCTTCTTCGGCGGTTTTCTTCGCTGAAAACGCCGTTCTCTGTTTCTTCTCTCATGGCTCAATATCGCTTCGCGTACGAGTCGGGAAAACAGACTTTTATTCTCTTTCCTGTTGCTTGCTGCACATGCACGAGACGTCTTGTCTTGTTAATTGCCGAGCACTTGAGGCGCGGACACCCTTACCAATCCATAATTTAATTGGTTAATCTATTTTTCTCCTCCATTTTTTCCCTTCATGCATGACGCATTGTCCAACGAGATCCAGGTCCATGAAGATCTGCAACATTGTCGTACTGGATCCACCTTCTCATTTACAGCACTGTGTGTGACGACGTCGACTCCGCTCCCACGATGCTGGTATTATGCGGTGTGTCTTGAATCGCTGGGCATCGAGTAAAGCAGTCGCTCAGCCAGTTTGAATCGGAACAAAGTCCATCCTCTCTTGCTGATACGGCCGCACTACAATAATTGCTCCACTTCACCATTCAAAAGTTTTCTGTCGCAGAAAGCCAAGCAGGTCTGCACAGTGGAGTGGGCGTTTGGTGTCTCTCAACAAGCGAAATTGTGGCTTCCACAGGGCGTGTTATTCTCCACACGATCAAAATTTGGCAAAAATTTAGAGCAAGCCTCGCGCATTGAACGTTCTTTAGAGCGTGCGACTGAAGGGCAAAAGGAGAAGGTCGTACCAGGGATCGAACTTGGATTACCGGAATCAGAATCCGATGTGCTAACCATTACACTATACAACCTGTGGTTAAAGCAATTCTGACTTTGCATGTTCATAATTCACTTGCATGCAGTACAGGATCAGGTCGCATCACTTCGTCGCTCATCTCTTTGTTCCATGAGGGCGCAATCACAACGGCGCAATAATACCAGGGAAAAAAGATTGGTTCGATAATTGAAATATGAAGATCTTGTAAACTCCTGCCGAAGGAGAGTTGAAGATCAGCTAACACGTGCAAGCAGATTTCTCGGGAGCAGGAAGGGACCCTGGATCAACGCCCCTCACAATTGCAAATCAGCTCTTTATCGAAAGATCAACACAATCAGATACGCAAACGTATTCCAGGCAACGTCAGCTTGCAAATCATACATCCAAAACGTCTGTCTATCGGTGCTACCCTCTATCCACAGCATGTGCAAGCAAAAATAGGTTACATACGTATGTCTGGTATGGCGACAGAATTAGGTGACGCGTGCCCTGACGGACGACTTCTCCGCTACGTCACAGTATTGCTTCTCATGCGTCAGCATCCACTTCTCTCTTCCTTCTCAAACCCACCCCCAGGATCCATCTCACTACCTTCAGGTTCGAGACTCCTCGGACACGGAAGGCACGGGTGATAGATATGCTTTCTACGCCTCTGCCGTACTTGCCGTCGCTTATCTGTGTTATATGTTGCAGACCCTTGCGGAGAAGGAGAAGCAACGATACAACAAAAAAAGCTACGGCTCCAGTCTGTGCCGCATGTTCGTCAGCGAGCTGGACTTCAGCTCTTGAGTCACGGCCGACAAGTCAAAGGGCCGACTGCCTGACTGATGTGACAGATGAACAATGCGATAACGCTGCAGCGGAATGACTGAGGAATGCATATCCACGCGAGGGTCGATCAATTCACATTCCGGAGCGCATGCATGCACGCAAGGGACCGAACAACTACGTGCCATGCGCATGACGCCGGTTGAGCTCTTGTACCGCGCCTCTCACGGTAGGCCATACCAACATCCAGAAAATCATAGCACACTTTTTCTTTAGATGAACGAGGACGAGCTGAGTAGACGCTCCTGGTTTTCTACTCCAACAGTGTCCTTGTCTGCATGATATGGCAAGACACGGTCCTTAGAAAACAATGCATTGTACTGGCCACGTCCGGAAACGGTTCGACTAATTGAGAATGAATTTGGCGATATGCTAGATACCGCAAGCAGCTGTCTTTTGGACTCCCCTGTTTTCGGAAATTATGAGGCACAAGGGCAAGATGATAGTTGCATAATTCAACTTCCTGGGTAACATTGTCGCCAATTTCCGCTGTTGTTTAACCTAGGGACTATACCACATATCTGATCATGGCTACTGTAACCAGACAAGCACGCAGCAGAAGTCGAAGTCAACCTGCTAGTAAGCCATCGCAGCCTGCAAGATCTTTAAACCGTATCCGAACCAATGCTTATTTCTCAGACCCTGATTACGATCAAACGACTCCCATACCAAAGACTTCTTCCACCCCTTCGCCGACTTGGGGAAAACTTCAGCGCAAGAACAACTCCGCGAATGTATCCTCCGGTACGGCCACCGAGAACTCTCATGTACGCCGTCGTCTGTCAGAGGGCTTCAAGGTGACCCATCAGGCACAGCCTTCAGTGTCACTTTCGAGACAGGATGGCAGACAATATTACATGAGCAGCTTTTGCGCCCCTCCCGATAATTCGACCGAGAAGTTCAAGGACCGCATCAGCCCGCCCAATCTTTCTCGAGCCAAAGCCATGGCCTCTCCAACCTTCCGCAGTAGATCTACATCGCGTCCGAAGCGAGTCGAAATCTTGAGTGACTACGATGAGGAAGAGCGCATGCGTCTACGATCATCTCCGACTTGGAGAAGGAGGAGACCCGACACGCCTTCCACCACTCGAGCAAGCATCTTTGACTTCCCGTCGAAGAAAAGCTCCTGGTCATCTCTTGAGGGCTTTGTACCACACTCTGGGTCCATTTGGCTAGTGTTAGTTCTCCTCGCCATTCTTCTAGGCTTGTCTTCTCCATCCAATCTGGAGTTGCCTTCTCAACCCTTGACAGAGCTGGCTCATGCTGCACCCAGAGTGGTCTGTAACATTTTTGGCAACCCTGACGAATGGAACTGTACCGGAGACCCCAACTTCACAATCGCCAATGTTGTAGGCCACTGTCACAACGCTGTAGATACGATTTACAGCAAGGTCGAAGAGATAGGCGCGAACGCAAACATTGAAGACTTGATTCACTCATGCAAGGACTCGATCGACTACGGCACAGACAAGCTCAAGGAAGCACCTGCGAAATTCAAAGATTATCTCTGCTATATCCCAGGAGCTGAAGCATGGGACGGATGCGCAAAGGAGCCGGTTTCAACGATCAGCAAGACCTTGACGAAGACTGGAAGCGTAATCTCAACCTTATTCGGCAGTACCAGCACCAAGTCTCTGGGGTCATGGACATCTCCTTCGAAGGAGAAGGATGTGCAGACCATCACCATACGCAAGTCTACAGACCCTCCACCGACGATCGAGATAGATCATACGGAGGAAACCACTCAGAGCGTTTTTGAATCCTTTGCGAGCGAAGCCAAAGGCTTTGCGACATCTAAGCTGTCTTCTGCTAGTTCTGCCTACTTGCCGTTCACCTCGAGCTCTAGCTCTGATCATCACACTGTTCCAGTAGCAGCTGAGCCTCCTGTGGAGAAGTTTAGCATACTAGATGGCATCGAAGCTGTCTCCGAGATCAAGGATCTTGAGCTCAAGTATACTTTGGCAATCGCGAAAGCAGAGCTCAAGGTCTTGCAGGCAAATGACACTTCTATCGTCAGGCATACTATCTACACCAAACGCCACCTCAACAACCTCTTGAACACAGCCTGGGGTCTTGAAAAAGACATTAATGACTTTGCATTCTGTGTGGTCAGGCACGACGAAAGCGCAATCAATGTACTTTCCAGAAAGATATCTTATGCATCTCCTACCGATACGTGGGGTACCTACCTCATTCGATCAGTAGGAGTGACCATCATATCGCCCAAGAAAGCATTCAAGAAACTCAGCAAGCCACACACCAAATGTCGCGATCACCTTGCGCGCGCAAACAAAGCTGTAGCCGAAGCACTCAAGACCCGCGAGGGAATGCTCAAGGAAGTTGATAGGCTTATCGATCTCTCCTACCGCAACGACTTCAGAAAGAAACAGCCACTCTACATCCCTATACCTCTACCTTGGTTCAGAGCTCTTGGTCCTTTCCCAAACTTCCCCGTCATCAATCTCCCCTCTGTTACCTTGAACCCTTTCAATTGGTTCCTCGGTGAGGACTATCGGTGGAGAAAACGCTCTCAAGAGGACCGCGAGGAGAGTCTCAAACTTCATCGTTTGCGCACAGCACTCCATCGCGTCCGCAGTGCTAGCGATGGCCTCGCCGACATCAAAGACCTCCTCGAGCTAGGCATCGGCAATTTCACAGAGGCACATACAGAGTTTCAATCGCACAGACGGCAAGTTCTCGAGGATCCTGCATTCGGCATTCCGTTTTTCAAGAGCAAAGTTTTGGAGGTCAGGGAGCATCATTCTCTTGCTGCACGGCTCAGGGATGAGAGGACGAGGGTGGCGGAACAGATTAACGCGGAAGGATGGCGTCGGTATGGCGATGGTAGCGAGCAATTTGGCGTTATTCTTGCGAAGGAAATGAGGTTGTGAGGTGGTTGTTTAGGATATTGCGTGGTAGTTTCTTCCTTTACTGAATTGTTCTGTTTTGCTGATGCTACGAGCATCGATTTTCATTATTTTATGCCCTTCCAGATGCTGAGGGCAGCACCCTGCTCTTGTCAATCAACTATGTTTGCTCGTCAATGTTCACTTATAGGCTCTTGTAGATATCTAAGCTGTATTGGGAGGGTGTTGTAAGTCATCCACGAGAGCTTAAGCATTGTCATTGCTTTAATACTTATGATTATATCATTTTCGTAGTTATCATAAATTTTGCTATTATATGCACCAGAGTGTGCTCGAACTCTTACGCAAACATTAGACGACACATTTTAGCAACAAAACATGAGATATGACTTCAAAAGCTAGTGTTGGGTATATCGCAATCATGGATCGCCAATCCTCCTCACAGACGTGGTATCACTGTGCTGATTCTTGATGGAGTAGAGATGGTTCCCATGCCCCCATCTTCGATAATTATGATCGGACAAAATGAGCGTTCTTGTATCAATTGGGCGTCTGGCGCAGTGGTAGCGCGTCTGCTTTGCATGCTGAAGGTCTAGGGTTCGATCCCCTAGTCGTCCATATCTTTTACTTTTGTTCGTCTGCTACAGTAAAATCCCTATCTCTTTACCTTTTAACGATGATGTATATTTCTTGTTATCCCATCTCTCAGCGCTGAGGAGTATCTGCGCAGTGTTCTGATAGGCTTGTCTCAACTTCTGTGTCTCGCAAGCCCGCGTTAGGACTTTGCGCAAAGAAGCGCTCAACTTCTAGAAATTGGCTCGGCACTCCAGAGTCCACTCACAATTACCCTTCCAGGGAATTCGACTCTCCAAACATGATACGCAAAAATCGCTTTCGACCGTGTGATGTTTGTAGGTCAAGGAAAACCCGTTGCCATCCTCGAGAGGGTGGGGCTTGCGAATATTGCACGCTACACAGGAAGCAATGCACTTTCAAGACGCCGGCCACGCGTCGAAGAGCGTCGGAAAGCAACGCAACGATCGCGCATTCTATCGAAGGAGCGAGTATCGATGAAGACGCACCGGAGTCAGCTGTGCCGGACAGGCCTACAGCAGTAGGGGCATCAATCACAGAGACACAGCATGTCGGCTCCGAAGCTAAGTCACTGGGCTTTTCGCACGATCGGTTTGCAGAGCTCTATGGGTTGAGTAGCGACATGGAACCGATACTGATGGTAAGCCGCCTGGAGCGTAGGCACGAGAGCCTTGACTAAGAAGCATCACAGCGTCACCGACCATATGATAAGATCCATCAGGAATATCGCCTTGACACTCATAGTATACGCAGAGTACTCAATCAGGACGAAGGTCGTCAGGCATATCCGTTGACGTTTCACGTAGCCGAGGATAGTAGCGTCAAGACGTCAACTGTACCTACAACAGTTGACGCTATTGAAACATGTGTTCGACCATATGGCCCCTCTCTCGTCCATCTTTTCTGGAAGATGGTACAGCCATCATACCCGATCCTCTGTCAACGAAGCTTCATGTCAGCTTACTCCAAGTCATACAGAGAAATTTCTCCTTCGCTACTGGGTGCGGTTTACTTGTTGTCATTGACATGGTGGTCTTATGACACTGCGCTCAGTGTTAGGAAGGAGCCAGATGGTAGCAATCTTCGCGAACTCACTCTCAACGCGATCTTGGAATCCTATCATAGACCACGGCTTTCCAGTGTCCAAGCCATTCTGCTATATCTACAGTGTAAACCTGAGGATCCACTGAACCCTGATCACACATATGTCTGGGGCCTGATCTCACAGGCGCTTGCTATATCTGAGTCCCTTGGACTCCATCTGGATGCCTCTACTTGGAATATACCGCAGTGGGAAAGGTGTATACGAAAACGTCTAGCTTGGGCTATCTTCGTGCAGGACAGATGGACTTCAATCGCATACGGCAGACCACCTCACATTGATCGATCTTATTGGACAGTCAAGGAACTCATCCTGGATGACTTTGATTCTGGCCAACCTCATTACGATGATGCAGGTGCTTATGAGCTTGCAGGGATCCACCAGTTTATCAGCATGGTCTCTCTGACTTTCATACTGTGTCGCATTCAATCTGAATTCTTGACTCCCGCTGGTGCAGCGAATCAAGATACAACAGATCTGTTAGCAAAAGCTTCGTCGATACTGGAGTCTCTTGACTCGTGGCAACGAGACTCGTACCAGAATGTACAAGTGGATGTAAGATACCAACGCCAACTGAATCCACATGGTATGTAACGGTGCTGGACTGATTGGCGACACGATCGAAGCTGATTCTTGACCGAAGCCTGTCTATATGTTATGTACCATGGCGTGGTTTTGAGCTTGTACCGTCGATTGTTACGATCAACAGTTTTGTCGACGACCCCAAACTCCCTTGAGAGTGTGCTACAAGCCAGACAACTCAGCCGTGAAGCTTCTCAATCGGCTCTGAAGACGATTGCGGCCCTCCGCTCCGATCATATGGAAGCGTTCTGGCATTCTTGCAAGTCGCCTTCGTCAATTTGAGCACCATCAGTATACTGACGATGATATTTAGCAACCCCGTATGTCTTCTCGCTACTTGGATCGTTCATAACACTTTTGCTTGTCACAGCTTCAGCATCTCAAGAACGGTTACATTGGCAGGATCAGCTGAATTCATACTTATGGACTCTGAGAACGATGAGCAAAAGTAGCGAGCCGATGCGCTATGCGGCAAACCGTCTCGAGGGAGCCATACTCCGGGGTCTGGAACATGCTCTCGAAGTCAACGTAGATGAGCCAAGCTACGTCCAACTACAGCCTGGCGATCGGTTTGCGGAGCCATTCTTTGCAGATGTAGATGGTTATGATTTGTCCTCTGTTGAGCTGGGATCATTCGACTGGCTCGGTAGCATTGAAACCAGCGGCTTGATCTAGCTTGCATTGTGGGTCTGTTTCAAGCTTCAGATACTGACTGTCTAACTATCCTATGAACAACACTTGACACCGGGCTTCGAAGGGGTTTCGCATGCCTTACTAACTTTCTATGATGCACGTCGAAATCTGGTCTAGAACCACCTCTCCATCCTCTACAAATACTGAATACGCGATCGGAGTATCATCATCATTCTGTGCACGGTGCTGCTCAACCTTAGGTTCTCCCAATTCTGGAACGAGCCTGTGGCTCATGACCCTTCCTCCGAGGAATATCTGGAGGAGATCATCTGTCCGGATCACTTTGATGGGGTCTTCAAGACGCAGCCCAGCGTGCCGTATGATCTCTGGGCCGTCGATCGAGCGTGGGAGATACAGCTCGTACTGATCTGCCCAAAAGTCATCCAAGGGCGGCAAACTTGTGAGTAAAGTCGCCTCGAATGTTCCATCAGGCGAGCGAATGATACGTACTCGATAACCACACATGTTTGAGTCAGCATCGAACAACAGACCGAAAGAGTGTGCATTCATGGTTTGGATTGTGAACGTCAGACAATGCAAAGCAGATGACGATGGCACCGCCATAGGACCAAGAGAATGGTATCGCGTGAACCCAATGCTCGAAAGATACAGCTTCGGGTACTTTGACGGGCACGGAAACGAAAGCATGCCCGTATCCTTGATTCCCGTGTCGAACAAGGGTGTGGCCAGGTCAATGTAAAGAGTGCCGTCGGCTCTAGCTCCAACCTCGCGCGGAAGAGCCATATCACCGCCCCAAAGCCACTTCTTGTCCTTTCTGTTGTAGTCGCCGATCCAACCGAAGAAGATGCGCTTGCTGGGGTCGCCTTGTTTGGCACACGACTTCGCAGCATACCACCTCCTGCCATCGAGACGGCCATTAGAGCCATCCCTAGGAATCCTGAAAGGTCCGTACGGGGAGTCTGCAATGCGATACACTGTGCCTGCATCAGGTGCTTGGAAGCGCGAGTACACGAGATACCACTTCCCGTTGCTCAGAGTGAAAAGCTCAGGACACTCCGGACAGTACATGTCGTTGGGCATGTAGAAAGGCTTTGTTTGAAGCTGCCAGCTGTTCATGTCCCGTGATCTCAGCAAAGCGAGACATCCTCGAGTCCATTTCGAGCCTTCAGCAAGGCGAGTTCCGAGCAACATCCAGTAAAGACCTTCTTGCTCATTGAAGAACACGTAAGGATCGCGAAAATCAATATCCTCGTACAGTGCTCTCTCTTCTGGCGAGCAGGTAATCTTGATCTCCTCGAAACTTTTTCGGAATAGTGAACCATGTCGGTCCTCCGATTGGACTTTAAGTATTTTCTGTTGCCCGCCCTTGGCTAAGTTGTAACCTGTGTAGAATATGCAAAGATTGTCCTCGGGTCCAACTATCGCTGAGCCTGTCCAGGCACCATCCGCATCTGCCGGGTTCTCGGGATATAGACCTGGTTGTATGACAGGAGCAGGATCTCGATGCCATTGAATCAGATCATCGGATCTGATTCTGGACCATGTGGACCGCAGCCTTGGAGGATGGTGAACAGTCTTCGGAGGCGTTGCTAGATGAAAGATGTGGTAGACATTGTCGATCAGCAAGGGAATTGCATCAGCCGAAGCTTGCTGTGCGGAAGGTCGTCTGTAGGCGGTGGAATATGCTAGAACGGTAGATAGGCTCGATTCTGTAGTGGCTGGCATGTCGGACACAAAGAGTGGTGTAGTGTTTTTGTATGTGTTGAGTTATTCGAGAGCGAGAGGACGTCTGTAAATAATAGAAATACAGCAAAGCACGAAAGATCATGGTGCGATACATACATGCTCTCTGCATACTGCCCGATGAGTGTCGGCGAAGGCAGCTTCGGGCGTAGCTCATCGGGCCCGATGCGTCGGGCCTATATCTCGGCCCGTCGGCCCTAAACCTTTAACATGCCCACGCCATTGTTCAGTCACCTCCAGATTTCGCCTCCGCACTGCATCTCCATGTTTCTCCATCGTTCATGCTGCTAGCCGAAGAGAGTGTATTCCTTGTATCCGATTTTTTGGGGTCGGGTGATCGTGACGTCTAGCAACGCTCGAATACTTAAATACATCAGATGCCACCCCTGTAGTTCCTGAGTGGCCTACAGTACGCTCAGATCGTCGACATCACCTCTGCGTTCATTCTATTATCATAATGATCACTAGACCACAGCACGTATATGCATGGCTCTTCTGTGGCTTTGCTGCACTCGGAGCATGCATATACGGTTACGATGGCGTGTATTTCAATGGTGTTTCATCCCTGGTTAGTACCATACCACTGGAAGTCTGTATGTATACTGCTTACAATGAATAGGACATCTTTGTCAAACACTTCGGTACTGAGACGACTGATGGCCAGTACAAGATCTCACCTTCAGAACTCTCTGTCATGACCTCGATGATCAATGTTGGAGAACTGGTCGGATCCCTCTCGGCTGCCCCTCTCAATGATCTGTTTGGACGCAAGATTGTTTTTCTGATTGCGGCAGGCATGCTAGTAGTTGGTGTCGTGCTCCAATTGGTCACCTCATCCAGCAGAAGCCTCATCACTGTCGGTAGGACCATCATGGGACTTGGCGTAGGAGCTTTCTCCTCTACCTCGCCTCTTTACATCGCTGTGAGCACTGTCGTCTGGATTTTGGTTACAATGTTGTTCGCTGACATTGACGTCTGAATAGGAAGTCGCTCCCACTTCGATCCGTGGACCTTTGTTGATGTGTTGGCAATTGACCATCTCGCTATCACAAATCCTAGCAGCCGCCATTACCAAGGGCATAGAGACAAACCAGACCACTCTTGCATATCGTCTTCCAATCGGGTTTCAACTCCTGTTCCCGGCCTTGGTGTTCGCCTTCATCGCATTCGTTCCAGAGTCACCGAGATGGCTCTTGAGAGCAGGCAAGGACGAACGAGCTAAAGCTGCTCTTCATGCCATCCATAAAGACGACGTGACATACAGTCCCGAGCAAGATATTGTCAACCTCCAGACTGCCATCGACACTGAGCAAAGTCTCGCAGCCGAATCATCATGGTTATCGCTATTGACAGATCCCATCGAGAGGCGCAAGCTTGTATTCTCGGCCGGTGCTCTCATCGCACAACAGATCAACGGTATCCAATGGTTCTACTACTTCGGCACCGTCTTCTCCAAGGCTATCGGCCTGAAAGACCCTTTCTTGATGACGGTCATTGTTTTCCTCATACAAATCGTGACGGTCTTCATGGCTGTGCTTTTTGCCAACAAGATTCCTCGTCGACCACTCTTGCTCACAACGACTGCAATCATGACCATTTCAATTTTCATCGTAGGTTGCTTGGGTATCCCTGGCGGCGATGTGAGCCCGACTTTCGGCAAAGTCATCATATCGTTCGTCATCATAGAAATCACAGCTTTCAACTTCGCATGGGGCCCTCTAGGCTGGACGATTGTGAGTCTTGTTTCCACTGTTCGCTGGGGTTCAGACATACATACTGACAGGGCCTTAGGCATCCGAGATGGCGGTTGGACGCAACAGAAACAAAATCTATGCGGTTGCAGTAGCAAGCTTCTGGATCACCGTCTGGGCCACGGTCTTTACTCTTCCATACCTATACTATTCAGCAGGTCTGGGTCCGAAAACTGGCTTCATATACACTGGTCTCTGTTTCGTCTCTCTCTCGTACGTCTACTTTTGCGTCGGCGAGGTGACTGGACGTACGATGGAGGAGATTGAAGGTTTCTTTGCCAACGTAAGTTTCAAAGCATCCTCCACATGTATCGTTTTGAAGGCGTTAGAACTGACCATGTATCTCAATCTCAAGGGCATCCCTGTCAAGCAATGGAAATATCAACCGCAAGCTCGGCTTCTAGAGGATACCAACTCTGTGTCAAAGGAGAGCGTACAGAGGACTGAGAAGGTCTAGTTGACAAGCTGACGGACCACAGATCCCCGATTAAGTTCCTGTTCAAAAGAATGGTCGGCTGAGATCGAAAGTAGAGTAGGGTTGTGGATTGTCGGTTTTTACTATATCTATTACAAGTTAGACGTTGGTGGGATTTTTACTGCCTCAATCTATTCGGTCTGAGATGTGTAAGATGCTGTGGCCGCAGAACGACTTTCACGGCTTGTCTTCGTGGACGTTAGGGGTTACCAGCCGTCAGTTCCATTTGATCTGAAAGTGGAAGACACTTGATGTCGTTCAAAAGTAGGAGAATAGAAGCTGATATTGAGATACTGGTAGACCAGTCAAGATCTTCAATAAGTCTTCAATAAGTCAAAAGACAAAGAGCAATAGCAAAACACTATATACACAAACCAAACACATGAAACCCGCTCGCCTGCTGTAGAATAATTCGAAAGCGAAGGAGATCAAGACACAAACAAAAGAGACATGTTTCTGTCGTCAGAAAAAAGGGCCCAGCCGTGAGAATAGCAACAAGATTTTGTGAAGTGGAAAAAGACGACAAAAGAGACCAAAGTTTGCGCTCTGCTTAGTTGGCAGCACGCATGTTGAAACGATGCTCAAGTCCTCTGGTCAAGTACTTGGCGTTGACGGGCTCTTCATCCTCGACAGAGGCTGGACCAAATCCATCAACAACACCCGAATCTCCAGACTCTGCTCTGACAATCTTGGCAGGTAGTTCTGGGATATCTTCTTGAAGGGTGTTGCGCCAATGGCTTTGCACACTTCCTCTGTCGGGTGTGGCGGCCGTGGAAGCAGATATCATGCTCATGGATGTGCTGCTGCGGTTGAGTGTGTTCGTACTGTGGCTGTGCACAAGATCAGGCGTGGGAGGGATGCTGCTGCGGATGGTGTGGCTGCGAGCATCGTGAAGGCTGTAGTTTGAGGATGCAGATGCAGAAGCCTCGGAGCGGTTCTCGTCGTACTCGGAGGCAGCGTCGCTAAGCGAGGCGCGCGTCATGATGCGGCCCTTGCTACGGCGCTTGAGCTTGCCGCCATGCTCGGAAGATGCAAGACTGGCGTCGTCGTCGTTGCCGTTGCGGTCGCCGGCGACGGACTCGGCACGGTGAGCCATGTTGAGGCCTTCGACAGCTGCGGCACACTGCTCGCTGATGTTGCGGATGATAAAGGCGATGGCGTCAGTCTTGTCGCGCAGTTGGCGGTCTGCTACGTCGGTCATGCTGAGAGAGCTCAGACGGCGACGGGCGTCGGCATTGCGGCGAAGCGCTTCGGCGGCGGCATCTTCTCCACGAGCTGACATGCGAGTGCTGCTGCGTGAGGATGCGCGCGAAGTACCGGCGCTGGTATAATCTCCTGCCATGGAGGATCCAGGAGCAGGCGATACAGGAAGAGCAGTGGCTGCAGCCTCATCGACTTCCTCAGGCAACTCGATAGTTCGCACAATGTGTTCCATGTGGTGAGCCTGGCCGTCGATCAGAGCACGTAGGTGAAGGACAACACGCTGTGCCTCGTCGCGTTGGCGTAGCACAGCAGAGTTAGTCTGTTGCAGAGAAGCAATTTCCTGCTTGTTGCGCTTGCGTTCGCGTTCGAGCTCTTCGGCGATTTCTTGCTGCAAGACAAGAGCTTCCAAAGCATCGTCTCTCTGTTTCTCTGTACCGTTGAGTCTGGGTTGAAGGCGGGCAATTTCATCCTTGGCCTGATCAGCGATTTGAGCAATTCTTCTGTTCTCACGCTTATGGCCTTCGATCTTGACCTTGAGTTCCTGGGTCTCCTTGGTGAGTGTCTCGGCGAAAGACTGGAACTTGAGGAACTGCTGCTTCCAGGAGTCGAGCTCGGCGTCGAGGATGTTGTTGCGCTTAGTGACCTTGACGACCTCGGTATCCATACGACACTTGAGGTTGATGAAATCCTGCCATGCCTCACTTGCATCACGAGAGTACTGGTTGCGCTCACGGATTATTTCGTTGAGATGACGCATTGAGACCTTGGTCATCAGAGGCTTCTTCTGGGAACCGCCAAAGACCGCCTTAAGACCAGTGTTGCGTCCCAGCTTCTCGCAGACGTGATCCATAACAGACATGACTGCGTCTTGGTTCCACCAGCCAGGATCTTGGACACTCTCGACTTCGCCACGCATGACGATAATCTGGCCTGCAGGAATGAGCTTACCGCCTCCGTAAGCCGAACGGAGATGTTGAGGAACACCGGAAGGAGCAACATCGCCGTTCAGGGCCTGAGTAAGACGGTTAACCATTTTCGTTCTCTGGCCTCCTGTCAAGACGTCCGGCGGGCTAGAGGTGAGGACGAAGTTGCGGTCCAGGTCAACGACCAGGGCATCGTTGGGAGCAGCGAAGAGAGTACGGCATTCGGCAGTAACACCAACGATGTACGGACCAGGTTCCTGGACGAGATCCTTGGCATGGCGAGCATGGACGATGGGAACGTACAAACCGCTCCATTCGTAGACACGGACCATGTAACGGATGGTCTCGGCGGCCATGGTCAGCATTGCAGGGTAGTGACTGACAAAGATGATTCTTCTGGTGGGCGAGATGGCGGCTTCGATGACACCGACGATGTTGGGAATAGACAAACAAGAGAACAAAGGCCACATGGCGAAGTTTTGGAAACCGGTGGGCGAAGAAGGGAACTGGTAACAGAGAGCGTAGTCCTTCATGTCGATACGGACAAGGTCGTTGAGCCTGGGAGCAGGGAAGCTGAGGATGCGAGAAACCTCCTCGGCGTGGAAGAGGTTGGTGGCCTTGTTCCAGTGGATCCACATGCCACGGAGGTAGTCGCCGAGAAGGTTGTAGAGGGGGTATCTAGAAAGGAAACTCAAGCAGTAGGGGATCCAGTATGTCTCGCCGGGGTTGTCGTAGTAGTCGGACTCTGTGCGCTTCCTCAACTCGCGGATCGTCTCGGCACGCTTCTCATCTGCGCGAGACCAGACACGGAGGGCGATACCGTACAGAGTGTGGGAGGAATCTTGCTGGAGGACGAAGGCGTGATGTACGCAGTGAGGCTGCATGGTGCCTGTGCAGATTTCGACGTCGTGAGGGAAACATGCCTGGACAGGGTCAGTGTGTGATGCATTGCAGAATTGGTGCGAGGAAATACCCTCATGGCAGCATGAAGGGCGCGGGCAATATCGTTGTCCTGCTCCAGTCTGGGACTGCTTCCGAGAATCTCAGGCAGCCAGAACTGGCCAACAGCGCCCTTCATATGTCCAATCTTTCCCTGTGACGGTGGAGGGGCCTTGACCCATTGTGAAGGCTCGCGGCCAACACCACATACCATGTAGGCATGGGTGAGAGTCTTTGGCGTACGCTGGCCATTGCGTGGTTGTGTGAGCTGCGATGCGAGAGGCTGTGTGATGCGCGAATGGAGCGACGAGGTGCGGTCCGGGATGACGACGTCGTCGTCTGTTCTGCTGACAGGTCGTGAGTCGCCTCGAGAGTCGCCGCGCGACGACCGCGGTCGTGATGAGAAGCTTGCAGGCATTGCGTCGTTATCCTCGTTGAATCCCCACGTTGCAATCTACAAAGTGTTTCACTTTGACTTTGTCGCTACAACCGTCGGCTTCGGAA
>Ga0058697_10000378_pt1 | contig 20076 bp, 18 predicted proteins | sample AgamicAsMae_FD_66619 | JGI IMG/M metagenome (GOLD analysis project Ga0058697, IMG submission 66619) | Agave microbial communities from Guanajuato, Mexico - As.Ma.e | ecosystem: Host-associated > Plants > Phyllosphere > Phylloplane/Leaf | place: Guanajuato, Mexico | collected 2012-06-04
GGTTTGTTAGTGTGTCTTATAGATGTAGCATTAGTGTTTAGGAGATAAAGTTTGTAAGGGCTATTCCATTATCGATAATGGAAAGATCGTAGGTGCTTTTAGGCGAAGATGGAGGAATGAATGCTCGTATTTGTGAAAGAGGGATCCTCTAGGGCTGATACCTAGTATCTGGAAATGGAAAGAGAGCACGGCAGTAACAGCAGAAGAGCAGTTCTGTTTAATTTCGAGTTTTTAGAGTTTTGGATATGAGACTGTTTAGGAGATGGTCTTTGGACCGTTCTTTATAATTGCATTGTTTTCTGTAACCGATATAGAGCTACTCGTCTTTTCGGACCATCTCACTTCGCGGGCGATGTCGTTTGGATTGCGAAGTTTGTCGACAGCGATAGATCCTCCATGTTCGCCCGTTCTGCCCGTTTGCTATGCTTCATAGTGGCTCGCGATCTTTGCGACAATGGCACTCCCCGCGTTACTTTCGCCTCTTCTTCTATACAAGCCTTTTGAAACAGTATGCTTTTCCATCGAAGGTGTCTCAATATAACCAAGATATATCAACGTCACGCGCAGCCAAAGAGAGAGTGAGATCTGAAACAACGATTAAGCTTAATCGATCTTTTGTAGATCTCAAAGGGTCAACTGTCATACAAGGGCCAGCGGAAGACTCCGGTTGCATGTGTTTCACTGCTTATATCGAAAGGCTAAAAATGTGAGATACATCAGAAGTTTGGAAAAAGTTAGATTTCCGAAACTCTTGTCTTCTGCAAGGGCAACAGGGGTACGGTTTATCGGTATAGCATAACGTTATCTTCGACTTGAATGGTAAATTTATGCCAGTGGAAAGTCGAAGGTGGAAGTGATTGATATGGTAGAACGTTAATCTTCTCATTGTACTACTATCGAAGGGAAGCTCCGCTTTCGGTCGTAGCTTCCACTCTTCCTCGTATATGTTGTTGATCATTTGCTAGTCCGGCGTCTTTTATGATAAAATGTTGATCTCTGAGACTTGATATGCAACGACCAAGGGTTCACGATATACGAGAGACGGTGTTGTGATGGACAGCGTCTCTCACAGACTTTGCATGGGTCTCATGCCTCATTGTATACTTCGAGCTAAGATGGTAGAGATTGTCATCAGCAGAGTCATCGCAGAAATCCCGCTTACGGGGTTGTGCACTGGAACGCATAACACTGGAAATGTTGACGCGTATACCGAGACAGATCAACATGGGTTTGTCGTAAAGTCCAAAAGTCTGATGACAATGCTCTTCGTTTGGCGTAGATCCGAATATGAGTCTGGACAATAGGCATGATGAGAAGTGCGAATGTAGTTCTCGAGAGAATCTGACGGCAGGTGGTGATGAAGTGACGTTCAGCTGTCGTTTGCTCGGACATGTGTCTTGGTGTTACATGAAGCAGATATGTATCTTTGTACCTTCGATCTCATCGGATCGAGAGGCAAGTCTTGCCTGGATCTTGCATGTAGCATCTACCACCATCTTTTGACCTGTCGATTGTTATTACTCACGGAACGTACCCGGGTACACTGTGGACACACATGAGCTGAGCCGGCCCAGTGTCATAGATGTGGAGACTGGAGGAGACATAGTGCAAGCTGCTGGTCAGATTCGGTATCTGCAAGGTCGTTTTTCTCAAGCTCAGAGAGCTGCCGTGCGGTCGAGCTTCGATATACTCCGTAGAGCTTCATGTCTGACGGCATCCTGAAAGTCGGTCAAGTAGAGCATCGGCCACAAAAAGAACCTATATTTAATTCAGTCCGGCATCTCTTCATCATTACTGAAGCTCGATCCAAGATGCTAAATTGAGGTTTGTGGCTACTCGAACGCCAGTTCAGCTGAACACCATGCTGTGCAGTAGCGTGTTTGGGAGGTGCATTAGATAGTGCAATCGCGTTTCCAAGTGTTTGTCAACGAGACACATAATCTAATGTAAGGAAGTAACAAGGAAGATTTCGTGCTGTGCAATATTTTTGTACCTCGTACCTGACCAGAGAGAGATCAGATGGTGGGTGACTGGTCGAAGAAGGCTTGTCAAAATGCGAGCAGGGTCATCACGACGACAAGCTGTGCAGATCCGCCATCAACATCCGGGAACGGCCAAGGTAAGCATCGTCGAAGTTGTCAGTCAGTGATGCCTTGTTCCCTATGGACTTTCTGTTCTTTGAACAACATCCCTGTCAGTCGCGGGAATATGATGAAATGTGTTATTCAACAAGTCCAGATGAGACTACGCGATCCGTCATCGGTACGTGAGAATCTGCTTACTCAAGTGACCAGCGGTGGCTTTCTGGCAGTGTATTCGCGACAAAGCATTGCTTGTTCTTGCATCGCGCGTTGGGCGCTTCAATGGTCGAGCTCATCACAGGCATCACAGAACCTAAAGTGACCTCAGTGCACATTGACCAACCGATGCCATATCAGCGAGCATCGTTCGCTGCAAGGCGGAAAGCAAAATATATTCAAAAGCGGGAGCATTGCCCAGTTGTGTGGAATGATAGGGCTGCATCAATGCAAGAGTCAGTGAGGAACAGCACAATTGCTTTCTCAAGAGTGGAGAGGTGGATATGAAAGTGAGGAAGGAGTGATCGGCAGCATTTGCTGCAAAAGCCAGCACGGTCCCCCATTGCGCAGATGATTTGTGTTTCCTGCATGCGACTAGATAGCTGGGAAACCTCGGCGCGCAGCAGAATCTGCAAAAAGAACAACCCTGCAAGCTGGTGAGAGGCCGTCATATCCTTGTGCGATTACTTTGAGAGGTGTAGTGAGGTTGAATGGCATGAGTAGCATGTAATCTGGATGTCGTCAAGATATCTCCGTACCGTTGTCATCGGGCGGGAGGAACGGGCACCTTATCTATGAAGTGGTAGGCCGTTTATACTATAACGGGCATATCCCCACGACCCTTCTGTGGCACGAGATGAGGCTGACAAGAAGACGCAAGGCACCTTATCGTTCGAACTCTGCGCAGCATGTTCGCAGTGTGTAAACGCATGAGGCAAAATTTCCGTCCATCTTGCCAATCAGCAAATCAGACATCCTCCGGTGTAAAACAATTGACAAGAGACGTGTACTCGAATATCCGATTTGTCGTGCCGACAGCGCGACTAGCCACACTGGTGAGCTCCTTCGTAGGCAAATCCAAGGTTAGGGTGATCAACGACGTATCGTAGCATGGGCTTCTGAATCCTTCTGCTTGTGGCTGCACCTCAAGAGACATGCAGGCCCCCATGACGCTGCACGACCCATGCTCGCGCGTCTTGGAAATAATAGAATGTTCCATACTCACCTGCTAGCTGCTGCTGCAATTACGCCCGTATGGAGAGTGTGTTTCCATGTCCAAGACTGTGGGTCGGCATGTTATATTAAAAACGAACAATTGTGGGATACAGCGTGACGATGGATGCGACCCACTGTGTGCCGCGTCCTATTTGGTTATCGAGTTCAGGAGCAGGAAGCAGACCTACTCTTAGAGGTGTGTCCCAAAGTAGTAAGTGTCGGAATCGGAGTACACGCGCATGACTGACGTGCGTAACTCAGCTCCAAGACCATGGTAGCTACCCGTTCTAAGATGTCGACATCACATTGTGGCACATCGCCATGTGCTTCTGATTGCGATGCTGTCTAATCCAGAGACATATGGGTTTGCACATACGTAGATCTTCGCAGTCAAATATTGGCTGCTGCTCATTGATATACGAGCGTGGCGACAAGACCCTTCCTTACGGACGTAAATGCACTCGACTGGGCCCAATCAAGACTCCATATCTGCCAACTGTCAGACAGATGAACGAATGATCACCACAAGAGTAACGGCTTAAACGCGATGTCATATGAGATTGACCAGAGCGATTGCGCTCAATTGATCCCTTGCCACAAAGGCTTGGAAGCGGCCCGACAACGTCTGAGCCAGACCTCGCTCAACGCCGGGCAATGTTATTGCGCAACCCGCGATAGACGTTGCCTATCTGTCACACAGCCATAACAATGTTTGCCAGGCACGGCGAGACCGACACCCAGCACAGTAACCATGGATTTCGGAGTCGCCTGTGTTTCGTGTACTGCAGATCGATTTGAGAATCCATGCATAAGGCTGTATTGAATCAGGAATGGCTCGTGGGTCCCAGATATGCAGCATCCTGCATATTTGGCTCCGGTCTGGTCATGCTGGCTGAACTGCAGCAGCACTGAAACTAAAGGACTCCGGCATCTTGTAAGAACGCCTTGGCTGAGAGTCTGAGCACGTACACCTCTCCGGGTATACTCGACGAAGATGCCATGGACGCTCAAGCAACTGTGCAGTGCAGCGCAGCCTGCGACTTAACGTAGTGTAGCTATTCTTGTCTGCATCATTAGATGAATGTCTCGAGTCCCAGCAAGTTGGATGTGGTCCAAGACATTTGCATTGAGGTATGAGATGGTGTGGTGTACTCATGACTCTTCTCTCTGATGTGGTATGCAGACCTGAATCATCGAAAAAGCTGTCACAAAAGGTCTCACGTTCTAAGACTGTTGACATCTTGGTAGTAGGTACAAGCCCTTATGTTGCTGTAGTCAGGCGAAATCCGGGCAAGATCTAGGAGGTGTACCAACATTGACAGCCTCGTGAATAAAGTACGGCTGGGAATGGGATCCGTAGGGATCAAGCTTTCCCACTTGGGGCTTCAAATCGCGAAAGATCAGCCGCGAAAGAGGCTTAGTGTGCAGACAGTCACGGTTAGGCTGATAAGATAGTCTGGAGAAGAGGGCGAATGCGGACTGGTAGACAAGGAGACGCGCTAGCCAAGAGGATATTTCAAATATGAACCTTGTCGATTCGGCGAGCTTCACGCGTCCGAGAAATCCCATCATGTCAGGATTTTCTTTTTGAAACATGTCTTTCATGGTAGGAATCTACATGGACGAGACGTCTTGGAATGTGTCGTCCGGAGTGACCGAGTTGAAGGATTCCTAGACAACATTCTCTGATCAGCGGCTATTATAATATTGATGATGATGATTGAGGTTGAACAGCACAGCGTGTCTAACCGCGGCTGGCGACGGTAGCAGCATGAAAATTGCCGAAGAAGCTCTCAGAAGGAGTCAAGTTTTGGCGCTTTGGGAGATGCATGCAGGGAGCCGCCTGGTGTTGCTCCAGCTGGAAGGCACTGACGAAGTGCTAACGCGCGAAGATCTGCGCGATCCCCACCGGCGTGAGTGGGAGTTGCATAAGGGTGCAGGGGGTTGGTTCGCTATATAAAATTAAACAAAACACATCAACAAGAGGTTGTGACAGGCAGTTTGCAAACGTGGACAGTGAAATTACAAGGAGAAGTTGTGACAGTTGGCAGACAGGTCCAACGGGCACAACAAGGCCATGCAGAAGCAGTGCGCTTGCGCAAGGGGAGAGAGGTAGAAGGGGGAAAACCAGTTGGTGTTAACGGGCCGCGCGAAGGGTTAACTTTGGCGATGGCCAACCGTCCAAACCGGGCATGGCGCGGTCAAAGAGGTTTCCGAGTGCGTGTTAGATGGGTCCGGGGCGTGATCTATGACTGCAAGTGCAGCCAAAAGGCTCAAGGGCCTTGCTCGGCGATGCGGTATGTGCGTGAGTATTCCAAAAGCCAAAGAAGCGAATGGCGCACAAAATTTGCATAGTGTGTGGACATTCGAGCACACAGCAGACGATCGTTCGACGAAGATAGAGGTCAAAGTGAACACCGATTTCATTGTTATTGATCCTCATCTTTGACTACTGGCTGTTGACTGTTTCGAATGATTCCAAACGGCTTTCTGCATCGAACGGCGGGCGTGGATGACGCCTTCCCAAGCTCGGTACGGCCCAGCTTGGGAAGGCCAACGCTCAAAAGTCTTGGGTCATTATACGCGCACAAGGGGGCGGGACAGAGTCAAACCGCGAAGATCCTGCAACGGCGTCCGATGACCTGCAGTAGGCGTCGAGCAAAAAAGCCAAGGACTCACGGTGGATTTTCTTGGTTGATGGAGCGAGCGGGCGACGAGGCAAGGGGGACCGCGCCGGCGCCGTCGGGACTGGTGCAAGCCTCTGGCATGGCCATGCTCACCATCCCTGCTGCACATCGCCCATCACCCAGCGATCTGGATAAAGTTCGACTCTGACGTTAGCGGGAAGGGCCAAGTACAATTGAGCCCTAGATCCCCTTCTTTTGACATGCTCCCTCCTCATCAGGACCTGGCCTCCAACCGTTATAACCGTCCGTCTCCTGCTTTTCTCCAACGGCCGCCAACTTACCTCCGTGAGAACTATCGACATCAGCCAGACCCAAAGCCTGCCCCTCTTGGAACTTCAACAGGAGTTGACGCACCTGCCCCGCTGTCCGTTTAGGCCCATCGTTGTGACGGATTCGGAATTCCTCCTGATACCGTTAAACACTGTGCTCGATACAAATACAACGACCTCGTCGCAACATCAACAGCCATCCAACATCCCAACTGGTCTTGCATCGACTTTATAACGACCTCGTTATCCCTCCCCGTTGTCTTACTTCTCCTCCATCCTCATCGCCTCAGACACACTGTCCTCTACCACATTCCTTTCATAGCTTCAAGCTTGTCTTTAGGTAAGCATCATACCAACATCAATGCCTGCTATCCACGTTGTCGCAACGTGTATTCCCTTACAACCTCATACCACCTCGCGACCATGAACCATATCTAATAGTCTTTCCAGTTCCAACTTCTACATTCCTTTCAGTCTTTTGAACCTTCAAAATGCCTGCACACAAGAGAGGTCCTTGGTCCCAGCAGGAGGATCACATCCTCATGAGCCTTGTCCACTCTCAGGGCGCCCACAACTGGGTCCGCATCTCGAGCATGATGGGCACTCGCTCTCCCAAGCAGTGCCGTGAGAGATACCACCAGAACCTGAAGCCCAACCTCAACCATGATCCCATCACTCCCGAGGAGGGTGAGTTGATTGAGCAGATGGTCGCTGAGATGGGCAAGCGCTGGGCCGAGATCGCTCGCCGCCTTCGCGGCCGCAGCGACAACGCCGTCAAGAACTGGTGGAATGGCGGCATGAACCGCCGCAGACGCAACGCTCAACGCCGTGCCGAGATGGAAACCCGTCAACAGCAGCAGCATGTTCAGCACCAGATGATTGGCCAGCCTGGTCAAGTTGCTCAGCAACACATGCCTGAGCAAGCCATGTACTTCAACTCTGCCATGCAAAGACCCCAGTACTTCGACCAGAACCAGCTGCCTGCCATCTACCAGCAGCAGGCACATATTGCCACGCAGCAAGCTCATTATCCTCAGACCCTGGGTGTTCCTCAGTTTGGTCGCACTCTTCGTGCGTCTCCTTTTGAGAGTCCTTTGCCTTCACCTGGTGCTTACTCTCAAATTTCGGCAGACGGCGCACCTTCCCTAGTTTCAGACGCTTCTTCATACTCGCAACGCTCCCCTCACGGCACATCCCCCGTCGAGCTTCCTCCTCTCAGCCAACAAGACCAGCGATACGTCGACCGCCGCCCTTCCAGCTCCTACATGCAGCAGCAGCAGCGCCTCGTTGTTCCCGGCCAAGAGGGCTACCAGATTCCCATGCAAATGTCTCGCTCCGAAGATGGCACTAAGCGTCCCCAGATGCTTCAGGAGGCCTTCAACCCCCAAGCCGCCATGATGTACCGCCAAGCTCAGGAGTACCCTCAGATGCAATATCCTCACCAAGCTCCTCTTCCCCACGTCTACCAGCAGATGGCTCCTCAGCACCACTTCTCGCACATGCCTCCTCACATGGCTGCCGCTGCTCACCAGCACCACTCGCTTGATCCTGAGCTCGCTCAAGATGGCGGCGACGGCAAGGAGAGCCCCAAGGAGAAGATGAGATTGTCGGCCATCGTTGCCAACTAAACCTTTTATCAACGACAGAATCGGGATTGCATGTAAATAATGAGGGATGAGGCGTCTTGGGCTTTCTGTTTTACTACATTTCATGGCGTTTGTAATCTATGCATGGTGCTGGGCTTGAGGGATGGAGAATTGTGTATACCCAACTTGTTCTGCTTTAGCATCGCTTTTGATTCTAATGATCATTCGCTATCATCAAACATATCTTTCAACTTCGCCTTCGCCATTCTCCATATCATCTGAAGTGTCTTGCAGCCTCAACCCCAAGATCCAACAGCTGCACACCGTTCTGCGAGCGGTATATCTTCTTCATCGTTGCTGTTCCCTGTCAAACATCCTCCCACTGATGCTGAAAACGCACACAGTGCACTTTATTCTAAGACATGAAACCGCAGAGATCTATCCCGATTGCACTTGCATTCAGATACACAACAACAGCTTACTCTACGTGACTTCGATTCTTCCATTATTACAGGACATGCGACTATCTCTTGACTCACTGCTACGTTCGCCCTTGTGTTTGTGTTTACACTGAGCTGCAGGTCCTTTGTTTGTTTAACTGTACCGTTAATGCTCTGATTACATTAATCTTATTCACCTCAATCTCACCGTTGTGTACGAACACGTTTGGTCGTTGTAGGGAGAGCACAACTGCCAGAGACGTTTGCCAGTCTCATCAGAAACGAAATAACAGCACAAACAGCCGTAACAGTCACAATGCAGCAGATTCTCACCGGGGACGGAAGCGTTGCAACGACTTTCGCAACAGGAGAGCTGAATCTCCCCTCCGACGTTTTGCACCTTACAAGATTAACCATCGGGAGGTCAACGCTTTAGCACGCAACCATGATGATGCTGCTGATCCCATCGCTGGCCTCGTACGTATTCACAAGTTTCGATCTTCAGCCGTGCTTCCCTTCCCTCCCCACCACAAGAGTGCCACAGGGGGAGAGTTACGTCTCCGTGTCCGTGTAGAAGAACAAACTATGTATGCACGGGTATCCACACTACACGCTATGCTGTTGACCAAGATCCTTCTTGCCGACTTGTCCCAGGTCCCTCATGCACCTCTGGTCTGGAACGCTACTTATGCCCAGCGCAAGTCGTGACCTGCTTCTCCGTCCTGTGCGCGTAAGCGGCAGCACCTGTCACTTGTCAGTTGTCACGAGAAGGTAGGCGATCGAGCCCTTTACGAGGTCTTATCGCGTCAGATGATCAGAAAGGATTTACCTGATCACATTTCCGTGATTCGTCAAAACCCTGGGTCCTGCGAAACTCTGGGCGAATGGATCGTCCCAGCATTCGACGCGAGAAGAGCTGTCGCGAACCAAGATGAGTGATCGAAACCTTTCATGATTTCTGTTTTGCAACATCTCTTTTTCGATCTATTCGTGTTTCTCGCCGCGGGCCGACCGTTTGACTTCCGCTCAGGACGCGAAAAGGCTAAAGTTTCCTGTTCGCGCACCGAGAGTTCGAGAGGAGACAGAGTTGAACAGCGCATAGAGGCTACCACAAAGAAGCACCAAACCGTCAAAGGGTGTTGTGCACTGTGCAGTGACAGACTACAAAATTCTTAGCTCCGACTCTGAAACATCGGAAGTCATGGTATAGCTTTCAGAAATCTGTGATACACTTTTACTCTGTTCGCCGTTGGACGCGACGAAGAGTCCCGCAGAAGGCTGATATTCTTGTAGCAGACGGTTAAAGCCCCCTGGTCACTCTGGTTGATGGCATCAGAAACCTTCTCCACGTGCAAGCCACGAGGTTTAGATGAGAGACACTGGGGTATTGCATCTCAAATGTTCCTTGGTAGTAAATGCAGCTGGCTTAATAATTGACAAATATGGTTGTTCTTGCAGTGCCACAGACGCAGTCACAACCACATTGGCGCGTGTCCCAATCTGAGGGATTAGCGAGAAGGCTCGCATATCTAGGTACTGGCATGTTGAAAGGGGGAACATGCTGTGGAGCCGTAGTGTATGTCGCGTTCGAGGCTTGCAAGGAGCTGCTCCCGTCCTCAACCTTTCTCCAGCATGGCCGGCATTTATCGAGCATCCCAACTGATGCACCTCGGCAGCATCCTACACAAAAGTGACGGCGGGCGCTTGTCTGGTTGCGCAAACGAATAGGGGACAAGATTTTTTGGCTGTGCCATCCGTGCGAAGGTCTGTCCTCTGCTCGTGTTAGGAAAGTGTGGCTTCTGCTTCACGCTGTCCTCGCTAGTTTAGGCAACTCGCGGTATGCTTCTCCGTCCCGAGGAGGACCATGTAGCGCCTCTCTTTTGGACTACGCGACTTGACTGCTTTGCGCGCCAGTGCAGGTATCTCCTGATCGCACGGCCGGATGCGATACCGCAATTGTGGCTCATTGGGGCTGAGGGAAGAGAGCATCCGGCAGTGCGCTATCGATACTGCGTAGGGTTGGTCGTCCTTAGCAAGAAGGTGACGCGACGAAGAACCGCGTGACATGCGGACTTCGACCACTACCTACTATATCACAGTTTGTAGACTGGGATTCCGCAAGAAGTGGACAGCTCCAGCCCCGTAGGCCAATGCGGGTCTGTCGGCCAAAAGAGGACGGACGATCTGCTGGTGCTTGCACGTTCACGGTCCGAGCCAAGCCACGGCGTCCTCTTACGGCATCGATCATGACGCCGATCGGCGCTTGGCTTGGCCTCGTTTGCAGACGACCGGCGGCTCCACAGCCACCGCGTGTCCTGTCAACCAGCCTCTGCACAGTGAAGATCCGAGACTGCTGAATGAGGTGATAACTCTTTCGAGAGACTTGGTGCATATCGTCGCAGGCAGAATTGTGATATGCTAGCCGCCAGCCTGAGTGCTGCGCGCCATGGAATCAAGCTACAGCCCGGACCCCTCGACCGACGAATCCGGCACTCTCTATACCGCGCTACTAGTAAGAACAAGTTCGAGCGATACGACATAGCGTATGCATGGCTAACTAGGGACTTTACTATAGTCACAAAGGGACCTAGCCAGCAGAATCCCAATCAACCATGTCACTGCACCCGGTGTTGATCTGACCCCTGTGTGTTTCTCGGATCGTCGCTACGAGGATGCTGCTGCACAGCAATGCCTCTCGAATCTCCTTGCTGTTGGATTTCATAGGATAATCGTCAACTTGTACTGGGATCAGAGCCGGCAGACATGGAGTCTGTGTCCAGTTGAACTCGACAATCAAGGAAATGCCACCTCACCTATCAGGACTGGAGCCTTTCCTAGCAGTCTCTCGACATCCTCTTCTTCCACAAGTCCGTCGGCTACTCTGACTAGGGCCAGGGTTTCTGGAAACACGGCCGCACCTATAGTACGGGATGTTCTGCACAGTTCCTTGATTTCTGCCAATGAAGGTGTGCACCATTCGGGGGGACTCCAAGTCCGACAAACTTCCGAAGTTGCCTCCGAATCTATAGCTGCATCTGGCACCAGTGCAGCATTGACGAGCGCTACACTCGCGGCTGGTCCAAGCAGCACGTCTGACGGAGACAGCACGGCTGCAGCATCTCAATCGTCGTCCGCTGTACAGCCGTCGCAGGGTGGGCATCAAATTGGTGGCTACTCGTGTACAGACACCATTGGGATCTCCACCTTGACCGATGTACTGGCGGCATATTTCGAAGTGACCGAGAACGACCTCAATGCAACTTTCAAGTACCTCGAATTCAACGTGCGCTTGGCTGCTCCGTTCGATGACCCCACCGACACCACGAGTTCAGCCGATCCTGAAAGGCTGCCTGCTTCAGGCAACTACATCAGCGATCTTATCAACTCGACTCTCTCCCGATATCTATACACGCCAGCCGCCCTTCGGTCCGAGAGAGCCAACCTGAATGAATCTTGGTTTGCAAGCAATATCGACAATCCACCGGCAGTGGAGTACATGACAACGTTGCCGCTTCAAGATGGATCTGGAGTGTACACAACGAACGGCTGGCCCAGTGAGAGCATCATCATGTTCCTGCGTGCTCTGCGTGTTATAGCAAGCATCGGAACAGTGGATTCCCAGATGCAGCAATATGACATTGACGCAGATGCCGAGACCATCTTTTCACCTGGCTATATCTCGAATGATATTGGCACGACATTGTCCTCTAACGGTACTGTCATGGCTGGTTGCTTGTATCAATCTAGCAACGTAACAGTTCCGATCGCGAATTCTTCATGGGCCATCTCCAGCAATCTACCCAACAATACAATCATCAACACGACATCTAATGCAGCTCTAGACTTGTCGTCATGTGGTATATCACCCATACTAAACATGCCATTGCTAGGCAACTCAGCAATAAACAACGCGACCACATATCGTGAATACATCCGCAATTCACTTTGGGGTTGGGACACAGACGAGCCCAGCGACAGCCTATCAACAGCAACCTCCAGCCGGCACTGCGCAGTCGCAGATCTAAGCAACAACGGAATGTGGGAAGTCGTAGACTGCACCAACGAAAACCGCTTTCTCTGCCGCCGCGACGACTCACCCTACACCTTCAGCATCAGCGACGCCAAAAATCGGTACTATCAAGGCTACGAAGCTTGCGATGAAGGTTTCACTTTCGCCGTCCCTCGCACCGCACTCGAGAACAGATATGCGATTGCTGCCATGCGAGATTTCTTATCCCGACAGACTGACTATGATAACGCGCCTGTGTTTTGGCTGAGTATCAATGACATTGATACAAAGGATTGTTGGGTCAGCGGTGTGGATGAAATTTGTCCGTACAGATCTGACGACAGGGATACGAATAAGCCTACGGTGGTCATTCCTACCGTGGCTGGTGTGATTGTTTTCCTGTTGGCCATCTTGACAATCATGGTCAAGTGTGCTGCCAACAGACAGAACACGAGACGCAGACGCAAGCGTGGCGAAGGAGGTTGGGACTATGAAGGCGTGCCTTCGTAATGGTTTGTTGACTGCATCGTTTCGAATAACGATTTTTGGCGCTCGGAGGGTTGGGTAGAATTTTATATAAGATACAAATATTGTTGTAATCACCACTCAAATCTTACACTCATTGACTCAATACTACCAGAATCACATCAAGTAAGGTACACTATACATGCCTGACCGCCTGTCCACATCCTAATCATCTACAAGATACGTTCCAAACTCTAGACACAAATCTTGCACAAACTTGCCCACCACATCTTCAAGCTTTTCCACCCTATCGATACAACAACCTCCAAACCTCCTCCGCAATAGCCAAACTACTAGTCAACCCCGGACTCTCAATCCCCAACAAATTCACAAACCCATCATACCCTTTTTCCCTCTTGATATAAAAATCCTGGAACCCTTTACCCGAACCCACCGCACCCATCTTGCCCAATTTGGGCCTTATACCCGCGTAATCCAACGCCAGAGCTGACTCATCGATACCAGGGAGATATTTTTTGATATCGGCTATGGCGGCTGCAAACCGTGTAGGGTCGGAAGTGGGTGTGTAGTCGTGTGGTGAGTCCACCCACTCGACATCAGGGCCGAAGCGGACGCGGCCGCCTAGATCCAGAGTCAAATGAGTGCCTAGACCGCCTTGACCGGGCACGGGAGCCGGGTAGACCAAAACAGAAGGTTTGGGGCTGCTGGACGCGTAGGAAAAGTAATTGCCCTTTGCGTAAAAGGGCTGCGTGTGTCTCGAGGCAGGTAGAATCATATTGGAGATGTCGCATGCGTAGAGGCCTGCAGAGTTGATGAGGATTTCTGCGGTGATGGGTTCGGCTTCTGCTTCCTGCGACGAAGGGTCGGCAGTGTAGATTTTCCAGTCTGGAGAGGAAGGTGAGGGAGCTTCTATGCGAGTCACCTTTGAATTCAGCGCTGTATCGCCGCCGGCGTCTTCGAAGCTGCCGTGCAGGAATTGCATGTATGCGTGACTGTCCAGAATACCCGTCGTCGGTGACTCGAGTACCGCAGTTTCGGCTCTGACATCAGGTTCCCTGCTCTGTGCCTCTTCTCTACTCAAGAATCTAGTCGGCACACCAATGCTTTTCGCAAACTCGTGCACTTTTTGCACAGCTTCGGCTTGCGTCTCATCCTGCGCAACAACCCACTTCCCACAATTGTTGTATGGGATATCATGTTTATCGCAAAGTCGATACAGCATTTCCTTGCCTTGAACACACAATTTTGTCTTTAGGGAGTTGTGGCCGTAGTAGATTCCCGCGTGAATGACTTCGCTGTTGCGGCTGCTGGTTTCTGTGCCCACGGCTTTGTGTTGCTCGATTAGGACTGTGGATGTGGTTGATGAGGTGTCGTTGTGTTGTTGGAGGCGGCGAGCGATGGCTAGGCCTACGGCTCCTCCACCGATTACTGCGTGTGTGAAATCTGCTCGTGCGCGTGCTGTGCTGCTGAAGTTTTTACATCGCTGTCGTGATGGCAGATTTTTGATGGTTTGTAGAGCTTTGTGGTGAATGTTGAGTGTTGCCATCTTCTCTGTGCCTGTGATTTGTGTCGAGGGGTCTTTCTTGCAAGAAGAATCTTGATCCTTTAATGGCTAAGCAGACGTGTATGGCCGTTTGCGAGCCTCACGATTCGTGAATATTTGCCTCCTCGCTGTTCAATGATTTGTCTTTACAGAGCAGAATCGAAATCTATGGGTTCTCTTAGCGATGACGAGGCTCACGAGACATGCAGCATGACCTACCCGGCCTTGTTTTGTATGAACTCCGGCAAGGTTTTGGTATTGCCGTTGCAAGACAACAGAGGTGGTCGGCTTTGGCAGCCACGCCCCACACGCCGACGCTTCACCGTGCAGCTTCCGAAAATGATAGGTATGTACGATCATGATCATTAGGATCAACATCTTTCTCATGGAGAATTTGTTACTTGGACTTTAATTATTGTTTCGTTTGACTACATAGTCCAACGTATCTTTGTATTATAAACACTTTCTGTAGACCGAAAATCGTTCCTCGTTCCATCATCCCAACCCATTGCATCGTATAACAAATAGACTCGTCTAATCATACTCAATGTAACGCCTGTCTGTGCTCTATCTATATTAATTCAAACCCTGCTTATATCGACCAGTCGCTTTTCTTGCTTCCAGAGCAAGACATCAAGCTTTTCCGCTGACGTGTCTTTTTCTAGCCCAGGTACCACCAAGACCCTCTTCGGCGATCTTGCCGCTCACGTTGCGAGTGCGAGCGCCATAGGAATCGTCCGATGAGAGATACATCACGCTTGCATCGGCAATGTCGACGCCAGTCCTGCTGACGACGCGACCTTGGCCTCTAGGTACAGTTTGTTCCTGGAGCTTGGTGATGGCAGGGGTCAGATTGCCGTAGCGCTTAGTTTTGGGAGTGCTCGAGCGACTGGTGTCGTCTGGGTGTTGAGAGTAGACGGATGACTTGGCGGACAAGGCAGAAGCCTCAGGAGCGGGGGGGCTCAAAGCACGACCGATGCTTGTGTTTGATGGGGCCTGGCGTAGGGAGTAGTCGTCAAGTTCAAGGGTACCATTGGGCATTTCATCGAAGTAGAAGTCACCAGCATCGAAGGAATGTTTCGGAGGGGTGGGAGGGTTGGTGCGAAGAGGCTGGGGCAAAAGCTCCTTGTGCTCTTCGCTGGCAAAGCGAAGCTGAGTGACGTTAGGCTCACGAAGCTCGGGACTAGAATCGCGATCCGAGACGAGTTCGGGAACGGGAGTGCGACGAGGAGAAGACAGGTCAGCATCATCGTCTGCCAGGACGAACCAGTTGTCATTGGTCAAAGCCTTTGCGGGTTGGTCCTTTTCGGAAGAGCGGCCTGATTGGGGAGTACCAGTGCGGCTCATGTTCTCGGAAGCAGTGATGAAGGAAAGAGGGCGAGTCGGCATAGGATCATGAACAGAGTCACGAGTGGTGGGTCTCTGGCTTGCGTAACGTTGGTATGACTGGGGACGCGAAGAGCGGGAGCGGGAACGTTCGCGCTCATGAGACTGTGAAGTGCGATGCATGCTGGCCTGCGATACATATGCTGATGCTGGTTGTTGGTACTCAAATCTGGATTGACGAGCTGAATCCTTGGTGTGCCCGGAATAGGTGGCATCCAGATTGGTGCGTGAGTTGTAGAAAGACATGGGTCTGACGTTGGCCTCGGGGATGAGCGAGTTTCTGTTGGAGACACGAGTCGGGCTGCTGAGACTCAGGGAGCTGCCGCTCAACATGGCCAATCTTTGCTCAGACATGGATGCAGATGCGTCGCTGCTCTTGTAAGTGTGTTTGCGGTTGATCCTGCTGGTGAGATTGTCCTCCAGGGGGTTCATGTCCGGTGGGTACTCGGCAATCTTCTTGAAGCGCGAGAAAAGGAAAACGTCGATAGGAATGCTGAAGAGATGCAAAGCACCCACAACGCTACCAATTAAGAAGGCAGACTCCAGCGCTTTACCATCCTGAGAGGCCGAATGAAAGAAGGTGGACCAACGACCTTCGAGACCGGGAGCCATCTGCCAGTTGTTTGCCGAGAAGAAGGCGATAAAGACATAGAAGGGCAGGAGAGCAATGTCAACGAAGAAGGAGAAGGCATTGTAGCTAGCCGATGAGGTTGCTGGCCGTCTCTTGGGCGAGCGCTGAAGGTTGTAGAGAGCATAGGCGCAGACTACAGCATCTACAGCAGGCTGTTGTTGGTGAGTTAGTGATGAGAATGATACAGAGATATAGAGATCTGCTTACAGGAATCCTCAAAATCCAACCCTGGACATCATTGACGCCTCTGATGATGATCACACAGACAAGAGCACCCAAAGCACCCAAAAGCTGGAGCAGGCGGAGAGAAAACTGGAGCCATCGGGCCGTGTTGATCCTTTGCTTTGTGTTTGGGTGCATAGGCGGGAGATTAGAACGGGCAGAGGGCACGATGATGTAGCTATCAGGGTGCCTGTTGAAGTCGATCAGTGGGCCATCCTGCTTAGGGGCAGGAGTGGACGCTGAAGAGGCGATGGAATAGTAGCTGGCACGGGTAATGGCCTTGGGGTCAAAGTCGTAGGTCGGATCCCTGTCCTGCTGGCTGACAGCGGTAAAGGAGTATGGCGGAGTAATACCAACCATGGTGAAATGAGCGGTAGGCCTGATGGCTGTGACAATTTCGAAACTCAAGCGTACAAGGGGAGGAACGAGGAATGAAACGGCTGCGATATGGCCCATATATTCATCAGTGTTGTGTTTGGCGGTTGCTGCAGGGACGGGGCGATAAGCAGATAGCGACTGGCGCCAGCCTCCGGATCGACGTTCCGCTGCATGACGCTGTGGGGAGCCGCAGAATTGGAGCCCACACCAGCCTCAGGTCGAGTGGCTGGGAGACAGCCGCAACTCTGCCACACAATCATGTCAAGTCTGCTGCCACGACTCTGCACCAGGCAGTTGCGGGCGAGGATCCCTTGCAGAGGAAGGTGCAATGTGCTTATCAGTGTAACGCCCAGAGGACGGCTGTATTCGACCGCCGACAGCTCTCGCCCATTCAGATGCGCCGTGATAGGATCAGGCCCGGCAGGCTTCTACGCTGCCTACCGCATGCTGCAGAAGATGCCTGATGCTCACGTAGACATGTACGAGGCCCTGCCGTCTCCCTACGGTCTGGTGCGCTTCGGCGTCGCTCCAGACCATCCCGAAGTAAAGGTATTAACTGCCAAACCACCCGTCCGCTCATGACTCAAACTGACTTTGATTTAGAACTGTATAGATAAGTTTGTCGAAGTCGCATCCCATCCTTCCTTCACCTTCATTGGCAACACCACCATTGGCTCTGCTCCCTCGTCTCTGCCTCTATCTTCGATCGCTCCCCATTACAATGCCATGCTCTTCTCGTACGGTGCTTCGCAAGATCGCAAGCTAGGAATACCTGGAGAGGACTTGGATGGCGTCGTCTCGGCCCGTGCCTTTGTTGGCTGGTACAACGGACTGCCCGAGTATGCAAACTTGAATCCTGCACTCGACAGCAGCGACGAAGCTGTTGTCATTGGCCAAGGAAACGTTGCACTGGATGTAGCAAGAGTCCTATTATCGCCACTCGACAGGCTCAGACACACAGACATGACAGAGGCTGCTTTGGAGACACTGTCCAAGAGCAGGGTACGCAGAGTGCGGGTTGTGGGAAGAAGAGGGCCTCTCCAAGCCCCGTACACCATCAAAGAAGTCCGCGAGTTGATGCAACTTCCCGGCGTCTCCTTCAGCACCCCCGATACTTCTCTCCTGCCCAAAGAAACAAAGAAACTGCCCCGTCCTCTGATGCGCATTGCACAGGTCATTGAAAAGAGCTCTGCTACCTCAATCGCCGAAGCCACGCGGCAGTGGGAACTACATTACATGCGTAGTCCAGTCGCTTTCCAGCAGGATTCTTCAAACTCAAACACTCTCGGCAGCGTTCTGTTCGACGAAACAGAGTTCACACAAGACCCTTCTTCCGTTCCTCTCAATGATCTAGACGCTCTACGCAGCATGCGCGTCAAAACAAAAGAACCAAACACCCAACAGACCCTCACTACAAACCTCGCCTTCCGCTCCGTAGGCTACCAATCAGAACCCCTCGAAGGCTTCGAAGACCTCGGCATCCCCTTCGATCGCAAAATGGGCATCATCCCGAACGATCTCTACGGCAGAGTGCTCAGCCCCGATCGCGGACCAGGTGCTCTAGGCGCCGGCCACGTTCCCGGCATGTACGCCGCCGGTTGGGTGAAGCGAGGTCCCACAGGCGTCATCGCCAGCACAATGCAAGATGCTTTCACGAGTGCCGACATTATAGCAAAAGATTGGGCAGATGGCGTGACTTCCATCGGTGCCCAGCACTCATCACCAAGAGCAGGATGGAACGAAGTCAAGAAGGAAGCAGAAAAACGGGGCATCAGAAGCATCAATTGGCAAGATTGGCTGAAAATCGATGCGGAAGAAAAGAAAAGAGGTCAAGCCAAGGGCAAGGAGAGGGAAAAGTGCCACTCGGTGGAGGAAATGCTGAAGATTCTCGATGGGTGATAGAGGCTGAAGGGCCCATCAGAACGATGGCAACATCAAAAGCAGATAAAGAGAACAATGATTTCTTCTCTTTCTCTATTCTCTCTTCATTCATGCAGTTTTCACTGGGATGTTTGTGTCTTTGTGCTGCAGAACAAGTCCATTGTCTCACTCGAATCCCCTTGAGTGTCTATATTATCCCCCTCCTCCTGCCCGTCAATCCAAGGTTCCATTCGAACACAGTCAGCAAACTCGGAAAACAAAAATCCAAACAAACAAAAGCCTTTCGGAGAAGTCGGTAAAGAAGAGCTCTACGCACCCTACACACACAAGAATGGGCAACAAAAAGACAAAGACCAAGACCATCGATGCCACTGTCACTGTCATTGATCACCCTCCTCTTGCCCACTACCCTAAAAACTTCTGTGCTGTTTGTGATCAGCTTCTTATGAGAAATCTTTGGGGCACTTGGTACTGCTTTCGCTGCCGTTGCGCTGCCGCTGCTGCTCCATCGACTTGAAAAGGTAAAGTAAAGCGTGTAGTGCCTTTTTTGGAGCGTTCCAGATACAAAACATTCTGCTTTGTCTTCTCTTTTCGTCGGTTGTTTTCGTACAAATGCTGAATTCTTCGTATCAAATCACAATGTTTTTTCTTGTCTTTCTGAAATGTATTTTTCTTCTTGCTCGTGCGCTATGCCAAATGCCGCATCTTCTAACTTGGGTTTATGTTTGACTGTAAACATCTATCATACCCGAATCTTCTTTCTTCTCTAGACCGCCCACGTATGGGGGGAATGTATTTGCACAACGAAACGTGCAACTTCGGCATCAAAATCGTGGTTTGACAGCCGAAGAGAGTCTCTAGAGCAGGAAAGGTCGAATGTCCCCTCGAGCCCTTCGGGACGTTAAGTCGTCTGCTGCGTCCCTCTTACTTGCTGCGCGTTGTGTTGCGCAGCTAACAGGTTTCGTGTGCCAGGTGCTGCACGTCGTGGCTTCCCTTCCTTGGTTCTGGCTGTGTGTCGTGATGGCCTCTCTTTAAGCGGGACGCCTTCTGCCAAAGGCAAAGAGTGCAAGACTCTCTGGCCATGTCCCTCGTGTTTAAACTCCTCAAAATCGGGTTCCCCTTCCTCTTTTCATCCACCACCACCATTCGCAAACCTCTGCACCAGCGCAACCATCCTAGGCACCAACTCCCTAACCAAAAACGGCTTCGTGACAACCTCATCCATGCCTGCTTCCATGGCAACAGCAATCTGCTCCTGTCTCGCG
>Ga0058697_10000379_pt1 | contig 20065 bp, 16 predicted proteins | sample AgamicAsMae_FD_66619 | JGI IMG/M metagenome (GOLD analysis project Ga0058697, IMG submission 66619) | Agave microbial communities from Guanajuato, Mexico - As.Ma.e | ecosystem: Host-associated > Plants > Phyllosphere > Phylloplane/Leaf | place: Guanajuato, Mexico | collected 2012-06-04
CGGCAGTGTTGTTACATGTATCCATATGTACAAAATTGCGCAAACGTGGTGCTTTCGTTACCTTCGTTCGTGTATGACCAAAACAATTATTCGTCGAGAGGAAGAAACAGGCGATTCTAAAGCTTGTATCACGCTTTTTACTCTCCGTCCTTCTTCTTGTCAGCAGTAGGCTGGTCGTTCTTCTCCTCGCCCTTGGGTTGATTCTTTTGTTGCTCGGGACTGGAAGTTTGTCAGCTTGCTAGAGGAACACGCAAATAGAAAATACGTACGTAGGACGGTTGACTGAGATGGTTCCCTGGGACTTAGCGGTGTCAGGAGCTCCCTCGCCTGTGACAAACATGTTAGTTTGGAGTCAGAGACGAATGAATAAGAAGCCGAACCCTTCTTCGACATCTCATTGTCCAAGTCAATACGGGTGCTGTGACGGGTAGGGGTGGTGGACAAGCCCTTTTGTTTCTCGGTGATATCTCCCTCGTTGCCGCTGTGGGTGGTCTTTGCGGTGGCAGCCTTGAGAAGGTTAGTTTTAGTTCGTTAGAAGCAGAGAGCCATTGCGTACGCTTGTGGAGCCATCATCTCTGTGCTCGGGACCCTCGCCGAGGTTCTTGCCGTAGCCAGAGTCGATACGCTTCTTGAAGCCACCCTTGCCGTCGGGCTCGCGCTTGCGCTCATCGGGCATCTTGTTGTCCGAATCGCCCTCCTTGGTGGGGCCCTTGAACGAGACACCCTCAACGTCGCCCTTGCTCTCGGGCATGTTCTTGCCATCGGTGGTCTTCTTGGACTTGGACTCGCCGGCAGCAGGCTCGTTGTTGGCCTGGGGCTGCTCTTGGGTCTTCTCACCCTCGCCGTCCTTCAGAGCACCGCCCTCGTCCTTCTCCTCGCCGTCGTCCTTGGGGTCGTGGGCCTCGGTCTGGGCCTCGTCCTTGGACTCATCCTTGGAGTCATCCTTGGACTCGTCATCGCTAGACTCCTCTTGAGGCTTATCCTCGGACTCCTCAGACTCCGCAATGTGAGGGTGCTCCTCAACCTGCTTAGCGTGGGCATCGCCGGGACCATGAGCATCACCGTTGGATGAGTCGGGCCAGAGGTACCAGGCGCCGGGAATGGTAATACCGGCAGAGCCGAGAATCCTGCGCGGGTAACTTGTCAATGGCGATCCAATTGGATTGATAGTGGCATGGTGAATGGTTACCATGGGACGTCGCTGCTGGGAGCTGAGTGACCGTGGCCGCTGGCATAACCTCTTCTGGCAACAGCACGAGCGGCAGGACGGGCAGAGGAGCGGAAGAGACGGGCAGCTGAAAAGCCGCGCATGGCAGATCGGGGAAGGACCATGTTGTACGTGTGTATTCGAGGTGTTCGAGGTAGGGTTGTGGTAGACGATCAATGGGTCTTGACGCGCTGGCTGTCGAGGTCTGAAAGTGCTTCCCGGCTGTCGAATGACCATTGCTTGGCAGCTTCTCTTTCCTCCGTCATAATTCACCTTGTCCATGTCATAAAGGGAAGCTACCACCTGGTCTGTGCCCTCAGGCATCAAGCACGAGACAAACACGCAGCTCGCAGTTGCTCGACATCGGAAAGTGAAACAAGTCGATTTATTTCTCTCCAACTCCCATTCACATCTCTTCTCTGCAGCGTCAGACCCACAACTCTGTTCTTCCGCATCTCTCTTCACCGAACCCCCGGATGAGAGAGCTTTATTAATCTTCTTTCCCCCACTACAGTACTCCAGCTTAGCCATCTCTCGTACTTCAGCCAACTACCATAATGGCCAACACGACGGCTCCTGCCATTCCCGCCAACCCGACTGCGCATCATGTCGCCTCTCTCTTGCCTAAGCTGCAAGACACGGATCCGGATATCCGTTACATGTCGTTGAACGACCTGAACCAAATGCTCACTATTGGCCACCCCACCTTCATCTCCCACGACTACAGCTGCTGCGCACGCGTCGTCGAAGGCCTTTTACACACCCTCAACGATCAGAATGGCGACGTGCAAAACATGGCTATCAAGTGCCTGGGTCCTTTCGTCAACAAGGCTCCCGAGAGCATCCTATGTCCAACCTTCGACAAGATCTCAAACCTCCGTACCGATAATGCTGTCGACAGCTCTGTACCCGCCCTCGCCGTCAGAGCTATGGTCGTCGCTCTTCCTCGCCCTACTCCAGCCGTCCCTCGCACACAAAAAGTTCAAGAATCGTATTCAGCAGTCAGTCGCGCATTGATCCCTCGTCTCGTCGGATACACTGTCATTCCTACTGGCAAGAACCTGCCTGCGCCTCCAAAGGGCATGATCCAGGTTGAGGTTGAGACTGGTATTGACAGCAACGCCCTGGACGTTCTGGTCGAAGTCGCCCGCTGCTTCGGTCCGATGCTGCAAGAAGCTGAGGTGGAAGCTCTTCAAAAAGTCACAGCCGAAGTCTTGGAGAACTCTCGATGCAGTACTGTCATGAAAAAGAAGGCTGTCACCGCCCTTTCCGTTCTCTCGCCATACTTTTCCGACTCGCTCCTCAGTTCAGTCGTGTCACACTCGATCGAGACTTTGCGCCAGCCTCATCTCACAACCGCCCAGCGTAGGCTTTATCTCACAATCTTCGCCTCGATGGCAAAGTCGATACCTCGCAAGTTTGGTCCGTACCTCAGGACTCTGGCGCCCTTTGTACTGTCACCTCTGAGTGAGCAAGAGTTGGATCAACAGAACGAGGAGGCCGCTGAATCAGACGAAGGCCGTGATCCTCAGGTCGAGGAAGTACGTGAGGCTGCTCTTCTGGCTCTGGAATCCTTCCTGGCCTCATGCAGTCAGGACATGACACCATACATCCCGGAAGTCATTGACTCGTGCCTCAGATTCGCAAAGTACGACCCAAACTATGCTGCGGATGAGGATGACGAGATGGATGGAGCAGAAAGCGACCAGGAGGACGACTTTGATCTTGACGAGGACTTCGAAGAAGAAACTGGCTTCGATGATGAGGACGATGTCAGCTGGAAGGTGCGTCGTGGTGCTGCCAAGCTCATCTACACTCTCATCGCTACACGAGGAAGCGGCGACTTGCTTGATAGTGGTGTTCTCTACGATAGGATTGCACCGGCTCTTCTGTCCCGGTTCCAGGAACGTGAAGAGAGTGTGCGCCTTGAGGTCTTGTCGACTCTTGCTTTCCTTATCAAAAAGACTGGAGAAGTCAGCTCTACGCCCGGTCTCCGCAGAATGTCCTCAGCCACAGGTCCTCCGGTCAGTCGCAAGCGCCGTCGTGACAGTAGCTTCTCCAGCGAACGCCCGCAATTTGCCCTGTCCAATGGCTATGCTTCTCCCTCCACGCCTCCACCTTCAGGAGGTCCACAGGTCAGCTTGTCGGCCATCAATCCTCAGATCGTACAGGGTTCAGCCAAGTTGCTGAAGTCGAGCACAGTCCCTACCAAACATGCCGTAATCTCTCTACTGACAGATCTGGTTACTGCTCAACACGGTGGTCTTTCAAAACGCATCGATCAGGTCATCGATCCAGTCCTCGATGCTATGAAGTCGACCGGTGGCACAACGGGTGGCGCTTCCGTGACCAACAATGCTCTCCGTATCGAGTCTCTGCGTCTACTGCGCGTTGTTGCTGATACTCACTCCTCCAAGGTTATCGAGCCATATCTTGCAAAGATCATACCTGCTTTGACCGCCGTATCCAAGGAGAAGTTCAGCAAGGTCTCGAGTGAAGCATTCGACACAATTCAAGTCTATATCAAAGCTCTAACTCCTCCTCGCTCTGCTGGTTCCAAACAGCAAAACGCTAGTTACCTCCAACAAATCTACGATATCGTCACTCAGCGCATTTCAGCCTCTGACACTGATACCGAAGTTCGCCAAAAGGCTGTCCAGTCGCTCGGTCTGTTGATTGGTCGTACCTCTGGTAGTCAAGGGTCGGCTCTTCTCAACCAACAGAGCAGACTCAGTGGTCTGCAGCTTATCGGCGACAGACTTCGCAATGAGCTTACCCGTCTGGCATCCGTCAAAGCCATTGAGACGATCGCGGTCTTGGCACAGAGTTCGAAGGAGTTCTCACCTGAGTGGGTCCGCGAAGTGTCTCTTGAGTTGGGTGCTCAGCTGCGCAAATCCAGCAGAACTTTGCGTGGAGCCAGTCTTGCAGCTTTGAAGCGCATGGCTGTCAACCCTGCATGCCGCGAGAACATCGATGACGAGACTGTGCAGAAGATTGTGCAACTATTGTTGCCTCTGATACTGGTGGATCAGGATCTTCACCTTATCGGTCCTGCGCTAGTCATCATTGGCTCTTTCGCCAACGAGAGACCACAACTTGTACTGAATGAAGAGGTTATTCACGCCTACTGCTTCGTGGCCAAGATGGATCTTAGCGGCGCCGCTCTTGACGCCTTGCTTGGTTCGCTCGAGATCATCGGCAAGAAGGGTGCAGGCAAGAACTTGATGAAATCTCTGCTGGCTGAGGTTGGTGTTAATGGCAATCCTGAGCTTGTCGGCCAAGTGATCGGTATTCTTCTCGTCGCTGGAGGCAACACAGTCGGAGTAACACTTGCCGACTTCGAAGCTGAGTTGAAGTCAACCTCCGATGAGAAGCGTAGATGTCTCGCCCTCTACATTCTCGGTGAAGCTGGTTTGCGTATGGGTCCATCATTCCCCTATGGACCTGATATGTTTACCTCTTACTTCTCGACTACTGAGAAGGTGTCTCTTGCTGCTGCTGTCGCCTTGGGCCGTGCTGCAGCTGGCAATGTTTCCACCTACTTGCCTCAAATCCAGTCTAGCATGAGCCAAGGCAAACAGTATCTACTTCTACACACAATTAAGGAACTGCTGCAGCACACCGCCGCCGAGACAGAGGTAATCAAGTACTCGAAGCAACTCTGGGATAGCATCATCACTGCCTCTCAGGTCGAGGACAACAAGGTCGTTGGTGCTGAGTGTATTGGTAGACTGGCCACGATTGATCCCGCTGCATATCTGCCTCAGTTGCAGGCGTACCTCAGCGACTCATCTCCCACCGTCCGTGGTATGGTCATCTCAGCTCTACGCTACACCTTCTCGGATACCGATCCTTCTTACGATGTCTACCTGCAACCTAGCATCGTACCTATGCTCACGACCATGCTCAACGAAGAGGATCTGAACAACCGTCGTCTTGCCTTGACCACCTTCAACTCTGCAGCTCACAACAAGCCTGATCTGATCCTGCCTCACCTTGACACTCTCCTGCCACTCGCTCTGAAGGAGACTGTTATCAACGCAGATCTCATTCGTGAGGTGTCCATGGGTCCATTCAAGCACAAGGTCGATGATGGTCTTGAGCTTCGCAAGTCTGCGTACGAAACATTGTATGCTCTGATGGAGACCGCCTTTGCTCGCATTCCCATTTCTGCATTCTACGACCGTATCCAAGCAGGTGTTGGCGATGAGCATGAGATCAAGATTCTGTGTTGCTTGATGTTGACCAAGCTCGTCACTCTCGCGCCAGAGGAGACCGTCCGTCGTCTTGAAGGATTGGCCGCAGCTTTCAGAGCAGTCCTCGCCTTCAAGCCCAAGGACACAGCTGTCAAGCAGGAATTGGAGAAGTTGGGTGAACACAACAAGGCCATCGCCAAGGTCAGTGTCATCATCAACAAGACCTTCCCTGCCGAGACCACCGCCGAACATGCGCGTGCCTGGAACGACTACTGGGAGTGGGCTAGAAAGGACATGGCGGTCGTTGTCAAGAATGCAGAGGATGAACTCAAGGAGAAGGATCGTTAGGAACTGAGCCTTGATTCCGAAGAGAAGCCCTCTGGTGAAGCTGTTTAGCAGACGGATTGTGTTTTAGCGATTATGGCGGCGCAATTGAGCCTTGAGCAGCCCGGCGAAAAGAGGAAGAGGATCTGGGAAGTAGAGATGAAGGTAAAAAGATGAGGAAACTACAGTAGCTCTGCAAAACGTTGTCAATGAATATCAAATTCTATCCATATCTTGACGTCGCTCAAATGATGAACAAAAGCTCATCTATGTCTATGCTTTGCTTTGCTTTGCTCATCTAAATCCTCACACCAACAATCTCCTCCCAATCAGGCGTAACAACGAATTTACCCCTGACCTGACCCAAGCCCATAACCTCACCACCGTAGGCACCTTCATCTTGTTCCTCTTCCTTGCCTTTGGCACCCTGCACATCAGACTTGTCGTTGAACTTTGCAACTACTGCGTCTTGCAAGAACTGGACATCTGTGCCCATGCCGACCTGCAGTGATGTACCGCCCCAATCTAATGTTGTTCTGCCACTGGCGTGAACGCGCAGTTTTCCAACTAGGCCGGAGGGGAAGGGTGAGTGCATTTGTCCTGCTGATTCTGGGATTGCGGATGCTGCTGCGGGTTTGGTGGTGGTTGTTGAAGCGGGAGTAGCATCGATGTCGATAGCGGAGGATGAGGATGTTGCAGCCGGAGTCTTTTTCGACAGAGTAGGAGAAACAGGTTCTGGTTTTACAGTCTGAGGCGCCAGAGAAGGAAGAATAGGCGGGAATTGGAAGAGGTAGACGCGATCGGTGCGGCGGTCTGGGGGTGGGTTTGCACCATTTGCTGTCGAGGTAGGCAGAGAAGTAGTCGCGTCTTCTCCTTCTTGCAAATCTTGCTCTTCTGTTGCTGTGGCGCTTTCTCCCATTTTAACATCGCCTTCTGCGTCTGTTTGAGTTGCTGGAGCCGAGGTAGCAGAAGGTAAAGTGATTTCTCCGAGTTCTTGACGCAGGATTTCGAGATCCAGGTGATGGCGCTCCCATTCTCGTCTTTCCTCTACGGTTTGCAGGGCTGGTGCTTCGGTGGGTAAGGTGTGTTTTCTTGCTACAGCTTTGCCCTTTGATTTGCGACGCGATTCGGGAGATGCGGATTCCTTGATTGCGGGAGTGTCGGAGGCAGGTGGTAGTGCTGTGATGGAAGATGGGGCCTCCTCTGCAGGTTCGGGCTTTATGGCCATGTCGTCGTCGGAGCTGTCTTCCCAGGCGCCTTTCCATTTTCTTTCGCTGCGGACTACTTGGACTTCCTTTGCTCGGGGGGCTTTGCTGCGGACGAGTTCTGGGGAGGCGGTGCGTTCTTTTGTTGTTGCTGTTGCGGATGCCTCTCCTGATGCTGCTCCAGAGGTAGAGTTATTTGAGGGGTCGGCAGTGGCTGCTTTGGATTTCGAAGCATCTGCGGCGACTGGCCTTTCTCGCTCGCGGTGTTCGACGCGGTTGACGCGAATGGGAGCCATACCGGCGTTGGGGGTTGCTGTGTCTTGTTCATCGTCGCTGAGGAGATTGATAAAGTCGATGTCCTTGCGTGGTCCTTCGTCCGCTTCGTCCAGATCCGAGGAAATGTAGCCGCCGTCTTCGATGCCGATATTGGCGTATGAGATGTTTCCACCTTCGCTCTTGATGCGAGGGCCTCCACCACTGCTGCTGCCCCCACCGCCTGATCCTCCTGAATAACCTCCTCCGCTGCCTCCACCAAAGCCGCTGCCTCCACCGCCCACGCCTCGTCTTTGTCCGCGATATCCGGCATCAGCAGCCACCTGGCCAGCCGAGAAAGGACCACTGGCAACAACATCTCTGATTGTCCTCTCACTGTCACCCATAAACCCACCTCTTGCCTTACCACCACCCCTTCCTCTGCCTCGGTCGCCTCTGCCTCTTCCAGCCCTCTTTGCATCTCTAAGTGCTGCTCTTGCTTCCTCAGCTTTCTTGAGATTGGCTTCTTTTTGCAAGGCGTCTCTGTCTTCTTTGCTTCTTCGCACTGCCTTTGGTGCAGGGACGATTGGTTTCTTGCCGCGCGAGGATGATGGTGCTGGTGAGGCTGATGCGCCGCCGCGACGGACTGAGGCTACGCGTTTGATTGGAGCTGATGCTGGTGCTGCTGGCGTGGCTTCTGCAGTCGAGGATGATGCCGTGGGTTCGGGAGCCATGTTTGCGACTGGGGCTGGTGTCATTTGAGCGACGGGAGCCGGTGTGGATGATTCTGCTGCTGGTGCTGCATCGGTTGGTGGTTGTTCGGTTGGTGGTGAAGCTGCAGTTGCGGCAGCGGCACCTCCTCGTCCTCCTCTGCCTCCTCTTCCTCTTGTGCCTGTTCCGCGAGCTCTGCCCGTAGCCGTCTTGGGCGGCATCTTGATGTGTTCGTGCCCTGGGCTGTTGTTGAGCTGATGGAACTGTACGATTGACTGATGCGATCCAGAGACACTGAAGGTTTAGCTTGTCGAGTGTGATGTGGCTGAAAGGTTATGGTGGTTTGCAATGCGCGTGGGAAAAAGAGCTTCGTAAATTTATCGAGAGTCGCAAGGCACGAACGGACTTTGCGGGGAAAAGAAAGCCAAGCTTCACTTTTGACCAACTCGTCGCATGTCACCCTGTCTGTCTTGTCACACCACCTCGGACTGACACGACTTCTCGTCCATCGCAATGGAGACTTCGAGGTATCTCACAAAATCACTCTCCAGCCATCAGCCATGAGTTCTCGGATCCTGCATCCATTGGCAAATTCAAACAAAGACATCCGAGGGATAAGCTTCCCAAGCGGGGCACTACATCATCGATATGCCGTCCAATTACAAATGCAAAGGCCATGGCTAAGATCGTCAATTCGACAGGTAGGCGTACATATATGATCCATTCCTCCTGACAGTTTCCCCAAACATATCCAAGTAAAGTATCAGAATTCAAACACCCATCATGGCAGACTACGCTCAAGTTCCTTCCACCGCAAAGGTCCAACCTAAGCCCTTCAAGGTGGAAATCGATGCCAATGAGATCCAAGTCATGAAACATCTACTTGCCCACTCTAAGATTGGTCCTGCAACCTATGAGAACCAACAGACAGACCGAAGGTTCGGTATGAACAGAGACTGGCTCATAAACGCAAAGAAACACTGGGAGACAACCTACGACTGGTATGCTACTCTTCCCTGCCATCCAGTCATAGCACTGACATATAGGCAACAGGAGAAGATGCGAAAACCACATCAACTCATTCCCAAACTTCACAATCCCCATCACCGACCCCTCAGGCTCAGACTTTACCATCCACTTCCTCGCTCTCTTCTCAACCTCTCCCACCGCAATTCCTCTAATCTTCCTCCACGGCTGGCCAGGCAGTATCCTCGAATTCCTCTCTATGCTTTCTCTGATCAAGAAACGCTACCCTGACCCTTCAACACTTCCCTACCACATCATTGTGCCCTCACTTCCTGGATACGCATTTTCCTCCTCGCCTCCAGTAGACAGAGACTTCAAAGCCGAGCACATGGCCCCAGTAATGGATTCACTTATGCAAGCCCTCGGTTTTGGTGACGGCTACATTGCTCAAGGCGGCGATTTAGGCTCCTTCATCGCTAGACAATTAGGCGTTGAAAACCCCTCCTGCAAGGCTTTCCATCTAAACCTCTATCAACTTCCTGCTCCTGCCAATGCTGACTCCCTGCCTATCTCTGAGCAGGAGAAGAAGGGTTTGGAAAGAGGCAAGGCTTTCAGAGATTCTGGAAGCGCTTATGCGATGGAACATGGAACCAGAACTGCAACCATCGGATTGACGTTGAGTTCATCGCCTTTGGCGCTGTTGTCGTGGATCGGTGAGAAGTTTTTGGAGTGGACGGACGAGGACCCAGAACTGGATGAAATACTCGATTCGGTGTCTTTGTACTGGTTGACGGAGACATATGCTCGCTGCATCTATCCTTATCGCAGTGTAAGTTTTGATCCTCGCCCCTTTCATCCTGTCCCTACCCATCTCTCCCTTCGCTTTCAGTCACTGACATATCCTCACACAGCTCTTCGGTTCTCAATCCGGCCCCTCCAGCAAACCTCGCTTTGCAAAACCCTCCGGCAAACCCCAAGGCTACTCTTACTTCCCCTACGAAATCTCTCCTACACCAGTCTCTTGGGTCAAGGAAACCGGAAACTTTGTGCACGTGAGTTCGCATGACAAGGGAGGTCATTTCGCTGCTATGGAAAGACCTGAAGACTTGTGGGATGATGTTGAGGGTTTTGTCAAGGAGGCTTGGGGTAAGAAGGACTCGAGCAAGATCTAGAAGGGGATATGTTTGGGAGGACGTGAGAATATGATGAATGTTTGTTCTTGATTGTATGAGCAATGGATATGTATGTATACTTATTTAGGTCCTCTTGGTGAAGATGTTCCGCGATCCTTGTATGCTTCTCCGTAAGGCCATATTGGAGCCGATAGCAACGGTGACCATGGTCGATGTCCTTCTTCCCGTCTAGAAACTCTGCTATCGACAGCCATGCCGTGATAAAATGTATGATTGCTCGCGATCTCATAGCATAAATTTAATCTCTTCCTCCCCTTGACCCATCGTTCAAAATCCCACCTTACGCTTCTTGTTGCGGTTGTTTGTCTGTGGAACAGCAGTCGGTGCGTCTGCCGCAACCGTGTTGGACGAGCGTCTGCGCTTCGCCTTGTTTGCTTCAACAGTCTTCTCTGCCTTCTCGGCAGTGCCATCGGTCATCGGTTTCTTCGTCTTCACCTTGCTACTTAGAGTGTCGTCAACGATCTGGCGCTTTCCCTTGACATCACCATCGTCCTTGTCAACGCGAGCCTTCTTCTTAGCGGGCAAAGGTGTGATGTGTGCAGGTTCAGCCTTGGGATCTGGGGAGAAGATGTCGGAAGCGACAGAGTCACGCTTGCGTTTCTTTGCTTCCTTCTTCTTGGCTCGCTTTGCTTCTTTGGCTGCAAGGCGGGCGTCCACTTCTGCATTGATGTCATCATCGTCTATAAAGGTTTGCTGTGTTAGGACCGGTTTGGGAGTCTCTGGTGGGAAGTCGTTGTCGACCATTGGCGTGTCGAGCTTGGTTCGAGGAGTAGGCTCGGAAGATTGTGGTGGATGTTTGCCTCCAGCAGCCTTTGTCTTGACAGACTCCTCGGCTTCCTCAGGCGCATTGGATGCTGACGTCTTGGAAGGCTTGCTAAGCTTCTTGCCCTTGCCCTTCATAGTCTTGTCATCCAGAACTTCAGGCGGAGCGTTCTCTGTGATCGGTGCTGATGTGTTCGAGGCATGCTTGGTCTTAGACTTTTTCTTCTTGCGAAGAGTGGATTCCTCGGGCTCTCTAGCCTTTGGTTTCTTGGATGATAGCACTTCTGGCTCCGAGTCAAAGTCGCTTTCAGTTGGTAGCGGAGGTGACTTCTCCTTGTCGACCTGAACGAGTCAGTCAGCCACTGAGTCAGAAGATGTAGAGCATCAGATGGTAAGAATCGCTACAGGCTTTGTGATATGTATGATAACATGCACAAGGTCCAGACATGAACTATGAATGCAGTGATTCATGTGCCTGGATCGAAGCAATGCAACAAGAAACGGTAGAAAACTAGACATAGAGTGACTTACCTTGACATCTCTCAACTCCTCCACACCGGCAGCAGCATCCTTAATCTGAGCGACCAGCAACGAGGATTTGTTTATCTTCTCTTTACCGCCCTCATCGTGGTCATCAGCATCACCACGCAATGTCTCAGCAATAGCCTCGATAATAGCAGCATGTGTTTGCAAACTCTTCGCACAAGAGTCCAGGATCTGCAATTGTTTTTGTCAGCGGATTGTTCTCTCAACATGAAAGAGTAAGGGAATAGAGACGCACATCCCGGATCAATGACTCGAACTCGACAGGTGACTCCTTAGCGAGCATCTTCTCGGCTTTATCACGCGCGTCTCCGAGTTGCGAGGTTGTGATTTTGAACTCGTCACAGCCAGTGCGCAGAGCCTCGAAGAGAAAGAATTGCGACACGCCCTTAGCAGCGCGCAAAGGTATCTCCATGGTTGGGTTGTTTTCTTCCGCCATCGCCGTTGAGTTTGAATAATTTTCTTGTGATGTTGATATCGAGTTATGTTTCGGAGGAAAGTGATGCGAGAAGGGAAGGAAAAGCCGGCAGCACAACTTGTGGAGGCGAGCCGAGCCGGACCACATGAAGCTACAGCCAAAGAAGTAATCGCTTTGCACGTCAAAAAGCGTTCTCGAATCTCGATGTTCACGAGTCTGTCGCGTTAGTGTAAATCCGCGCGATCACGATATTCGCGACTTCTATCGAAGTCAAAGAGAGATGTTCGTTCCGCGGTATAGTTCTGAGTAGTCTAGCTATGATATCAGGGAGTTGCGGGACCGTGCTGACACTCCCTGTGACCGAGGGGTTCCAGGTGGAGTGAAAGAGCGGCATCCAGTAAGTGAATAGCAACGGTGATGCTGCAGTAGCATGCTCGCATTACGACAGGCTTTTCCAGCTCCCACGCATGAGTGGAGGCACAGATGGTGCTAAAGCAAGTCATGCGGTATGACTTCATGGCCTTTGCAGCTCCCTCAATATCACATATATATATCTTCTCACTGCTCAGACAGCTAATGCTTCGAAGCCAAATCATATTCTTACATTCTTCTTTCCCGAAAAAAACCTTTAACATGCAATTCCATCTGTTAACCGCTGTTCTCGCTCTGCTTTGCGCGAGTGCACAAGCATATGACTACCTCGTTGTCACTGCGTTGGTTACCAATTCTGCGAACGAATCAGCGCTCGAGTGTTGGCGGTTCTCGACACCACTGATTGACACATCCGAACCAGGGGTTGCCGGTAGTCTGAGATTCAACTTCAACGCCAGCAGTGCTTCGTACACCATTATCCCACCCAGATTCAATGCCACCAGACACAACAGTCCTACTCCCCAGGTAGAGATGCTTCGCACGATTCAACTGCCGTTCTTTTACTGACATCAATAGCTTGTTGTGTACACGTCAGGACTAGCACACATCTCGCTACCTTCATCCGACGACCAAGCGTGGTTCATTGGAGGAAACCAGGGTCTGCTTGTCGCGGCTGACACGACTGGAGAGGGCCATTTCACCGAGTACCCGTCCGAGCAGTACACTTCCGTCATGAGCATTCCATTCCCAGACGGCGTGGTTCCTGACCACGAGAAGGTATCTTCAGGAGCTTGCCACTTCAGCAGTATTGGAGGAAGATCGCTTCAAGACAGAACGTGGCACTGAGACATTACTCAAACTGGTTCTGAGGGAACGGAGGAGCATAGCCACGGCGAGTAAGGAAGCCTGCAAGACTTCTCTCGAGTTTCACAAACTGTATATTATCTCAGTAACGAAATCACGACTTTTTATGAACCTTGACTTACGAGTCCTTTTTCTTCTACCACACCGTCTCGAATCCAGAAACCGTATGAGCCCATCATGTTTGCCATCATTACATCGGTGAAGAGTCTGTCTCCTACGATGGCAACCTGAGATGGATGTGTGACTCCTGTATCAGGAGCATTTCGGAGATATGATAGCACATCAGGATGACAGCCAGGTTTCTGGGAACAAGGTCAGAGAGAGTCAGGTTATGTGCGAGCGATATACACACCTTTGTGTTATGTCTAAGTACTGTGACTCCAGTGTTCTTTTCCAAAAGGTCTGCTTCTGCTCCAGTAGGATCTGATAGAGTGCCGGCAGAGTTTGACACTATCAGCAAACGAGATCCAGGGTATGCTTTGCGCAGTTCTTCGAAGCGTTCCTACAGAATGATTAGACTTGCTTGAACTATCATTGTTTTACAGCACTGAGATAATTTTCAACGTACAGTATACGGCTTGTAGACCTCGTTTTCCTTCGGAACAGCGAAGCAATTGTCCTTGTCAAGTACGACGGCCCTGATATCTACCTTGTTTGCGCCATCTGCTTTGTTAAAAGCACGAGATAGAGGAATTGGCAGATGGTTGAATGTGGAGACAGTATGGTGAGGCAAGCATAGGGATGGATCCCTGAAGAGTCTGAAGAAACTCAATGTCCCTGATACATTCATTCTGGATTTTGAAAATGTGTCGAAATGATGATTCTACAGCGTGGTCGTCGTCGCTGGTGGTTTTACGCTAAGAATAATGCCAAGGCTGGGTCCGCCAGAAGCTCTGGAGATTCGCGCGCATCGCAGTTCGGACTGGCGACGACTTTGACTGCTCTCAATTCATTCGACCACGACCTTCTTTCTCAGCGCATTCATCTCACCCTTTCCACGCCCTCACACCCTATCTCCGAATCGTACGACACTATCCATACACCCCCGTCATGACTTCGACCATTGGAATCCCGATCAAGCTGCTCAACGAAGCCACCGTACGCGCATCTCCATCCCTTGTCGCATTCAAGAGTGCGCATGCTGATGGACAATCTCACAGGGTCACATCGTTACCGTCGAAATCACATCTGGCAATGTCTACCGTGGCAAGCTACTCGAAGGTGCGACCTCCCGTAGCAATAAGAGCAGAAAAAGAAACAGAATACTGACGATATGAACAGCTGAGGACAACATGAACTGCCAACTCAGAGACATTACCGTGACAGCAAGAGATGGTCGCGTATCACATCTGGATCAGGTCTACATCAGAGGATCGCACGTCCGATACTTTATCGTTCCGGACATGTTGAGGTTGGTAGAAGGCAATCGAGTGAGACAGGAGCTATGCTGACAAGTCCACGACAGAAACGCACCCATGTTCAGAGCCAGAAACGTTCGCGGAAGAGGTGTTGGTCTTGCCAGAGGTCGCGCTACTGTCATCAGAGCTAGAGGCCAAAGAGGTGGACCCCGTGGATAAATGCCAGCGACAATCTTGTTGTCTTGATTATGAACACGAAAAAGAGAGAGCCAAAAGTTCCATGTCAGCAAAGAAGTTTGGCTTTAGATATGTCGCTTCGCGTAGTGGATCCAGCCAAAGGTTGCATCTGGCGGCAGCACCCAGACAAGGCGCGAAAGACTCGCCCCAAGCACACTCTTGCATTACTCCCATAGCCGTCTATCGACAGGTGCAAAAGGAGACCACGACTCACATTAGAAACGAGTCACGTGGTTGGCCAATCAAATGAACAATTCCAAGCTCTCTCCATCTTTTGACTTCCCTTCATCTTTCTCCTACACATCGTGAACATGCATTTGCCCGAACAAGTGATGGAAATTAAACACCCACGTCGTATCCTCGTCCTCGGCAGACCAGACAGCGACATCTCCCGCGTCGTCAAAGGTAGACTATTCAACACATCCGCGCATCCGCTCATATTTAACGATGGCGTAGGCTCATGATGCGACAGATCTGACGGGTTCCGCACCCACCCCCGATCCATCCACCGGCTCTCTCGCCGGCGTGACCCACGAATGGACCCTAAAGACCCCCTACTACACAGCCGCCATCCCCATCTGGATCGACGAGATCACTGACGTCGACGCCTGGAAAGCCGAGTTTCTCAAGCCTGAAGCCAAAGAGGTAGTTGATGCCTTAGGCGCATGGATATATTGCTTCGACAGCAAAAAGCAAGAGTCGGGAGATGAAGTCACAATACCGGAAGAGGTGGAGAAGACCATGAAGGCTGTTAGTGAGGTGGTGGAGAGGGCGTGTGGTATGATGTGTGACGGTACGCGACTTGCTGTCGACTTCACACCCTCCAACAAAGACAAGTCTACCGTCGTGGCTGAAGAGTTGTGTCTGGATCTCGGATTCGAGTACATTCATATTGATGCGACGGGCAAGAACGAGTACGGAGAAAAGCTCGGTCTAGAGAGGGCCAAAGAGGCACTTGAAGCAAACGAATGGTCAGCATCATCTCTCGAAGATGACGACGAGGATGGTATTGGAGGTATGGACGATGAGCAAGCACAGATGAATGCTGAGCTCTGGAGTCTGAAGGCTTCTCTACTAGATCCGGACATTGAGGGAGATGAGGATGAAGGAAGTGCTTTGCAGATTGAAGGCATGGAACAGATGATGAGTCAATTGATGGCTATCAAAGGTATGATCAGAAAGTAGTATTCTGCCGCGGATAATGCTGACAACATCACAGAGACAACTGCTGGTATGCCAGAGAACGAGCGGAAGAGATATGCTGCTCGAGCTGTCGACGATCTCATGAAGAATTTCGATTGAGACCAAGTTTCTACGGAACTCGATGATACTCGATGACGATCCAATAAGGATTGGCACAGCGAAAAGTGTCTGTCCTATACCATGTGATGCCCATCCATTTTCGAGGCATTGAAAGTGCAGTGATGATGGTTTCAGATATAAGGCGCGCACTCTTCGGGGCCATAGAGATCCAGAGGCGTGACACGGTCCCCCAAGATTCGAGCTTCGAGTATTCATTTCTCGTACGCAGCACCGCATGTCTTCTTGTAGAGTACAACGTACCTGGTTACTCGTCCATGATGTTTGACAATCACATGCATGAGCGGAGTTTAGGCTCAAAAAGCCGACCCCGCGTTCTGGAGCGCATGGCGTGCACAGACAACAACAAACAGTCCAAGTCATCGCGACTGGTACTTTTTCGACCAACGCGACTCGACCAGATATTTATACACAATCGCTGTATTGATACAGTACTGAATACCTAGCGATGTTATCGTCGCCGCCACCACCTGCGCCGCCACCGCACCGCGATACTCACGGCGATGAGCCCGATCAAACACAATATTCTCTGGACCTGGACGCTCTGAACCTCGATGATGAACCTAGCACCCTTGACTCGCCCAGTGTCCATCGCATTGTCGACAAGATACACAGTGATGACATCGATGGCCCGACTGACTTCACTGTCAACCTAGCCAAATACTTCAAGGGGACACCACGCAAACAACCACTACCCGCATGGGAAGAGCAGCAAGATCTGTTCGACGAGACTAGTGCAGACTTTCTGACAAACTCGTCGCCCAATCACTCCCCCAAGTTCGATCGCAGTACGCAAAGTGAATCTGGCGCCAACGACTCGACCCCTCGTCTCGATCACGGTGCCTTCGAGAACCCAAGAAAGAACATACTGCAGCCGACTGTCGAGGACTATTACTCCGAGCTTACTCCCGGCCGTCCTACTTCCACCAATCTCGCTTCAGATCCTGCCCAACGACGATCATACTCTACTTCGCGATTGCGCCAGTCCCAGAACCAGAGACCCTCGAGTCCTCCCACGATCGACTCTATGCGATCCATCATGTCCCAATATGACAGCACACCAAACCAAAAACCGCATAGTCTATATCAGGAGCTGCAGAAGTTGCGCGCACTCAACGAGTCTCTGCAGACCCAACTTGACACAGAACGCGCCTCTCGCCAGTACCAGCGAGCCGATCGCTCACAAAGTAGAGGTCGTTCCGAGGATGGAACTCAACTGGAGTCGCTACAGAATGAATTGAAGCGTATGCGCGAAGAGTCTCAGGACTACCAGGATCAAATGCAGCAACTTCGATTTGACCTGGATCAATCAAAGACAAACGAGAAGGACGCTGTGAAGCTTGCAGAGGACCGCGCAAAAGAGTTGGACCAGATGCACGACAGCGAGGACGCCGAAATACACAATCTACAAGTTCAACTCGGTCAGGCTCGTGATGCTGAACGTCAAACGCACAGTTCGCTTGATAAGGTCAAGGATGAATTGAAAACAAAAGACAGCTTGCTTGCAGATGTTCAAAGTCAGTTGAAGCAATCGCAAGCCAATCTTCGGGAAACCGAAAACGACATGCAAGAGTTGAAGACTTGGAATGAGGGTCAGCGCAAGGCGAAGAGCGATGAACTTGAACGTGTACAACGGGAACTTTCTGATGCGCGAAAAGAGATCCAGCAGGCACAAGATGATCAAGAGGAGGATGTCTCAGTCAACCGTACCAAGGTTGACGTGGACGGCGAGCATCAAACATCTCAGCAGCAAGAAGAACTCGAACGTCAAATCTTAAGCCTACAAACTCAACTTGACGACTTGCGCAAGACACTTGAGATCAAGGACAAACTCATCGAGGATCTCAAATCTCAGATCAAGGATGACTTGACTAGCGACAACCTCAGGAGACAACTTCAAGAAGCCCAAGATGCCCTTGAAGCAAAGGAGAAGGCAGTGCAGGCTGCTCACGAAGATGCCGATACAAAAGCAGCAGACATGACTCGAGGACTAGCACAACAACTGCAACAAGCAAACCAGCGGCTTGCAGCTTACGAGTCCGAAAAAGACCACTTCAAAGCAGATGCAACACTAGGCCAACTCGAGGCACAGCTGCAAAAAGCACGACACGAACTCAACTCTGCTCTACAACAACATTCGTCCGATAAAAACGCTTGGGCAAGAGCAGACGGCGAAGCCCAGCAATCACAAGCCAATGTCTACGATCAACTCAAGAAAGAACAAGACCTTCGCAAAGAGGCAAACGAAGAGATTCGCTCTCTACGCGAAGAACTTGAAATACTTCAACACTTCGATCGCATAGAAGACAAGGCACCTTCTTCAACACCAGACGCTTCAACACAACATCTCGCAGACTCCCTCCGCAAAGACCTCCAAGCTTTGCGTTCCCAACTCGAGTCTCAGCAAAAGCAGCATCATGAAGAAGTGACACAACTGCGTAAATTCTGGACTGCAGCAACACCATCATCACCACAATCCGACTCTGCAGCTTTGCAAGCGCTACGCGCAGAACACCGCCGCACAATTGATTTGATCGAAGAAGGCATGGCTAGTCTGCGTACCTCCCGCGACACACTATCCCTCCGCAACAACGAACTATCCACCACCCTCTCCACAACTACAGCTGAACTACAGACGACGGCCAATTCACTTACCCTCGCCAAAGCAGACCTCGCAGCCAAAACCACAGAACTACACCTCCTCACCTCTGCCTCTGCAACCCTAGAACAAACCCTAGCAACCACAACATCAGACCTCCAGCTAGCGAAAACAGAATTATCAGACCTGCACAACTTAAACTCTGATTTCGACAAAAGTCTATCACTAACTCTTAACAAGAGAGAAGAATCTTGGCGGACTAAAGTTAAGGGACTGAAAGATGAGGTTGTTGAGTTGAAAAAGAGGATTGCAGGGTTGGAGGCTGAGAGAAAGGGTATGGTCAAAGCTCTCATGGGCTTTTGGGGTCGAGAGGAGTTTGGTGGTGGTGAGGAAGAAGCAGAGTATGAGTTTGTTGATGATGACAAGAATGCAAGGGAGGGGAGAGGGAAAGAGGAGAAGAGTCAGAAGTTTCGGTATAGGTTTGCTAAAGCGTGATGGAAGGGAGGAGTAGCAGGTTTATGAATGTCATGATTGGATGGGAGACATCTTGTTTTTCAATCTTCTTACTGCGTCCCCTTTGCCTCTGCTGTAGATGCATGATGACTTGGTGCTTGATGGATTTGCGGTATCACATATGCGGACTCGATGCCAAGGGGGAAGCAACTTCTTTCATCTTGGGCATTGAGAGTAGAAAGATCAAAAAATGCAGTCCGTCGATGTTGCCTTATGTCAATCTGCCTCAAGAGCTTGCCGAGAATGAGCGGAATGTCATCAAAGAAGTGAGAAGATTGAGATTTGTAGAAAAGGTTATGATGAGTATTTTCTTCTTGCAAACTTTGCAGCTAATAAAGCTTTATAGTAGGGGTATATTTCAAGAAATAAAAAACAGAAATGATGTTTTTAAGGCAAGGCAAGAAATAGAGGATGCTCAGTATGATAAAAACCAATAGAGACCAAAACAAGAATATGACGCCCCCTGACTCCTTAGACATTAGCGTGAAAAAGACACAATGCCAGCATAGCGTATTTGGTGGAGGAAGTAGGAATCCAGAACACATCCACAAACGTCCGAGTTGCGCTTCGAACCGAAAGCGCAGTGGTTCAGAATGATAGCGACCAGTGATGAGGATCGAGTGACACTTTCATCGCCACAAATCCTGTCGACTGCCAGCACGCTTGTGACCACCGCCCTCGGCACCAGGGATCTTCGGCGGAGGTTTGAGCCAACTGCCACGGCTTCCAATACCACCAGCGCTGCTACCAACACTAGTACCCATTGTAGCAAGAGCAGCGAGTGCACCACCTCCATGTCCAGGACTGCTACTGCCCCAGCTACGAGACTCGTGGCCTGCTGATGATCGTGGTCGTGTTTCTTCTTGCGGAAGTGCTAGGAAGCCGCCATAGCCGTTTCCAACAATGACACTCTTGCGTGCATCGCCACCGAAACCGCCTTGTGCCCATTGAGGACCAAGACCACGAGCAGCACCATATGCGCTTTGCGGACGTCCAGTACTTCCTGATCCGTTACGACCATGCGA
>Ga0058697_10000380_pt1 | contig 20057 bp, 27 predicted proteins | sample AgamicAsMae_FD_66619 | JGI IMG/M metagenome (GOLD analysis project Ga0058697, IMG submission 66619) | Agave microbial communities from Guanajuato, Mexico - As.Ma.e | ecosystem: Host-associated > Plants > Phyllosphere > Phylloplane/Leaf | place: Guanajuato, Mexico | collected 2012-06-04
GCTTCGCCTCCTTGGTCGGCACCGGCAGGTAAGACAGCACGCTTTTGTATTTCCAGACCAAGCTGTTTCAATTCAGGAGCGCTGACACGGAATTTTGCGTAAAGGAGAGCAGTCTGAGTGGTATCGTTGAGCTGGCGGTCAGCGATTCGTTGTGATGCATCGGCAGCCAGAGCTCGTAATGAGTTTGTGAAGTGTACTCGGATTAGCGTGAGGGCGCGTGTCAGCAGCAGACGGTAGCGGGAACGGTAGGTAGGGGCCTCTCGGTGGGTAGGCTAAATTCATCAGCGAACGGTACATGGACAGAGTGAAAATACGAACATGAGCCTGCATGTAGTCCAGACATTGGTCGAGATTGGTGAGCATATCGGGAAACTCTTTGGCGCGGACAAGATTGGCAGCACCAGGAGCATTTAGCCTGCGTGTCATGGGTTCGAGATAGGCGTAGTATTGGAGGTTGTGATTCATGTTCTCGGCCAGATTGGTGATGCGACGCTGCTCAGTGATGAGGGACTCGCATTGAGCGTGGAAGGCGGTCGTCTGATCGTCGACGGCTTTGAACGAGTCGGACAGAGACGACAGTACGCTCAGAGCGCCGTCAGTACTCTCTATCAAGGAGTTGAGGTGGTGTTGCGACAGGTTTAGCTGATTGTAGTAGAGCTCGTAGTCATGGTGGCTGGCATCCAGGAGGTCGTCCTCCAGGGCATCGTACCAAGTCGCGAAGTCGAGGGAGGTTTGCAGGAGGTTCTTGGGCTTTTGGGCCGACGACAGGCTGTTCTTGCGCGGATGTGCAGCAGGACGGGTGGTATGGACATGTTGTTCGGCGGCAGAGGCAGCGAGACAAGAGTAGGACTGAGCTCTCCTGACTGGAGTGGCTTGTGGAGGACCTTTTTTCAGCGAATTGTCGTCTTCTTCAGCGAGGGCGGGCAATTGGCCTGAAGCATCATCAGCCTGAGTCGCTTCCTGTACAGCATCAGCCGAGGGCTCGGCCAACGTACCATGGCATTGTGCAAGAGCAGCTTACATGTGGCTGTTGCAGGAGGGACGCTCGCCGCCGATGACCCGCTGCCTTTTCAGACGACACCGGAGCGCTGGCCGGTACAAGCGACGCGTACCAGTCGCTGTCCATCATCTTGGGCGCGGAATGTTGTTGACAATTGGCACAAAGTCGCTGTCTGGCATTGAACAATACCCGTGGCCCATCTGGAGCTGGCGGGCTTGGCTGGTGTCGATAGCGGCGCTTATCACATGGCCCGGGCCGATCTCACCGAGACTTGTCAGGGCCCGATCTTGGCCCCGCAATCGCGTGGCTCGTGCGTGGGACAAAATGATGACGAGAGAGACTCGTCTGGCCAATCGAAGCCAAGCAGCTGACAGCTCGATTGTCAAGACTCTTTCTCTTGCAGCGACCTGAGGTCTTGCTCGAGTCCAGCAATTGTTCCTCCAAACACCATTCCAACATGCTTCCCAAGACCAGTGTCCCCAAGCTGGGTGCCCTCCCGACCGCCCGAGCGGCTTCCACTCGAGCTTCGGTACAATCGCGAAGCCGTGCCAGAGTCCTTTCCGCCCCCGCCTACGCTGCCAGACGACAGCAACACTTCCTCACGTCATTGGCCTTCGTTACTGCCGCCGCAGGTATTGCCACCGTCTCACAATACTACCTTCACGACGGTCGCCTCTTGAATACAGCACACGCCGAAGCCCCGCCTGCCGAGCAACCCGAAATCCAATTCGAAAAGACCCGCAAGCGTGGTGCAAACAAAGAGGAGGACAGAGACTTGGCAAGCTCTCAGCATCTGCAGGTCCGGAAGTCATGGGAGAACCCTGGTGTCTATGCATGCGGCTCCAATGCCGGCAAGGTCGTCGCCCCCGATTCGGATGCTTCCTACATCAAGACGCCACGCCGCATCACCTTCTTTGACGGCAAGCTGCTTCGCGACATCAAGCTGGACAAGAACTTTGGCGTTGCCATTGACGAACAGGGAAACTTGTTGCAATGGGGCGTCGACTACTCCAAGGACACGACTCAGCCCACCGCCACTCTCAAGGGCAAGAACCTGGTCTCGTTGGCAATCTCCAAAGACCGCATTCTCGCCCTGTCGTCTTCTGGAAGCGTCTATTCTCTGCCCGTCTCTGCTGCTGACCAGGCTGCAGGCACAAAGCCCAGCGAGAGCTCTTGGATTCCTTTCTGGTCCTCTACTTCTCCCATCAGCTACCGCACCATTGTCCCGTCAGATATGAGCTACAGTGAAAGGGTATCGTCCATTGACAGCGGCCTGGAACACGCCTTGCTGCTCACCTCCAAGGGTCGTCTCTTCTCAATGGCATCTGCAACCGACGCCTTCCCTACTAGAGGTCAGCTCGGTGTTCCAGGCATATCTTGGGACAACAAGCCCACCGGTCCATACTACCAGCCTCATGAGTTGACCACTCTCAGAGGTTTCAACATCTCGAAGATCGCATGCGGAGATTATCACAGCATTGTAGCTGACACGGACGGCCGTGTCTTTGCTTTCGGTAACAACACTTCCGGACAGTTGGGCTTCGACTACAACACCGAGTCTGCTGTTGTTGATACGCCAGCTCTGCTACCACTGCAGAAGCTGTATGCTGGATCATCACAGGTCCCCGTAGTCACATCTGTAGCTGCTGGTGGCGCCAACTCTTTCCTGACTGTAGATGCTACACAGATGGCATCTCGAAACTCAGACAACAGACGGGTTGGTAGGGTCACTGCCGATACTTTTGCATGCGGTGCTGGCATCTACGGTTCGCTTGGAAACAGCCGCTGGACCCACGTCCAGGGAACTCCTACCAAGATCCCTGCCTTGTCTTCGCTGTTCGAGTACGATGAGACCGCCAACGCCGTTATTCCTATCAGACTTGCTAGCATTAGTGCTGGTAATAAGCACGTGGCCGCTGTTATGGACAACGTCGCTCACACAGGAGCTTTGAACACTGATGGAGAAACATGGTGGGGTAGAGACATTGTCTTCTGGGGCGGTAACGAGCACTACCAACTCGGAACCGGCAAGAGGAACAACGTCAACACTCCTACATACATTCAACCTCTAGACCAAGCTGCAGAGCGCAAGCTCAGAGGCAAGGAGGAGCACAGATTCCAAATCACACCGAGGAGCACCGTCCGTCTCGCTGACGGCAGAAAGGTTAGCATGGAGCAGCGCGTAGAGTGCGGCAGAGACTGCACCGCCATTTACTCTGGAGTGTAAGATGGATGGTGATCTTCTCATGCATATTTTGTAATTTTATCGTGTAGATACTCTTGGGGCGTTGTCCAGGCTTGGAGTTGGTGGCGATGGATTGTTTGTAATTTTAGTCTAGAGCACGTAGGGATCGTCTCCTTCTCAACTCCATGTTGTGCGAGGTGTCGCGAAAATAGATTCACTCCACAAATTTCTCCGAGTCCTCCTGACCTTGTACAGTATTCCTTCGAAGTTCGAAGCACGCTACCAAGTCGTATTTGTTGGCTTATTTCCAAGTCTGCCAAAGCAAACGGAGGATTCGATTGATCAGCCACTCGTGATGCAGGTCTCCATTCGCGCCTTGGAGGTTTCTGGTCACACGCCAAATGCCCACCGATCGCGCCTTCGGTCGCTACCATCAGGCCGACCAAATACAAGACTATTTGTGGCGTTGCTTGTTCAAACTTGGCTTCTCAAGATACTTGGTAAGATTTGGCAAGTGCTTTTGGTTTGTGCCTTCGTGATGCATGCCTCGTGTTTTGGTCCATGCAAGGAGGAGGGAAGCTCTCGTGCGGCGTTCAGCAAAGCTGCTGTCGCTAAGGGCTGCATGATTAAATTGTTGCAGATGAGGGCATAGCAAAACAGTCGCGCAGTTCCCTCCCCATGTACAGTAGGTACGCACAGTACGGATGGCACCTGCCTCAAAGAGCTAGGTTGGAAATTCGAGGGAAGCAGCGAACATCATGCCAATGCTGCCACCGGGTCATCGTCCGTCTTGGTCTCCAATGTGCCGCCTATCACTGCATCAAGGGTGGTCAAGTCAACATCCCCCTCAGTCCTATTATTGGCCAAACCGGCAAGCCTACATTCATTTGCGCTAATCTCTTGCAGCCGGTGCTGCCGCTATCTCGCAACATCCCTTGCCCAATTAAAGATACAGGTTGATATTCCTACTACTCTCCATTCATGTGAGTCCGTGACGCGCATCTTGGTGCATCGCATAAATTGGTCGCGATTCTCACCTACCCGACCATATCATACCGACTCGAAGACACAGTCGAGTATCTAAACCCTCCGTCAATAACGATGGCACAACCTGCAGCTCTAGCTCTGGAAGGCGATTCCAGGATGAGTGCTACTGGACCTGGCATAGCACAACTCCCGACACCGGCACTGAGGAACTTGCATGACCCCTCGGTGACCATCGAAGAGTACTTCTACTGGGCCAAAATCACTCGTGAACAGCAGAGGGGCATTCCAACGATCAAAACTCCAGCCAGGAAATTCTTGAGCTTTGGCAAACAGGATGCCGTTTCTTCGACCATCACTGGTTCCGATCCCACCACATCAAGACATCCCAAAAAGGGACTGGGTACAGCTACGGACGAGAAGACTGTTGACTCTGAAGTTCCTGCAATCAGTAGACCAGCTGTTGTGACAGAGGAAGAGTGGCTACAGGCTTCTAGAGCCGCAAGGACAGCAACTTGGGGATCTATCTTCTATCTCATCACCACAGATGTGTTGGGTCCTTACTCTGTGCCGTATGTCAAATCTCTACGATTGATCGTCGAGCTACGTCGATTGACAGTGTTTTAGGTGGGCTTTGGCACAGATGGGATACGGTCCAGGTATCGTTCTGTACACCATCTTCGGAGCTCTAGCAGGCTATACGGGCTGGCAGATATGGCAAATGTTTCTGAAGCTTGATTCCGACCATTATCCTATGAAAACTTTTGGCGACATCGCATTCCGAGCTTATGGAAGCGTCGCACGCCATTTGGTCAACATTTTGCAAGCAATCCAGCTCATATTCAACGTCGGAGTCATCATCATCCAGAACGGCCAAGGACTTTATCAGATCAACTCAAACATGTATGCTCCAAGCCCCTAGTATTCACTATCTCAAGATCATTACGACTAACATAAATCAGTTGTTATATTGTGGTGAGTGCAACTTAAGAGATTACTTCCCATGCCATTTGCCACGAAGATCTCCAGGAAACGAGCTAACCATGTTCTGCCCAGTGTTGTGTTATTTGGACAGGTAAGTCGAAAGTCCTTGGCATTCAAGATACACTCTGATATGTTGGTCAGCATGCGGTTTTGTGCTCGGTCAAGTGCGCACCCTGCAGAAGTACGGCTGGATTGCCAACTGCGCCGTGTGGCTCAACGTAACGGTCATGATTCTCACGATGGCAGTCGTGACCCATTCGCATCCAAACTATGAAGCCGCCGCCAAATCCAATGGCGTTGATATTGGCCCCCCTGCGCCTCCGGTGATGACTACTGCAGGCCCACCGGCGACTGTCGAATTTAGCGGACAAGTTGTAGGCTTGATGCAGGCGGTTTACTCCTACGGCGGTGCCATGCTTTACTGCGAATTCATGTCGGAAATGAGAAGGCCCTTCGACTTCTGGAAAGCTTTAGTCATTGCAGAGACCTTCATCTATGTGGTGTATTTATTCTTCGGCATCTTTGTGTATTCCTACCAGGGCCAGTACACTATCAACCCAGCTCAACAGGTATGTTTGTATCGATTCGGGATACGATGCATTCATGCTGATGATCGAACCAGGGAATGTTTCCTCACGCAGCCTTGACGGCAGGAAACATAATCGCCTTTGTGACGGCCCTGATAGCTGCCGGACTGTATGGAAATATCGGAATCAAAGTAATGTACCAGAACATTTTCCAGGAGCTGCTAGGCCTGCCGGAGCTCACCACGAGAGCTGGAAAGCTTGTCTGGGCTGGCATTGTGCCTATTTACTGGGGCATTGCGTTCCTCCTTGCCGCCGCTATCCCTCAATTCAGGTAACCTACAACCCCGACATACCTCACAATTGCCACTAACAAGATGTCAGTGCGCTTTCCGGACTCGTGGCCGCCCTTTGCATCCTCCAGTTCACATACACTTTTCCACCTCTCCTCATGCTGGGAGTGCAGATCCAGTACGACGCAATCCGCCCTGAGCAAGGCGAAGGCTTCAATCCGACTACCAGCGAGACAGTACGACATGACCGTGGCATAAAGAGGTGGATACGCGGCTTCTTCGCTCGCAGGTGGTACATTAAACTTTGGAATGCCGTCTTCTTCCTCGGGGCTGTGGTGACTTGTGTTTTGGGAACTTATTCTTCTGTCAAGTCTATGATCGACGCGTATGCCTCTGGCTCCTCGACGGCTTTCAGTTGTGTTGGACCGGTCTGAGCACGAAGTTTACTTGGGTGGTATACTGGCATGGATCTCAAGTGGTGTTCTCTAAGCTTATTGAGTATTCCTGAGATATACGGATTAATGATGAAGCAACCCAATGTTCTACTCTATACACAGTCGAATTACGTGATGTTTGTATAAGCTACAACTTGGAAGGTCATTGTTTCGCTTTGTCGTCTCGACATCGCCGTCGACAGCACAAAAATCACGATAGACAGGGTGATATGCTCGACAACCACACCCGGAGATAACGGGGGCTTGTAGCTCGCAAGAATATGCAGCTTCGACGTCACCAACCCGCGTCGCGAGTCGCGCCTGCCTTGTTGGTTCTTGTATTCCACGACCTGCGAGATGTTTCTTCGTGATGGTAGCAAAGCCCGAGGAGGTAAGAGCAGTTCTCGATATGTGTTCTACTGTCGCAAAAACCGCAAGAGCGAGGCCAAGGTAGAGCCCCTTACGTCGAAACTCGTCCTCATAAGCTGTACAAAAAACAAGGCAGGGCACAAGAAAGCGTGAAGTTACGTAGACACTGCCTCCTTCATTCCGTTTCCGACCCACATACATCCATACAGAACCCCCTCCAGCGACAATGACGGCTAGAATAGATTCGGGCGAGCCCTTTCTCAAATACCTCAATGTCAGCAAGACACCGTACATTTTCCTCACGGCCGAGACCGACGACTTTGACGAAGAGACGATTGCTGCTTGGGAGGGAGAGGGCTTCGTCACAACATATGTGCCTTTTGGCAATGGAGGGAGGGACTATGTGGATAGAATGCATGCAGCTCCTGACCAAGCATTGGGTCTGAACGATCAGTATGCCATAGTAGGTCCGTTTTATCCTTGTCTTATTCCACCGAGCCAGCAAGTGTCGCTGATACATGCCATTGCAGCATTCGGAGACGCAGCAAGCACCTGCCTCGAAGCCTACGTCAAATCTACACCCCGCCTAGCCGCTCTCATCGCATACTACCCCACCAGACTCCCGGACCCGCAACAAACGCGATACCCCATGCACACCACCGTCCTAGTGCACCTCGTAGGCGACATGATCAAGATAATCCGCACGCCAGAGGTGCTCGGTATACAAGGCAAAAAGAAGATCATCGACAAGAGGATAGGAGATGGATCGGGACTGGGCGGAGAACTGAAGTTGAGCTTTCAGGCATACAAGTATCCCGGTGTCGAGGAAGGGTTTGCTGAAAGCGACTTGGATGAATACGATGCTGCTGCTGCCGGAGTGGCTTGGAGCAGGACTTTAGGAGTTGTGAGAAAAGCGTTACGGATAGCCTCCGACATTGAGAGGATACGAGACGAACAACTAGACCGTATGTTCCATCGCGCCCATCACTACAACAAAGCTGACATTCTCAGACGCACGTAAAGGCAACGTACAAAAAGCCCTCGCCCTCACCAGTCAAAATCCAGCAGTCCTCCACGTACCTTCTTTAACGGGAGCCTTCCACGAAGAGGACCTCGGCGACTTTTACTCCGAATTCTTCCAACCCTCACCTACATCGCTAAACTGCAAGCTACTATCACGCACTGTAGGCACCGACCGCGTAATCGACGAAATGTCTCTATCCTTCAACCACAACAAAGTCATCCCCTGGCTACTCCCTGGTATACCAGCCACGAATCGCAGGATCGAAGTGGTTATTGTTTCTATCGTATGCATCAAAGCTGGAAAACTGTTCAGTGAAAAGGTTTACTGGGACCAGGCTAGTGTGTTGATGCAAGTGGGGTTGTTGGATCCCAATTTGGTCCCAGATAAGTTCAAGGAAAAGGGAGTAGAGAAGTTGCCAGTCGTTGGTGCTGAGAGTGCGAGGGCGGCAGTCAGAGGAGGTAGTCGCAGGATCAATGAGTTGATCTCTGACTGGTAGCAGCTTCTGGGTATACCGCGTAGATAATCTGTAATCAAAGACGTAAACTTGATCTCCAATCACTTGGCAATGAGTAGTTCGGACCCGTTTCTCCATGGCTTCGCACGCTTCACTCTCCCCACCAGAGGATCGTCACAGCCAAAAACAAAAGTCTACCTTCTTTAACGCATCTATATGACATGCATTGCATTGTTGGATGACAAAACAAAAGATAATGATCAGAGTGGGATTCGAACCCACGCGATTTCTCACTAGTAAACTCATTTCAGGTGAGCCTGAAACTAGCGCCATAACCACTCGGCCATCTGACCAATCGATGTTGTGCTTCCGGGTGGCGTCGTACTCGTCCCAAAACGCGGAAGGACAATCCAGGTACCACACGTACGGCTTCCTGTCGCTACGCAAGACTGTTGACTAGCTAATCCCGACCCTCGAATTAGAGCACCCAGGAAAATTCGCACAGATCCACCTCAAGCGCAAACGGGAGTGAAAACGAAGAACATAAAAGTACATTGCAAAAAAAGTTCATCTATACAGATCTAGCATCCAGCTCTACAGGAATTGCCATCTCGTGTTGATCTGCTTACGTCTCACCTAAACACATTGAGTTAGTACATTGCGAGCCCTGATGAAAATCAAGAGTAGAACTTACCAGAGGTGCAGCGGCGACGGTGGCCACAGCAAGCGCAGCTACTGTTGCCAGCATCTGCAACTTGTTGAAATCCTTACCGAGAATGTCGAATGAAAAACTCGGGCTGATCCTGGTGCTGAACACATCGAGACCATAAGCAAAGACCAAACTGGTGCTTTCCAGTACCGCAGGACTGGTTGTGATGGTCTCAACGCCGTAAATCTCGCGTTGGTGGTTGAGATACCACTTGGGGTCAAACTCAAGGACTGGGGAGTATTTTATCAGACCCTCCATCATCTCGTCCTTGGTGGACTCCCTTCCAACGGGTCTACGAGGGTCGATGACTTGGCGAGGGATACCAACTACTGCGTTGGATTCGGGCAGCACAGCCAACAATGCTCTCGATGTGATGCCTTGTCTGGTCTGCGTAACTGCCAACTTTGAAATTGGCTCGCGAATGCGGTAAGACTGAGAAACTACGTGAGGCTGGTAGCTGTAGTCGACCTCTGTCGAGTTCTTGATAGCAGATTGGGGTCCCCTGTCGTTCGAGAACGGTGACTCGAACATCTCGCCAACGACCAGCTGGTAGCCCTTGACGCCATCCGCTGTTGACTGCGAGGCGAATGAATAAGCAAACCAGTTCTCAGACATAGTTGAGGCGATGGGCAGAGTTGCGTCAACGCCTTGGTGCGAAGCAACATAGAGAACAGATCCTGACAACGCATCAAGCACACTGACAGTAGCCGACAGTGTCACTTCGGAGGCAGTAATGACGAGAAGAGTGTTGGGGTTGAGGTACTTGTAAAGAACCTTACGGTCACCAAGAACTTTTCCGATAGAGGCCACAGGGTCGTCAAGTGGGCGAGGGGTTAGGCTGTAGACTTTCTCTCCATTACCGGGTGAGAATCTCCATGATGCAGCCTTAGCGATCGGACCACCTACGACCTTGCCTTCCTCTACCCCATAGGCATATTTGGCAACAGGAGTCGATCCTGACGACAGTGCCGAACCGGTGTAGGTCATCTCAACACCGTTTGATGCGTTGAAGAGTCTGTGCTGAGTGCCATCGATACTACTTGCGACGATTGTGCCATCTGGGCGTGCATCAAGCTTAGGAGAACTCCAAGGAGAAGTAGCTGCACTGTCGGCAATCTTCACATTCCAAATCGTGTTACCATTGCCGCCCGCGTCAAGTGCAACCAAGCGACCACTCTCGGTAGCGCAGACAATTCTCTTGTGGAAGCCAAAGGCGTTTGTCGCATCTACATCAGCATCGGACTTTCCGAGGCCAACACTGTTTGCCATGCGACCAGGCAGTGCTGTGAGATATGCTGGGAGGGAGTTCAAAGCTGCGATATGTCTCTTGACTCTGTGGACATAGGCTTGCACAGGGTTGGAGTGACCTTCAATCTCGAGCTCATGGACAAGACCTTCAGGAGCGGATAAGTATGCCCAGACTGCAGACTTGATGCTGCTGAGGGCTTCGGGCCTCTCCCAAACAGGAGTTCCGTCGCGGATAAGAACCCAATCGCCAGATGCCAGGTAGACGGCCGAGCGCACAGCAGAGACGGTGTCAGCCTTGACAGAGACTTCAGAGACGGCGTGAATAGGAGCATGATCGCCTTGCAGGGTAATGCCGGCGGCACCCTTCAATGGCCATCGGGCAAGAACACCGTGCGAAGCAGACGACACAACTGTTACCTCGGATTCGGAGATACGGGTAAAGTAGACGTTGGCTTCAGAGGTGCTGACAGAGAAGGCGGCATTGCCTGACAACTTGGGAAGCGAGTAAGCCTTGGACACGCTAGACTTGACCAGATCGACGTGGTAGACGTCAGCCCAGTTCTGGGAGCTCGTTTCGTAGTGGACCAAGAAGTGAGGACGAGAGTTGACGTGGTAAGGAGCATGCAGAGAGAGATTCAAAATAGTCTGATCGGCATCAATGTTGAAAGTAGACACAGCTTTGGAGCCAATGACGTTGACCTTGAGAGTCGAGTGGGCTTTGTCAGTCCACGCAATGATGGGCGAGGCCGAGTTGGCACCAACGGACAAGATGTCTGCAGTCGAGCCAAGATCGCTTTCGGTAGCCAGAGTGTATTGGTCGACCTTGTGTCCAGTCAGGGGATCCAGGGTAACGACTTTGATCTTGAGGCCTCCCAGCATCGAAGTATGCAGAGAAATGTAGAAGATGTGTGTAGACGAGACGGAGAGCTGGAAAGGCACATCGCCCGTCTCGTCTCTAAAGAGCCACTTTTGAGCACCGTCCTGACGAGCGAGCCTCTGTACGGTGGGCAGAGGACCTCCGGTCAAGACAATGGCATCCTTGGACCCTCCCTGCTCATTGGGCTCAGGAATCTCGACAATCTCCAGGTCTTTTACAGTAGCATCTTGCAGGTCAACAGACCATGCTTGACGTCCGTCGGCAGCGCTCCAGGCAGCGACTTGGCCGTCAACGGCGCTGATGACGAGGTGGTGGTCTTGAGCGGCGCGGAGGAAAGTTGACGTGGAATTGCTCGAGGGAGACAGTTGCTGGCGCCATCTGAGGGAACCGTCCTTGGGGTTTACGGCACCAAGGATTGCCTTGTCCGACAGGGTGTACAATAGGGATGCTTTAGAGGCGGCGACGGGTTGGTGGAAGAAGGTCGTGTGGTCCTGAGGTGCGCCGACGAGGGCGAGGTGCCAATCCACCTTCCACGCATCGTCAAGAAAGACGGCGTGACATGTTGGCAAGAGCAAGCTGGCTGCTGCGACAAGCACGGATGGGACTCGCATTTCACGGCTCCTGATTGTCGACTGCGTTAAGCTCGCTATGGACACACAGCAGCCAACAAGTCCAGAGCTCCTTCCCCAGAAGCTCGCGCCTGCCCTCCGAAGATCTTCCACCAGCTCCGAGCCTCAACACCAACCAACGCCTGCTTGGTTCCTTGATTGCCAGAAGTCGCCCTGATCTGTCATCTCTATCTCTCCCGAACTCGCCTTCGCTTTCGCTTTCTTCATCTATCTCCATATAGACTACAACTCCAGCAAGCGAATTATTGATGCCGCTCGCGAGCTCGCCAGTACAATGGCTGCCACTTCTCAGTCCCCGATGACGTTGCTGCCGGAATCATCTTGCCGTGCGAACCTGGCGAGCTGAAGCTCCTGGTGGCTTGCATTGACTCCTGTAGTCTGATTGTTCCCTGTCGGTATAGATAACAACTTGTCTACACACGCTCCTGTTGCCATGCTGTACATTAAAGGCTTCAACTCAACCATGCTTCCAATCTCTCATGGATTTTTTCGTCGAAGCATGGGTTTCGTCACTGTCAAGTCCCCGAGTTTGCAGGACAAGTGCCGAGCCTCACGTCGCGGATAGACATGGCGTCCTCCAAGAATGGCTGAATACATGAGAGTTCGGCCAAGTTGAGACAAATCGTGTTAAAGGTCGTCTCAGAGTGCTTTGAAGCCGAGGCGCGGCGGCACAATCCATGACTCGGATGTGCCGAAATTATCATCCCAGCAAGCTGCACACCTCTGATATCAGAGGCAGCTTTCGCATCGCGCTTGCAAGCCAACGCGTCTCGCTCCTCTCCCTAATCTTGTCCATATTCGACTGCCCCTTGTGCCCTTTCGCTTCCTTCCGCGTGTACATGCATATCAATCTCTTCGCATCTCTCCGACTGCCGATCCGCCCGTTTGTACTGTGCTCGTGAGTGGCCGGGCGCTTCCCTGACCGCATCTCCAACGAAACCTTCAATCGACAAACGTGCCAAGCTGTGAGTTTCCAACCATATACCATTCCAACCATGTCATGTCTCCTCCTGCCTGTATCTCTTGTAAAAGTCTTGCTCCCCAATTGACATGACCTGAACTAGCACGTTACGATCTAACGACCGATCTGCACCTCTCTTGCTGGTCAGGAGCCTTGCAGTAGTGGAGAGCGGGACTGCCTCGCCGATATCTTCCTTCAGCCCGTCGTCTCCCATCCATCCAGTTTTGTGATTGCGAATCTCGTTGTCCTTTTGGAAACTTTGTCTTTGTTGGAGCATCGCCTTCGGCGCCCGATATCTCACCCTTTTCCTGGCCTTCTTGGACACCATGTCGCGGATGCCAAATCACCGGTAATTTCATGTCTTCTTCTGGGTGTAGATCCCTCTCACGTCCGCAGGCTGAACGTGAATTATAGAGAGTACCATATTGTCGTACTTGGCTCAGGTCAGCATTCATTCTTCATACATCTTGTGGTATCGTGTGCTGACTTTCCTCAGGCGGAGTTGGAAAAAGTTGTTTAACAGGTATCCCACCATTGAACAGTCCCATGCCTGATTGTGACTAACAATTCAAAAAGCACAATTCGTGCAGGGTATCTGGATTGAACGATATGACCCAACTATCGAGGACTCATATCGCAAACAATGTGATGTCGATGTACGCCCACTCATCAGCTGTATCTGAAGCCTGTCTTTCTAACCGTAAACTGCAGGGTCGACAAGTAATTCTCGAGATTCTCGACACAGCAGGAACAGAACAATTCAGTGAGTATAAAATCATCCTATCAACCAGCTTCTCATGCCTGTCTGGCTAACACACAAACCCCTTAGCTGCCATGCGGTAACACTCAAAGTCGACCATACAGACAGACGAGGCCACCAGAACTAACATATTCTCTAGTGAACTTTACATGAAGTCCGGCCAAGGCTTTCTTCTCGTCTTCAGTATAACCTCCTCATCCTCTCTAAAAGAACTTTCCGAACTCCGCGACCAACTCGTAAACCTCAAAGACGACCCACACGTACCTATCGTGCTGGTCGGCAACAAATCTGATCTGGAAGAAGACCGCGCGGTTTCCAGAGCAGCTGCTTTTGCCGTGTCGTCTGGTTGGGGAAATGTGCCGTACTACGAGGCTTCGGCAAGGACGCGGCAGAATGTTACGGAAGTGTTTGTGGATGTCTGTAGGCAGATCATGCACAAGGATCTGCAGAATGGAAGGGGCGGCGGTGGTCACGGGGGTGAGGAGAGGAGTAGGAGGAGGAGAGATGATGATGGTGGTGAGGGCGAGAAGAAGAAGGGCCGCCGGCGTAATAAGTGTATCATACTGTGAGGTCTGCCCCTGTTCTTTCTTTCACGTTGTATGTGTTTCTACATTTACCTTTCTCTATTCCTCCGCCATCACGGCTTTCTATGGACCACAGTCCTACGGCGAAGCAGGTTCCAATAATCCCCGAGTAATCTTTCTCGCGATGACACCATCACTCTTTTCAGGTCAGCAACTTGCAAAACACCGCTGCTTACAGGATGACACGAAGATTGTGCCACTTCTAGAGCCAACGGGAATGTGGCACGTGTGGAGCATCTGCAATGATTACAAAGCTAGGCTGATCAATCCGATGATGGCTTTGATGATGCGGATTGAAGATATCCAATGTCGTCTCTGCGGGCTGGTGTTTTAAAAGTACAACCGTCATGACGACGTTTTGTTTGGAGTTAGCAACCACCAAATCCGATAACTCCGTGTTCATATAGTCGTCGTCACCACCTCAATTAGAAACACAATCGTAGCAGAACCAATACGAGTGAAAATGACAGACCAGAACAAGTACGGAAACAAGCTCCAAGGCCAGAGAGTCCTCATCATTGGCGGCAGCGCAGGTAAGCAGCTGGACTAGATTGGCAGGGCTTTGCCGGACTAACAATTTGTAGGCATTGGCTATGGAGTCGCCGAAGCATCCATTGAGAATGGAGCTCATGTGATAATCTCCTCTTCAAACGAGTCCAGAGTTCAAGAAGCTGTCTCGAAGTTGCAAAAGGCATATCCATCAGCCGCCCAACGAGTCGAGGGCTATGCAGCAAACATGGGCGAGCAAGCCAGCCTCGAGTCGAATGTTGAGCAACTCTTCAAGAAGGCCGGCTCGCTCAATCACGTCGTCTTCACAGCAGGAGACTCTCTAGCTATGATGCCGCTCGAAGAGGCAACTATGGACAAGACTATTCAAGCAGGCATGGTCAGGTTCTTCGCACCTCTGATGGTCGCCAAGCATGCAGCAAAGGTGCTCGACAAGAGCCCAACCTCATCCATTACCTTGACCACGGGCAACGTCTCGGAGAAGCCCATCCCCAACTGGAGTGTCATCAACGGATTCGCTACTGCCCTCCAAGGCTCGACAAGAGGTCTAGCGCTGGACCTGAAGCCCATCCGCGTCAACTTAGTGAGCCCTGGCGCTGTAATCACCCCACTGTGGGACGGCATCCCAAAAGAACAGAGGGAGCAAATGTTCAAATCGTTTGCGAGCAAGATGGCAACGGGCAACATGGGTCAGGTAGAGGATGTGGCCGAGGCCTTCCTGTACGCCATGAAGGACAAGAACTTGACAGGAAGCATGATCAGTACAAACGGAGGTGCGATGCTCATGTAAATGGTTGAGGGATATAGTTGCTCGGAGAGCGAAAAGGAGACAGTGGGGCAGCAGCAGTGGAGAATGCAAGGATTTTTATGTTTTCGTGGCAGCCCAAGGCTTGAGATGAAAATGCATGATGTGTAGAAAGTGACAGGCTAGAGAACAAAGCAACAACGTCTCATGCAGGTAGCCTCGTTGATTATGCTGTTGGGATTGCGGATGAGTCTGGCAGATGTAGCAGACAAAGAAATGTCGGAGGAGTTTGCGGAGCAAGCAAGGAGAGTTTCTGTCGGGGAAGAGAGTTTCTGTCAAGCAAAATGGGCGTTTCAGGAGTTTGGTCAAACCTGGTCAGCGGGACGAGCGTTTCGAGAGAACAAGAAGCCCCGCCTCGTCCCTCTGATGCCCAACCTGTTGGAACTCTGGGCTCTCGCGACGACATAAACTCGCAGACGTCCTTCGAGTAGCTCATTCCCAGAAATTGTTCCGCAGACAAGGACACGGTCAGGTGGCATCAGAGTTAAGGCTCCGGAGCAACGACTCAGGGTGATTGAGGAACGGCCCGTTGCAAGTTGTACTTTGGCTCTGTACCGAACAACCAACTACGCCATCGTGCTTTCCCTGGTGTGCGTGACGCCGCATGTCAGCAACCAACAATCGACAGACGAACCGGCTGCTTGGATCCTGCCCGCATACACAGGGACTCGACTTTTGCTTCTTCCATAGCCTCCCACCACGCATCGCATCGCACCGCCCCGGCATTCTTAGACTCTTCAGTTGGGCATTCTATACACTCGGTTGCTGCAACGGCGTCGGCGCCAACAGACACGCCCATGTCTTACCACCGAGCCTCGTCGCCAGGGAGCCGCCGCCTGGCTCACCCAGCACGCTTGTCCGACGGCTACTATCCTGCTGCCACCTCGGCCGCCTATGCTTCGCCCAGGTCCAGTGGTGAGCGCATTGTGCCCCTCTCGACGACCACCTTCGTCACAAGAGACGCCTACTCTGGCAGACCCCGTCGTTCCACCCTGACCGAGCCCTCGCGTCCGACTACGCAACCCTCGACCGCCAACACCGCCCTCCCCGTCCACACACGCACCCGCCCTGCCGTCATTCAATCCTCGCACGATCGCACTCATAGTCCCTCGAGCCCACATGCCTACTCCACCTCCACTCGCACTCCTGACTACTATGCCGTCCCTGCCACCTCGCACAGAGACCACTCGCACAAGAAGCTATACAGCATCGACGGCGGCGGCAAGTCCCGTCTCGTTGCCGACATAGACATCAACACGAGCCATGGCAGCTCCCACAGGCGTCACAGTGTTGATCGCAACTCCGACCGTCACTCCTCGTCGCACCACCGCCACAAAGCCTACCATCTCAGTGGGCCCTCGACCAGAAAGACCGAAAATGACCAAGGCTTCTCCTACACAGACCCTGCCGCCATGTACAGAGACACGGAGCCGCGCTGGCGACACCGAGCAGGCAGTGTCGAGGCCACTCGTCCTAGACCGACCAGTACACTAGTCGAGCCATACCCTCCTCGTTCTTCAGCTAGAGATTCTGGCCCGCCCACATCGCGTGCCCTCGACAAGTTCAATGACGGTGCCGGTCGCATCAACAGCACACGAGAAACCCCACGATCCTCCAACAGACTGTCTTACCAGGAGCCGCAATACAACGACGGCTACACCTCTTCGTCCGGTCGTCACTCCACTGCTGTCCATCAAGACCGTACACGCGATGTCTATTCCAGAGACGCCGAGCACGCTCGCCCATCCCATCGTTACGAAGATCGTGGCGTCGAGCGCCGAGGTTTCGGTATTCGCAGTGGAAGTCAGGACAGATATAATCACAACATGAACAAGGGCAGCAACGAAAGCTTCGATGCCTACTACTCTGACCGCGACCGTGACCACGCCCCTCCACGCAGCGACCCCCGCGCCTACGATTATCCAAAAGAGTCCGATCGCGATCGAGACTATCGCTCAAGAGACAAGGATCGACCGCGAGATGATGGCTATGCTTCAGAAAGAGACCGACATCACGAACGAGATCGACGAGATCACAATCGCAGAGACCGCGATCGAGAAGTCAATCCAAGAGGTAGTGGCGACAGTCTCACTAATACCATCTTGCCCGCCGCAGCAACCGCTGCTATCGGCGGTCTTGGTGCTATGGCTGCTGCTGCTTATGGCTCAGACACTACCGTCAAAGGACGTGATCGTGAGTACGAAGAGCGAGATCGAGAGCGAGAAAGAGAACGGGAAAGAGACAGGGAGAGAGAACGAGAACGCGAACACCGCGACCGTCAACAAGAATATGAGCGAAAGCAGCGTGAGCACGAGAGAGAACTCAGAGACCGGGAGCGCGACAAGCGTGAACACGAAAGAGAACGCGAGAGAGACGTAGAGAGAGACAGTGAGAAGGAACGAGAAAGGACTCACGAGCGCGAGATACGTACTCGCGAAAGACCCAGGGAGAGGGAAAGAGATAGACACAGGCACTCTTCTTCGTCTGAAAGCGGCCAAGACAGGCATCGCAGCTCGAGACGCCACCGCACGCTTGGAGCTGATGGCTCTCCTCCACGAGAGAAAGACACAAGACCTGCCGCTGATGAGCGGCAACGCGCACCTGAGCCTGGTCATATTCACCCGTCCGACGAGCGACAACGTGTTCCTGAGCGCGAACGTCCTGCTGTCACCGAACCTGCCGCAGAAATTGACCCTGACGAAGATTATCGTCGTCGGATGGAACAGGCACAGAGAGATCTAGGTTTGCATGATCACGCAGACTCGGACAGAGACAGACGCACGAATGGAGCCGAGTCTGTTCCTAGCAGGGCTTCTCCACCTGCTGTGTCCGGTGATGTTGACCATCCCGAGAACAAAAGCAGAGAGAACCGAGTACGTATCGTTGAGCCTCCATCTGACAGAGAAGACTCTCAGCCAGTCAAGGGTATCTTAAAGAGGCCCACGCAGAAGTTCCCTGAAGATCCAAATCCTATGCGTGAAGGGGTGAAACCACTCAAAGAGGTACGTTAATTCCACAAGGCAACAAACACATCGTTCTTACCATCTATCGCCTATAGACAACCAAAGAAGGAATCCCTTCAGGCGCCCGTTGGACAAAAATTGACCGTCGCCTTGTCAATCCACAAGCTCTCGAAGAAGCGCAGGAACGCTTCGAAGAGCGTTTGGACTGTGTAATTGTACTCCGAGTTCTGACTAAAGACGAGATACAAAAACTTGCCGATAAAACATTGGAGATCAGAGGTACTCGCACACCCTACACTTTGTCTTGCGGACTTTGCGTTGCTAACGTTTCTAAGAAGCCCGCTCTTATGGTGATGAAGATCGTGAACGTCGCGAACGACGTGAGCACCGCCGTCGCGAACGTGAACGCGAGCGACACGACCGAGACGAATACGAAGATGATGACAGCGAAGACGAATATGCTCCCCGCGAACCACGAATGCTCGAGGCTCCCACCGATGGGCAGCAACCTACTGCAGATTTTGTTCGCGACCGGGAAAGACGCAGAGAGCGTGAGCAGGAACCTGCTTACGCTTCTCGTGCGCTTTAGATATCCTCTTCATGACCTTTCGATGCAACGAAACTTACGACTCTGGAAAAGCGAGGTCATTTTGTGTGGTGGACGCGATAGGATATGTACTTTTGGAAAGCATAGCGTCTTGCATGTTTCTGGGCTACGAGCTGTTTTGTTTAACCGCGTTAGAAAATCGATCAACAACTCCTGTATCTGGGAGAAGAAGAGAGAAAACAGACTTTTGCATCGTTCTTACCCCCTTTGTTTCCTTCGACGAGAATTGTTTTGAAAATGCTGGTCGTGATGACCATTTTTCTTTGTGCTACACCTGGGTGCAACTGGCCACAAGATACAGGACACGAACGACTATTCTCCCATACTTTTGAGAAGCTACTGCATTATCAACAGCTTGCTAAACCAGCGGACGGTAGATTGAGTGACCCAGACGTCAATATGATTATATGAGTGGCCCGGATCCTGAAGCCCCAGGGCCAAAAATCCTCCCCAACTGCCTCTGACTTTTCAAGACAGCGGAGGTGTCATTCACCCGACTTCGTGGAGTCAACACGCAAGGTACCATGTGGCAAGATATAATCAGGACGTTGCCATTGAAGACAACGGCACTGCTCACTGGTCGTATCACTTAGTTCACCCAAGTGAGTCTTCAGGAGTGTCTGCTTTGGTTCGCAAATGAGGCTTGCAGATTATGGACGCAGCTGGCTTCATTACACACGTACACGAGGTTGGAGAGAGCTATACTGATGCAATCGGTCGTATGGCTCGAACAAGAAATCCAGTCGATTTGCCGGAGGAACAGATTCATCCAGTTTTGTGGAAAGACATGTTCGTCTCCATGATAGACGATGATTACGAGCTTTTGCAACCTGCCTTGATTCTTGCAAGCGCCGTCCTAGACGACCCTACCACTCTGCATTTCTTCCATGCTGTGTCGGATCCTCATCAGCATTCGTGGATCAATGAACAGAATCTGGGCATGTGCAGAGTTGTAACGATCCCGGCGACCTTGTCACAGGCTGAGCAGACTTCAGCCAACAAGAAGATTGTGGACATGCGGTTATGGACTCACCATGTTGTAGATGATCATGAAAGTCTTGATGAAAACGCTGCAGTTGGCTCAGCGAATGCCACGCTCAGATAGTACCTTCTCCCTTTGGAATCTATTTTCTAGATCCATGGGATGCTTCTCGTG
>Ga0058697_10000387_pt1 | contig 19868 bp, 20 predicted proteins | sample AgamicAsMae_FD_66619 | JGI IMG/M metagenome (GOLD analysis project Ga0058697, IMG submission 66619) | Agave microbial communities from Guanajuato, Mexico - As.Ma.e | ecosystem: Host-associated > Plants > Phyllosphere > Phylloplane/Leaf | place: Guanajuato, Mexico | collected 2012-06-04
TTGGCAGCCTTCTGGCGATAGGCGCCTTGGATAGTCTCCCTTGAGAACTTGCTCGAGTTGTAGGCGGACAGCTTGTCAAAAGCCTTCTGCTTCTCGGCTTCAAAGTCGGCCATGTCTTCGTACATCTTGTTGTTGTTGTGGATGTTGTCCATGCTCTTCTGGCGGGCAATGTAGCAGGCCTGAAGGTCTCCGATCTGGTGGTTGGTGTAGCCATTTCTGTTGTCACGGTCCCAGAAAGTGGTACCGTCGTAGTGGGACTGGACACCGTTCATGGCGCCGACAAGGTTCAGTTCCGAGTTCTGGTAGGCCTGATATTGCGTCAGTACACAGGTCGAGGGATGATGTCGGTGATCGTAGACTCACAACCCACAACTCGAAGAGCTTGTTGGGATCAAGGACTTGAGAGTAGTCGGGAGGAGGCACTTTGTCGTTGTTGACAGTCTCCATCTTGACAGGTTCTTGAGGCTGCAGAGCAGGATCCAGCCAGGCGATGTCGTCGGTGGCCATGATGTTGGATTGTTTTGGTGTGTGCGTAGATGAAGCTATGGTCTGGTCGGTATGTGATTGGTTTGTGTTTGGTCGGTGATAAGTTCCGAAGAAGTTATGACTTTGGTCGCGGTTGTGTGACAGTGGTGAGTGAAGTCGCATATGAGACCATCACTTCGACCGAATTATGCGGCTTTGTTTACTCACTTCACTTCCGCCGAGCAACCATCTCTCTTCTCCGTATCTCGAGTACTGACATCTTGTCAGACTACACAAAATTTTTGACATCATGAGCAAGGCCACAGAGAGGGTCCAACATAACTCGATCCATGGAGATCACTGCCTCGGGACATCTGCTCTGGACTCACACAAGATCATCTGGAGACGCGTTGCGTTGGCGAAGGCTATACAGAGGCTATCAGTTGTAACAGACAGTGTATATCTCACTGCACTGGTTGTCACAGGTCATCATCGAGAGTGGTGATATAGACATGAGAAGTGTGAGTTTTCATTATTGCTATGAAGTTTCTCCTTACTTGCTCTCGTGGTTTCTTCTGTGGCGGGTAGTCGATGCGTCGCTTCCACCACATTGATGAGAGTTGATGTTGCTAAGGTGGTATGTCTCGTCCATACTACCCCTGACGTGTCGACAGTCTCCTCAATCAACTTCCATACCATACTCCTGCTCCTCGGCATCAACTTCCTCCTTATCGTCAGCAGTCTCCACCTTGAGATCAGACTTGACAAGCTCGAAGACGAGCATAGAGAGCTGCTTGAGGACGTCCATGTAGCGAGTAACCTCATCACCCTCAAAGTCTGCGTTGATGTAGCCCTGAAGACGAGTCAAGTCCTTCAAGATGGCCTTGACGACTCCCTTGTGACGCTGCTTGGTGATTGACTGTCTGGACTGACGCATGAGAGTCTCGTAGGCGTGGTTGGCCTGGTCATTGACGATGGTGGTGCCGGGCTCGGCCTTCTTCTTGCTCTGCTTCTTGAGTTCGGTGGGGTCGAGGTGGATGCCGGACATCTCGGAGATGTCGAGGACGTGGTTTGACTGGTCGAGATCTTCCATGGTACTGCTGCAGATGTTTCCTGTTGTGTCTGGATGTCAGGAGAAGGTGTTATGATTGGCTCCGAAGAGTAACTAACCTTGGATGGAAGAGTTGGTCGCGTAAAAGAAAGAGACAGAAAGATGAAATGTTTAGGCGAAAAAAGCTGGGATATATCACAGAAGCTGCGCTGGAGACCGTCGCCGGGAGGAGAGTCGCACACCGTCAGTATCGTTGACGCACCCATACGTCGACGGACCCGTACATCAAGTCAGCTAAACGACTGTGATCACCAGTGGGTAGGAAAACTACCCATCTGTAGCGGTAACCCGGTCCAGGAAGCAAGACATTGCAGTCGAGCTTTCTTCTTCTGCTCTACTGGACGTCTCGATCATATCAGCGAGAGACGCATAATGTGTTATCTACGGCTTGCCGTGCCTTATGGAACTGTTCCAGACAAATGTTCCTCTACACCTTGATGCCAGCTTCTGACCTATCTGTGTATCGATCAACCGCTTCTATGGTCCTTAGCAACTCGGTATGGTAGGATCTATGTAATTGAGAGTATGCTAACGGTTCAAAATTGCTACGAGAACCGTAACCTGACCAGATGGAAACTGTTCAACTTCTTCCTGTCTACAGGACTCTATCTTGTAGCTATCGGAGTACAGAAAGTTGATTATAAATCTTGCCATGTCCAGTGAGATGTTCGGTGGACGGTTGATTTCTTTGGCCAACCATTTATTGTCATGTAATTTGTGCATTTTGATGGACATGATCTGATGCAAGAGCTGAAAGGAAAGCCTCTGTTTCGAAAATGTCGGTGTCGTTCATTGTCTCGTGCAACATTGTAGTGGATACCTGCGTAGCTTGGAGAGTGTTGGAAAGTCTGGTTTCCATGTTTTCATGCATTCGCCTGTTCCTCTTCGTTCGGTTTGTTGCTTTGCTCTCCGATGCAGGACCATTTCGCATCTCAGTCCTCCTTCTTGCGTTCAGGCACGGCTCGGTCAGTCAATCTGAGATCTGCTCTGGTAGAGTTCCAGGTAATGTACGCTTCAGTGTTGCGATCGGCCTCTCCGCTCAATTCCGCAATCAGATCGAATTGCTGTTGAAGAGCAATCCTTGCTGCACCAGCAGGGACGTACTGAGAGGCCATCTCAAAGGCTCTGGAAGCTGCCTCATCACGAAGGCGGCTGAGGGTCTGTCTGTCTCTTATGTCCTGCTGCTTTCTTTCCTTTGTTCGGACACCTTTGTCACCTTTGTTCTTCTTTTCGGCATCCTTGTCTTCCTTATCTTTCTCTTCGTGTTCCTCTTCGTGCTCGGCGTCACCTTTCTTGCGGTTTGTTGACTTGCGGTTTGTTGATTTGCGGGTTGTTGACTTGCGCTGTGGCTTCTTTGTTGACTTGTGCTTTGGCTTCTGAGCCGACTCAGTGCTGGCTGGTTCGGTGCTGACCGACTCGGTGCTGGCTAGGACATGCTGGTGACCAGAGGCAGCGGAAAGGGGAACACCACCGGCAGCGGGAGTGTGTGGTGTGGTATACGCGGGAAGGTAACCAGGCAATGCTTGCTGTTGGAAAGGATTGTTGTACTGCTGCGAGTTTGGGAGGCCAGGGAAGTCGGTTCTGTAATCCTGAGTCGTGTCAGAGAGGTACATACAAAGAGTTGAGGGAGGTCGTACAGAAGGAGGAGCCTGATGAAAGCTTCCAGGGCGTCTTTGGTAGCCTCTCTGTTGATTTGGTCAGCTTGAGTGACCTAAAATCTATCGTGTCAATGGGTCCGACGCGAGATCTCCTTGCAGTCGACCGCATTATTCACGAGGCTTGCGTCCACGCACGGTTGTGATCGAGGGATATATACTTACGCCGGAGTATTGGGATTGCTGTTCGTTTGCAGCCTGATAACCGTTGTTACCTTGGTGATGTGGGACCTGACTGTAGCCTCCAGTGTAGTCTTGGTTATTTCCCTGAAGTCGACCTTGTCAGTCTAAGTTGCCCAAAGTCTGAGATTGATAGATTACATGCGACATCTCCTTTTGATGGGTGATATACTCTGGAAGACATGCGTACATGCACCAGTATTATGCAGAGACTAGTACTTACACCAGGGTATTGAGTTTGCTGCTGGTTTGTAGACTGGTAGTTGTCGGCTCCCTGGTTGGGGTTAGTCCGTGCTCTGATTTCTTTGCTATAGAAATGACAGGCACCCACAAAGAAGGATCGTGTAGCCGTGAAAGGCATTCCCCAGCTGTTCAGCTGATCATTCTGGACCTTTGTCAGTGTCTCCACCATTCGTATGTCTCAGACCTTGCCACGGTACCCAACAGAGTCATGTATGGTTGTTTGGATAACTTACGGGATATTGCTGGGAAGTCTGATCGTGGTTGAGGACGGGGCCATCGTAGTACATCTAGTCTTTGTCAATTGGGCTGGTCCACGTATCTTCAGTATCAAGCTCCGGATCTGTGATGGTCTACTCACGGGGTCAAACTGCTCCTGGGGCAAGCCCATGCCCTGACTCTCACGGCCCTGCTTCAGATTAGTATCAGTATAGCTTGGTCATCCCGGATCGATCTTTATATGCAATCGACGGCGATCAGTTTCAAAGAAACTTACAAAATCATACTGATCTCCTCCAAAGGCAGAGGCCCATGTAGTGTTGTTTTCCTGATGAGAGTCAGCATATTCTGCATGAACATCACCGAAGCTGAACTATGTAGAACTTACGATTTGGAACTGTCCTTCGCAAGGAGTACCAAAGATATTCTGGGTGGCCTATCGAGCTGTCAGCTACTAGAACCTGCCACGTGGTGTACGGTACCAGTACCCCAAGGTTGGACTGTCTCAAGGCCGGATCGAGATATGCTGCGTTATCATGTTGAGGAAATTGTGCATAGTCGTGGCCAGGGAGCTGTCCATTGATCTGGTCAGGGAGTTGTCCATCGTTCTGGTTAGGGAGCTGTCCATCGCCATCTCCCTGGTTGACTGTTAGCAAGCAACCTCTGATGATGAAAGCGCCATGTACTGACAGTGTATTGATCCATCTTTGTTGTTGTCGAGTTCCGATGCTCGCGATTGCGTAATCAAGTGGAAGGATCTGTGTACCAGTATGACGGCCTATCTCGTCGACGGGGAAATCTCATCAAGCTGTCTAGTTTGTCCGATGGGAAGGCTCGGCAGGAAAGTCAAGCCTCTAATGATTTGCAGATTGGTCTTGTTATCGTTTCTTCCCTCTTCTTGGATATATCCCTTCTAGGGACATTACTCCAAAACATGACAGTCTGAACACCACATGAGTTACTCTTGCTACCTAGAATGAACATCTCTTGCAGTTCTTTTGTCCTTCAACTATACTTGACGCTGGTATTTTGACTTCGTGGTAAGCACAAATCCATCAACCTTTCCTTAGAAAGCGCCCTACACTTTGTGGAAGAAACAACCACTGTTCAGGATCTGGAGCCCTGAGTATTCGCTTTTAGCTAGCAACATGTTCCCAATTGTCAATCAAGGCCAGATACGTTCAATGAATCTGCTTCAGCTGCGCACTCAGCATTCAGTTGTATCCAAAGTGATTCCAAACCCGTATGAGTCGTCGTTGCCTAGCTTCGCTTCCATCGGCCAATCGTGGAGCTCGATTCTCCCGCGGCTTCCAAGGTCTGTGATAGATGGTTCCGGCTTTCCAAAGCGCTGACCGCTTCGCTGCCTCCCTGATGTAAGCGATGTGACGCTCCAGGGACTATATAAACGTTCTTGAAGTTCTCCTTCTACCTCTTTCTTTTCGTATGCGCGGCAGGTCAGAAAATCAGCACTGTCTTTGTTTCATGACAGTGTTCTGATGATAAGCCTGCCTAGATCAATCCTCTTCAGCGAGGGGAGGACACTCTTTGCTTCCAGAGACATTCTTCTTCGGAGGGTGGCTTTTTGCAAAGGGTGAACATTTTTTTCGCTGTATATAGAAACTTCGATTCCATGCTTTGTTTTGGTGTGCTTTCCTTTTGTGCTTTGTTGATGTGCTTTGATGCAGCATTTATTGCGTGTGTGCGCCGGCAACCCAGACACAGAGCGTATGAAGTGACTGCGGTGTTGACGTCTGTCGGTCTGGTCTCCAGATGCATGCTGAACTCTTTGAAGACATTTTTTCTGAGGCGGCCTCTTTGTTGAGCGTGAACATACTTTTCCTCAGCGTGAACAATTGTCCTTTGACTCTGTCTCACTCCAGATCTGTTCTGATCCAGTTCTGTGTGTAGCGATCTGCTTCACGATAAGTGCAAGGTAGAGCTCTTGCTACAACCGCCTTCGATCAGGGAATGGTAGAGGTATCATTCGAATGAAGATATGCAAACCCAAAGCCACATGTAATGACTTTCCATCACCAAAAAATACCACACACCTTTGCACATCAGACACAACCAAAAAGAATAGTATGCACCATGAGTTGGATTCGAACCAACGACCTCCCGATCCCGAAGAGAGTGTATTGTGTGAACGAGCGAATAAAGCGACTGTATGGGATCGGGTGTGCTGACCACTGCACCACCACGGCCTTTTCTGGTTACAAGGACATTCTGTTTAAAGGATATAAGGGTTGGTGGAAGGAGCAGGGAGATGTGTTAAGAGGAGAAAGGGTGAGAGAATTTGAGGTAATTTTCATTGATGTGTGATATTGTAGCAGGAACGACGTCTAACGCTTTGAGATTGAGGAAGGAGTCGTTCAAACTTCGGGAGTCGGCGTCGGCGTTCCACGTGGGTTGCGCAAACACATACAAAAGTTCAGGCTGCCTCAAAAATGCCTATACCACGACCATTCTTGGACAAAAGATGATCCATAGGATGGCAAAAGAGATGATTCCGCCCGGGCTCGAACCGGGGACCGCCTGTGTGTTAGACAGAAGTGATAACCAACTACACCACAGAACCAATTATTGAGGAAAGGCTGACTACAAGGTAACAAGAAAAGACAGATAGCCAATGCCAAGGCTCAACAATAGCAAGTCAAGACCGACAACCCCGCATCCTGACAAACAAAAATTCAGTTCCTCCATGAGTCACGGCGGTTTCGGTGACATTTATACTACTGAGTTGTCTCTTGCGTGCGGTACCGGAGGATCATACTGCAACTCATCCGCACTCAGCAGCAGTCATGGCATGGCCAGGCAGTACCGACTTCTCGGGTCTCCAACAGTCCCCGACGTCGACTCCCTTCAACGGAGACGTCCCGCCCGCGCTGCAGCATATCCAACAACAGCAGCAGCAGCAGCAGCAACAGCTCACGCCCACATCGTCGACGGCAGCAGGCCCACCGAGGAAGAGGAAGAAGAGCGAGATCCACGATGACACGAGCCCGCAAGCAGACACGTCAGGAGGGCTGGCAAAGGCGCATCCAGTGAAGAGAGCGTGCAACCAGTGTCGCCAGCAAAAGGTCAGGGCCTACGCGCGACTCGACGCGTTTGGTTGAGAGACTGACACCAAGCGCAGCTACGATGCAACATCCAGACTGAGCCAGAGTTCCAGCCATGCGGACGATGCATCAAGCACCATTTGACCTGCGCGATCGACCCAGGCTTCAAGAGACAGGAGAAGCGACAGCGACATGCCGAGATGGAGCGCGAGCTCGACACGCTCAAGAACGAGAATGCGAATTTGCGACTGCTCATCACACGAGGAGCCATGCCCAACACCGCCGGTGACCCTACACAACCTTCCGCCTTCCCGCCGCAGCCGCCGTACACGAATGCGAGCGCGAACAACCCCTTCCCTGGTCCCAACGAAGCAGCCGCATCACGTTCCTTACTCGACCTGGCACAAGGCGGCATCGACTACCCGACGCGAGAGCCGACACTACACACGCTTGGAAGAGTGACTCTGACCGAGAATGAAGTCATGGACCTTGTCGGCATCTACTTTGCGCGCTACCACCCATACCTTCCCTTGCTGTCACCCGACACGCCCTACACGGCCTTCTTCGCAATGTGCCCTTTGCTGCATTGGACCATCCTTGCAATCGCTATGCGCCGCTACGAGGGTCGTCCAGGCCTCTTGCAAGAACTCCGTCGCTCCTTTACCGACTTGATGTGGTCTACAATTGCTTCGGACCCACAGTCCTACCACGTCGTCAAGGCTCTGGTCCTCATCTGCACATGGCCCATGCCTAGCAGTTCGACATCGCACGATCCGAGCATGATGCTTTGTGGAACCATGGTTCAACTCGCTATGCAGTTTGGTCTCCACCGCCCCTCGCATGCTCAAGACTTTTCACGCAATCGCATCGAGTTGCGCGACGAGGATATCCAGGACCGCATGCACACATGGGTTGCTGTCAATCTGATCGCACAGAACACATCCACTGGTTATGGCATGCCTCAAATCTCGCGCTGGAACTGGTACACTCACGGCTTGCACCTCGATCGCATCTCTGGTGCTTTCCGCAACCGCATCCAGATTGAGAGATTCGTTGATAAGGTCACACGTACGTGCTATATTATGCAACGGGATGAGTTTGTTGCCGGCGATGAGGCTCAACGATGGCTTCTGATCGACACTCTGGGAAGAGAGTATGAAGAGCTGGAAACTTCTCTTCGTGCAAACCATGCTTCACATATCGATCTTCTCAACGCGCAGATTGCATGCCTCCATCTTCGTCTGACAGCCTTCTTTGGTTCTCCTTCAGCACCGACGTACAAGTCTGATCTCTCGGCCTTGTATATTGCAGCCACGACAGTACTCAAGTCGTTCTTGGCTCTTCCTCCTAATGTTGGAGTGCACACACCTGGCGGCGAGCACCTCTCAGGGCCTTACCAATGCTTTGCGACCAACTACATGATGCAAATGCTCTTGGCCGCTGGCTTCACTCTGATGAAATTGCTCAACTCCTTCTTCTCCAACAAGGTCGATGTCACTAGCGGAAGAACACTATTCCTACAGACCGTCGCTGCCCTTCGCAATCTTTCTGTTGCGCCCAACGACCTTCCTCAACGTCTTGCAGAAGTCCTCGCTCAGCTATGGCAAGCCAACGGTGGAGGCTCGACTAACAAGCTCTACCCTGACTCACCAAACTTCATCCAAGATCCAGAACAATCACTCCAACTCAAGGTACGCTGTAGAATGAGCATGAGTTTGCTTTACGACAGCGTCTGGAGATGGAAAGATCACGTTGGTGCCGGTGCATCCAAGAATCTCGATCGCGCTATCCAACATCCCACCATTCCTACTGCTATTCCCAACGCAGACACCACCACTACCAGTGATGCACTGCCGCCGTCAACCATGGCACCCGACCAAGATTTGACCTTGAGCGGGCTCGAAAACTGGGAGAATCTAAACTTCGCAGCGAATGCGCCGTTCGATTCTTTGGGCTGGGCATTGGATGGGTTCTTGGATATGCCTGAAGGTTTCATGGCTTAGTAGATACGAAAAAGTTTGGGCTCTGTTTTTTTCTGGTTCGCAAGGAGGTAAGGTGTTTTTTTTATTTGCAGCAGCGACTTGCTTTTCTTCGTGTTATTGCTTCAACAGCTATTGATAATATCGCGGCTTGATGAGATGGGTAGATGATGGATGATGGGAGGATGAAAACCAGATACAAATGAATTCACGATCAACTTTTGAAATCCCGATGCTTTCCGATCAAGTCAGTACGTGCTCGTTTTCGCTTGGAACCAAGTCGTACATACCGGAGAAGACGAAATCTCTCGTAAGATAAACGGGCAGAGGATGTGATGTTGGTATGCTCACCTGATGAGGCGTTTTGGTGGTCTGGCGGCTCAGAAGCATCTCCGCGGCTGAATTGCGAACACGCCTCGAGCGAGAAAGCGTATATCTTTCTTCCAACAACAATCCATCAAATCAACACTTGAGACTCATCAGAACATCAGCACTGAGTGAAAGATCAGCGCGCTATGTTCTGATTCTATTCATGCAAAAGAAACAAGTAGATCTCGTCCTGCAGCTTCCATGTCCGCTCCCTCGGAAATACCCTGTCGCTCTCGGGAAGAAATCGCGACGAGGAAACAGCGAGCCATCCGCTTCCACGTCACGCTCGATATCTTCTCGCCTTTTCCATTACTAAAGCGCAAGGTGCTACTGGGTCTGATCGGAGCTGTCAGAGTCACAAAGTGTACGAGTTTTTGTTACACAGGGCAACTTTAGGGATGTTGCGGGTGCTGCGGTTCTGTCCCTGCAGCCTGGGTGGAGTTTGCTCCTGCCTGCTATAAAAGTGTCATGTCTACGTTGGTTTCATACAGCTAGGTTGTTTTTTCTCAACATCGCTTTCTCTTCCATTTCTCTTACTCGCTCCCTTACCCGGATCTTGAGTACGATACAAGCAACCGCAACGATATGTCATTGACAGCGGATCAAGTCAAGCTTATCAAAGCGACCGTGCCTGTCTTGAAGGAACACGGTACCACAATCACCGCACACTTCTACGACCTACTTCTCAAGGAGAATCCATCCTTGAACGGTATCTTCAACCAAACGAATCAGAAGACTGGACATCAAGCTGGAGCATTGGCGGGTAGCTTGTACGCATACGCCTCGCATATCGATGATCTAGGTGTGCTATCTCCGGCTGTTGAGAAGATATGTCACAAGCATGCGAGCATGTATGTACGACCTGAGCATTACGATGTGGTGGGCACGTACCTGCTGCGTGCTATGGGTGATGTGCTTGGTGAAGCATTGACACCTGAAATATTGGAGGCTTGGGGACAGGCTTATTGGCAACTGGCGAATATTGTAAGCAGTACCTCTTTTGCACTTCTTCCACAGGCTCTATCCACTAACACCACTGTAGATGATCAAGCAAGAAGACTCACTCTACAAATCTGCTGGCCCATGGACATCCTGGCGCGACTTCCGCATCTCGAAGAAGATTCCCGAGTCTTCGCAAATCACTTCGTTCTATCTTTCCCCCGTGGATGGAAAACCATTGCCTTCATATCTTCCTGGCCAATACATCAGCGTCTCCACGTCAGTTCCCTCACTCCACCATGATCAAAATCGGCAATACTCACTGTCCGCCGCTCCATCTCCTGGGCACTATCGCATCAGTGTGAAGCGCGAATCTTCTGTACGGGCAGGAGATACCACTCATCCAGCCTACATATCCAACATCCTGCACGCCGACAAAAAGGAAGGCGACATACTCCAAGTCTCGCATCCGTTTGGCGAATTTTATGCAGATCCCAAGGAGCAAAACAACGGAGCTTTAGTCTTGATATCTGCAGGCGTGGGCATCACACCCATGGTTTCCATCCTCGATACTTTTGTCCAGGAAAAGCAAGAGCGACGAATTAGTTTCATACACGCTACGCGATCATCAAATTTTCAGGCCTTTGGATCTCATATCAGGGACACTACATCAACACACCCTCACATCACTTCTGTCATCTTCAACAAGCATCCCGCAGCTGATGCCAAGCAAGACACAGACTACAACTTTGCTTGCCGAATGGATCTGGATAAGGTTGACAAGAACAAGGATTTGTGTCTAGACGATGAAGAGGCTGTCTACTATATCTGTGGCCCTGGAGGCTTTATGCGCGATATGGGGGACAAATTGAAGAGCTTTGGAGTTGATGATCAGAGGATAAAGCTCGAGATCTTCGGAACTGGGAATCTGTCGTAAAATGATGTTGACCTTTTGTCTGACGTGAACGAAATTTCAATCCAACACCCTTTCTCCTCTCTACTCTTCTCACCCTCCACTTCAATCTAGCCAGTCATTCTGCCAACTGATAATGCGCTCCAGATGTTGACTTTGCCAGTGCAGTCTCCTGACGGATCAATGGTCAAATTGGTCAATCACCGCTCTCACGTCATAGGTGGCTTTTGGCAAATGCATCTTTTGCATCTCCGATGGCACGATGTAATGCATATTCGGAGATTGGCACAAGCAGAGCTGAATCAACGCTTCGCTGGTTTCAGCTCAAACGTTTCAATGCTCGTTCCCGGTTATGCTTGCTCTACACTCTTCAACAGAGACAGGAAAGCCACAAACTGTTGGTGACATTCTGCGCACCGATACCCGTTCGCATCTGGGACGCCGGTCAGGGACGGTGAAGGTCTGTCTGTGATGTGGCTAGTGTGTCTCGATCAGATCATGGGGTCGTTTTTGAGGAGTGTGGGAAAGAATTTCTTGTGCGTGTGATTTTGTATACTTGCATAGTTGTGCTTGGGTGGCATAACTTAGTGCGGAATCTCGGGCCGAGGATGGTCATCTGCTGGTCGGTTTACTTTTCTACCATCTCGCGATCATCGGATAGATGTAATAGCATGGTGAATTGGTAGAGCAGAGTGCTTATTATCCTTCCATATCTATCCGAGCATTGTTACCATCATCCGAGAAAATGCTCCCCTTATACACCTGGTGACAATGGTAAACCGTGTTGTTGCACATCCATCTCCCAGAAATCACAATCGCAAAACACAATTTCTTTTATATCAGTGCGACCACGAGTTCAATTGCCCTCGAACTGACAAATCGTCCGTCGAACATCCCGAGAAGCAGTATGATCAACTTAAAACTAAAAAGAATATCCAACCCACCTTGCTATCGCCACTTTCTTCAAAAATTCCATCGTCACGCCTCTCACCCTGTCTGCCACGCTTCGCGCACGAGCCTCAGCCGCAGCCGTCTTGGCTAAACGCCACGCGACGCCTCAGCCCTATCATTTTCCTTAGCGCCAAAAAAAAAAGTCTCTACCACCACGAAAAATCCATATACTCAACACAACAAACAAAAATACAATCAATCGCAATCGGTATGATAGGAATAGCCGAAGGTGGGGCTCGAACCCACGACCTTGAGGTTTGGAATATCAGAGAATGATAAGAGCCACACGCTCTACCGATTGAGCTACCCCGGCAAGGTCTGTTTGTTTGATTGCAGATTGATGGGAGCGAGGGAGGTAGGGAGGGTATATGAAGACTTAGACACGGATGGGAAGACGATTGCATGACTTGGTGTCCACGAAATTAGTTCGAAGCATTGGCGTCTTGCTTAACGGATATGTCATTCATTGTCTATTGGGTGTGATCGTATACTCATGCTAGACAAACACCTATATTGTATCAGAGGGATCCAAAGACCAGGCACATCACTGGTTGCGTGTGACACCAGTTGTGAATCATGAGAGAATCATCAATTACTTCTTGATACTCGTGAACAGCTTACACGAAAGTACCAATGTAAGATGCTTTGATGTGTTTATTGCATCGTTTTTCGTACTGCATTAGAAACCTCATCATTCTTTCGAACACTGATTCATATTGACAATGAGCATATACTCCAGAGAACAGAACTCTGATACAGCAATGACAAAAAGAGGATGTTTTGGTATAGTGTTAGCGGCATATCTTCAACGCCCAAAAAGACAAACCAGAATTGTCTACTTCCACTTTGTTCAAAAGAAGACAATGCATCAAGAAAACACTTCGCTATTTGATGGCACAAAGCTTGAACATAAAGTAAAGGATGAAGAAAGAAGGAGATCTATCTACGGTTATGATATTCGTTCTCTCCCTGTGATTCATGCTAGAACAAGTAGTGAACGACTTTGAGAAGTTGAGTTACACTGAGGGATGATCATCCGAAAAGGGGATATGGCGGTTATCACAAGCTTACTATCGAGAGGAAGAGTTCTCAACTTAAGAAACGAAATAGAAGCATAGAGAGAAGAATCTCGTAGAACGAAGGATTCATCGAATCGGGACTGTGAGAAAGTGGCGTGGATGAGGTGGAGTCGATTTTCATGTCGCATGTGTGTTAAAATCCAGAGTGAGAATGTGGCTTTGGTTGCATATGGGCGAAGAGCCTTCTGTCGGCCTTTGATCCAAGATAAATAGTATCTTGTGGAAAGACAAGATCAAGCATAGATCGCAATTTGGCAACCTACGTCTTCCACCGGACTGCCGAGCCCACACATCATGGCAGGAGACAACTCGTTACCTTGATCATGTCAACAGGCGTTCTTTCCTTCCGGAGAGAGATTGGGGGTGTCATTTACAGTCAACCTCACAGAAGATCATGGCGGGCTCGGCAGAATCACACAGACAATGGACCCTCAGCGAATCACAAAGACAAGATCATCAGAAGAGTCTTTACGTGAGTCGCAAGACCTCTTCATCAATGAAGAGATACTCTCTGCCATGTTTACATGGATCCAGGGGCTCTGTTGATTTTGTCTTGATCGCCGCAGAACTGGTGCTCTGTCAATATCATTGAGCTTCCTCACACAGAGACTCTCGAGATACTTCTGCGACCGATGCTTGATACTTGAAATCACTCAACGGTGTCACAAAGAACCTCTGGAGTCATGTGTACAATGAAGCCGTACATCCGGCTAATTTATTTACCCGAGTTCGCGGTAGCGCAGTCGTATCACAGGCCCATAGCCTCAGCCTGTACTCAATCAGAGCTCCCAGATGGGAACAATGTGGACCAGAGGGACTCTATTCTTCCAGCCTGACTGTGGTTACTGTTGTTCTTCGAAAACATGCAAGAGTTTCATGCTTGGTCACGAGCAGACCTCTGCGTGGCGGTGAGCGGTTGCCGAGAGTCCAGGATCAAGGATCGGAAATCGAGAGCTGAGATGCAGCAGTCCTTCTTGACTGGATATGCATGGTCGGTGAAGCGTGATGATCAACACCAATGACGCATTACACGATGGGTATGCTTTCTGGAGAAGACTCAAAACTCGCAAAGAAGACAAAAGTGGCGATGATGGCGGCGACGGACACCACAGCGATGAGAGGGTCGACATGGGTTGCGTCTACGATGTGACAGCAGCAGGACTTTGATCATCAGCAAAAACCTATCAGGATTACGTATGTATCACAGCCGAAGGAATGGTGCTAGTTAGCAGGTAACCAGATGAACCAACCACCTCTGCTGTCGCTGGTCATTGGCGAGACCAAAATTTCAACTCCCCTCCAAGGCAACGATGCCGCGTGAATGAACACTGCGAGTCAATCGATATCTGCGAAACAAGCAAAGCGGAATATCTCCCCGAGAGAGAAGCCGAGTGCCTTCCTTAAGTGGAAATGTCCAGACTTGAGGTGTTGTATGGGAGTCGACAGTATGACGGATGGACGAGTCCAGTGCACATGATGCGATAGCGAGCGGTACGATGGGGTTGTAGGTTTCCTCGAAGGATCTGGCGGCAGCCGGAGTGTCACCTGTCGGTACTGAACATCAGCTGTCAGTATCAACGACCAAGCATGATATTCGAGATATCTCGTCAACTTGACATGACCGACGTAGACAGAAGAGACTTTGTCGAGTACTCCCTCCTTCTACATCTCTTGACATATAGCAAGGGTACCTTGTGGCTCTCATGATGATGGTCGCAGAGGATAGTCATCAACATTGAAGACGCCTCGCGATCGACAGACGCGTGTTGCTTGTATTTGCTCTTTCCCAGCTGTCGCAAGCCCAACGAGGCTTCCGAAAGTATGAAATGGCCAGCGCTATGCTTCTTTAAGATACCCGCCGACTCTTCTTGAAGAATGCTGGTGACTAGTGAGATATAGCCCTAATTCTCCGAAGTCGCAAGTCGGCCTGGATTGTGTGCATGAACGTTGTTGGTACGGGAGCAGGGCTAAGACACATCGGTCTCCTTATACGAGACAACAGAGATGTCGAGAAGAGTATACACCGGACTCGAGAGGGTGAATCGTGTGGCAATATAATGTCGATGAGTGTGGTCACGAAACGCGACTGCCGAGACAATCTTGAGTTTTTGGAATAAACGGAAGAGGCGAAAACGGTGATCATGATGCGACACGCTGTGAAGTGCGTGATACGTTCAAGACGTGCCCTATGTCGTATTTAGACGTCCTGGGGTACCCTTACCATGATAGTCACTCCTGCCAAGAACTAATCAACTTGATCTTCACCGCATGGTCGAAAAAGGCAAGTACTCGAGACTCATAGGCAGACGATGATTTCCAGGCTGAACGCTTGGAACTATGGCTGTGGTACAAATAATCGAAGGATGAACCCTCTGAAGAGCGTAGGAGTGTATGCGAGGACAAGCTTTGTCAGGGTTCGCTGAAGACAGGGGCTGATCGACCTTAGTAAATGTCATGAGGTCCTCGTGCAGCTGTTCGGAGCAGCTGTTCAGCAGGAGACAAGGAATCTAATTGACAGCTTCCTTGACAAAGTCTAGACCACAGCAAGCCGTTTTGCTGGAGTATAGTTTCGGGATGCGATCACTTTGACTTTCGGAAGACAAACTTTCAGAAGTCTTTCGCTGGAGAAACGTCGCCAGTCTGAGAGCCTCTCACCAGCCTGGGTCGCTCTCTGCAGGCCCGAACTTGGCTACAAACTTTGTCGCAACGACATGAAAGTTTGTTGAAATCGGTCTGTTGGTCAGCGACGTGCATCGCTGCCCTGACACCAAAAGATCCGATAGTCTCATTAACAGATCCTTCGAAGCCCTCAGATTAGTAGCATCGATAGTAGATTTGCTCAAGGTCCGACAGCATGCTCTGAGTACGACAGTCAGGAAGTCAAGTGTGGTTTTGCAAGGGCTTGTCGTTCGTTAGCTCGAGCGCCAGCTCCACCGCCGCGCCTCCATCGACCGGTGAACATGTTCCGTGTTGCCAAGCTGTCGGCATCTCATCGACGATTTCAGTGCTGTCCGCAACCGGATACTGAAAAAAAGTCCTGGATCTGTTTTGATTCACACCTTGGAAACAGTTCCAATCAGCCAAGAAATTATGGCTCATTTCCTGTAACGGCATTGTGCGGACCTGTCGGTGCGTGACTTGGTGTGGATACTGCTGATCTCTGTAACAAGCTCGGTGACTGAGTACTTGTAGTGATTATGCAGGAAGTGGTACATTGGCATGGTATACGACGTACGCGGAGCCGGGGCCTGTGGCGGAGATGGCCTCGGCATTAGCTCATATTAGTATCTGGTGATGTCCGTCATCAGAGTGAGAAGATGATTTGGACGAAACCTCTGCTCGTGCACTCAGGCTCACCCAATTACCTAGCCACAACAGGGAAGAGATGCTAGCGAATCGCGATGTCGCATGAACCATTACTCGAACATTGGTCAACCACCCGTGTGCCTGGACCCGTCGGATTAATCAAAGGTAAGCTTCGATGGTCTTGGTGATCACATTACTCTTGGGAGGCGCAAATCTAGTCAGGGTCAGCGGCTGCAGCTGCAGAGCGCAATGGAGAGGACCGAAAAAGAGGGTCGGTTGACGGGAACGATTGGCACTGGTTTGGTTGGGTGACAGACACGAAAGAGGTTCGCGTTATGTGCCGAGCAGAAAACGGCCAGGACGACGCACGGAGAAGCTGCCGAAAAATTGCGTCTGCAGGTCAGCCGTTAATCCTTAGGAAGATGCGACACGGCAGATATCGCATGGGTAATCTAGATTACCATGTCGTGGCGAAACAAAAGTATCTCTCGATGCTTTGCCCACGAGGCCATGGTTGCAGCAAGCAATCAATGTCTGAGAATAATTTCGGCATGGTGGAAAAAGGTCGTGGTCGTAGCTGCCGAAGGGACCGGGAAAATCCCAAGCGAGACGACGTCGCCGGCCACGCGACTTGGGGCTCTCCCGTCTTGTTCCCTTGAGAGCTTCGTTGCCACGCGATCAAAGCAGCCACATTGCCTCTCTTGACAGAACTATCACGGGCCATATTCCTGTTCCAGACTTAGCGACTCGTCTTGTCCACTTGTATCTCCCAGTTCGTTGTGATGCCTACCGTCATGGCGCCATCCTCGACGCCATTGGCTCCCAGATCTTCCCGCCCCGATCACGGTGCGACACATGGGGTGATCTGATTCGGGTATCTGCATAATCGTCAATTCTCTTCCGTCTCTGCCTCCAATCTTGGTTGTGCCGATGGGATGGACCACTGGGCAGGTGCAGGCCGACCGCTGCCAGGTCCGACCGACCAGGGAAACTTTGGATCACCATGTCATAGGCACTTAGCACCACTTAGGGTGAGGGCCACTAGGGATCCGCGAGCTCAAGGCCTGGATTCCGTACACGCCGAGTCGATCATGTAAGTCTTGGGACTAGCTGTTCGCATGTCAAAGGGGCATGTTCGTCTTTCTATTTCCTGTACCGTCATAGTCGCCGTCACAGCCACATTTTCGCTTCTTAAGCTTCTCCACACAACCTGGACTGGGCTCGTCGTGTTCTCGAATCACAACATGATGATTGTCGTGTGGCAGCACAACCGAGCCGCTGTCCTGCGTGGCTCAGTTGCAGCACAATGCCCGTTTGTGCACATGTTTCACCTTCCCACAAGGACGGTCAGCCAGGGTATGATGCTCGCAGCGGCCACAACGCGCCGAGTATAGCAGCAAAGTCAAAATCCTCTAGCCACTGGCACTGTTCAGGGCAGGAGCGGCGCATGGCCGAAATGAATTTGCCGTCTGAGCAGTCCTCGAACCAAGCAAATTATCGGCTCATACTTCATTGTGCATGCTTCCTCGGTATCTTTCTGGAGGACAGCCCTTCTACTTTCTCGCGTCAACCAATCCGCTTTTGCACCACCTCCTTACCGATATAAAGGCCCCACGATTGTGGCAATTACTGCATCGCTTAGCCACATTTGATTGAACTCAGGCTCGGCATTTGCATCTAGGTCTGCAAGCTTTCTCAAGTATTAAGGTGAGCGGCGCTCTCCCTAGGGCTGTCAAGCTGTCCAGCAAGCCTTATGTCTGGACTCAACCTTATTTACTCCCCCCTGTACAGACCATAAACCTACTTCATCGAGGCGAGGGGCAAGACATAGCGACCATTCTCATCCGACATTCTGGCGCTTCTTCAAAGACCACCGGGGGGAAACGAAGCCGGGGCACGTTTGATTGATCCTTTTCACTTCAGTGGCTTGACCACTACCGCAACCCTGGCGAATCCATACGACAACTATTCATTCCAGTATGGAGGCTCGGCGGCTGAAGGGCAAGATGGCCAGGAGCAGGACCAGACAACAGGCTCAATGTACGGACACACATACTTGAATCATGAATACCCGACACTACAGCCTTCCTACTTTCCGCTATCGATGCAATCAGATTACCATCTTCTTCATCAACAGTTACAGTCTACTATGATCACGCAGCCGAACCCCAGCATACCACACCATACTCAGGAAAGGAACAGCGTCGCGACATCGACCTCGAGTCACCTGAGTGGTTCGACTCGATACGAGGATTCTAGGAGACCCTCAGAATACGGCCACTCGGAATCATCGTCACGCAAGAGAAGCCGCGCCGACGACTTCCAATCGAGCACGCAAGAGTCTCCCATCTACAACACCCACCTAAATCTTAATATCCCCACCATAATGTCGTCGAACGGCCCTCAGTCTTCGAACCAGATATCCCCGTTCCAGTTCCGCGCTCCACAGCTCCCACAAGGGTCTTCTACAGATCGATCGCCCGTGAGCGACACACATCAGCTACAGTTACAGCAAGCATACAACCCTGACAAAGCTCTGAACACGAATCAACACCACCACCATCATCTACCGCCACACTCTCCCACGCTCAAGAGAACCAGACAAGGCGAAGACGAGCTCTTGAATGATCCAGGGCCGCCAAGTATGGTTGGAAAAGAGGGAATGCCGGAACCCGCACCAAGACCGAAAGGCCCGAAGCTCAAATTCACCCGAGAAGACGATGCGCTACTAGTGCGACTGAAAGAGTCCAAGAACTTGACCTGGAAGCAGATCGCCGAGTTCTTCCCAGGTCGTAGTGCAGGCACGTTACAGGTCAGATACTGCACCAAACTCAAGGCGAAGACTACTCTGTGGAATGACGATATGGTAAGTGACGCATTCTCTTTTCCTTCTCAGCACTGGCCCCTGGATTCAACCACTGGACTACATGGACAGCTGGAGATCGACATGGACCTTGCTTCCAGAGGTTGTCCAAAATGCGTCTTGCTTGAGATGATGCTCAACATGCCCGCTAAAGCACGTACGTCTGGCAACCGTGTCCGCGTCTACGAACACTGGTCGACCGTAGCACCGAAAGGTAGCCCTCGAACAGGAAGACAAGCTGTGCAGCTTGTGGCCATAATCTGCATTTTTATTTGTCTGGCGAGCGCGAATGTTCTGGAGTCTGACCTGTCTCGACGCATAATCGTGACGTGTAATGCTCACGGACGTGCACGTTAACTATCTCGGCTCCTTCCTATTCGGGCATCCTTTCGACAGGATTACAGAGCGTCGTCAATCCACACCAGACCAACATTTCTCTTCCGAATGAATACAACGGCCTACCACGCTCTCGACCCCCCTTCGCAGATCTTACCAACCCCATGAGGACACTCTGGAGCCCACCAATACACTGAACAAGCT
>Ga0058697_10000388_pt1 | contig 19864 bp, 15 predicted proteins | sample AgamicAsMae_FD_66619 | JGI IMG/M metagenome (GOLD analysis project Ga0058697, IMG submission 66619) | Agave microbial communities from Guanajuato, Mexico - As.Ma.e | ecosystem: Host-associated > Plants > Phyllosphere > Phylloplane/Leaf | place: Guanajuato, Mexico | collected 2012-06-04
CAGAGCTCCTACGCTGGTATCATCGCCGGAGAGGTCGTTTTGGGCTTTGCTGGTGGTCTTTTCCCTTACCCGGTCCAGACTCTGATCCAAGCAGCTACCCAGCACGAGCATCTGGCTTTGGTTACCGGTCTGTACCTTGCGCTTTACAACATTGGAAGTGCCCTAGGCTCAACCATCTCTGGAGCCCTGTGGACCCAGATCCTCCCCGGAGAGCTTGAGCGCAATTTGGCTGCAGTTACCAACAACGCCACTGTTGCAACCTACGCATACAGCAACCCTCTGTTCTTCATCTACGACTACCCAGTCGGGACTCCTGAGCGCGACGCCGTCATTGTCTCATACAGACACATCCAACGCATGCTGTGCATCACTGGTATTTGCCTCTGCATTCCGTTGATCGCTTTCTCGTTGTGCCTGCGCAACCCTCGTCTTGGCAAGGAACAGTCTCTGCCTGATGCCGAGAAGAACGTTTCCGAAACCTCAAGCGAGGTCGGTGCTGAGACCACTCCTAAGAAGGGTGGCTTCCTCACCAAGCTGTTCTAAGCAATACGTCCGATCTAGATCGCTAGAACCCCTACATCCTTGGGACTGGGATAAACAAAAGTTTCACATCATAATTATAGTCCGTAATGTTTCTCTTCAATGATACCAATTTGTTTTACTGTTTCATGTTTGACTACAGACCTTCTTCTCCTGTTCCTTATCTCTCTGTTACCATCAATGCGCATCCGTTAAGCAACAAGTTGCACTGTCAGTCAGATTTTGTTCTTTCTGCCTGTCGAGCAAGAAATTCATATTCAGCCCATCTTCTCCCCGTATTCTCGTTCTCGGCCTCGACGACTCCATTATCCTCGCGATCACTTTCGCCATAGATTGAGCCTCCCTGATTAGTCCCATGGCTCCACGATTCCTTTTCAAAGGTGGAAGCCGAGGCTTGCGATAAATTCGAGATATAGACCCGCCATATTGCCACGAACACGCTGAAGAAGAAGATCGTTGATATGATGGTGAAGTATGTGGTAGCGAGGGACCACCCGCGAGATGCATTTGTGAGGTGGAGATGTATGTGGAGGGTTAGGACGTTGCTGGCACGATCGATTGTAGGGAGATCAAATTCTGCGTCCATGTTTTTGATGCATGTGTTCGAGATGAGAGGAGACGGCTAGGGAGTATGATGATAAGAGATGGTCTATCTTGAGATATTAACCTCTGGCTTCCTTATTTTGTTTGCTAGGGACTCTGGAATGGTAGCAAACAAGGGAGATGGTGATTCTGGCTTGCTGTTCCAATTTTGATTTAAGGCTGGCATGTCCAATTCTCATTGGTTCGAGTTTCTATTTATGGTCGTATTTAATGCTTGCAGAGACACGTGGGAGATCTCGTAACACATCAAGTCAAGAGGAAAGACTCACTGACAGAAAAGCAGAGAGAAAAACAAAGGTGTTTTCTCCGCCCACGACGGTAACAACGACCATGTGGAAGCAACATAAACTTGAGTACTAAATTATTCAAATTTCGAGAACATTTTCCCAACAATATCATGGTTTCCCATCTCCCTTTCGTACCCTGATCCGAATCACTTGCCAGCGGACATGAATCCTGCGTAACAACAATCGCCATCTTCTTTGCCGCAATCCTCAGAGACCTCTCCCTCCTATGATCTGCAAACGCGCTCACCGCATCAAAAGGCCGATACTTTAATTCCTCGGGCACCTTCCAGTGCTCCACAGACTCTGTGTATTCTTCCTCATATTGTAGTTTTGGGATTGGAGTTTCTGGAGTGCCGAGGGTACCGTGGCTGATGGCATTGGAAAGGGGCTTGTCTCTGGCGGTGAGTGCGTCTTCGGCGGCGCGTTCGAGTTCTTGGATCATCTCGCGGAAGCGGCGAGACCATGGGTATTCGCCGTTGTGGCTGGGTGGGCGGACGAGATGTGGGTTTTTGATGGAGATTCTTTCGAGGTGGTGGTTGCAAGGGGGAGAGTGTTCGATCAAGGCTGCTGTGGAGTGTGGAGGATTGTCCTCGGTGAGTGCTGTGGGTTCTTCGATGTCAGGGGCCTCTTCGGGTTCTTGGATGTCATGGGCTTCTTCTGATTCTTTCTTGAGCTTTTGGAATGCGTTTAGTCTTTGTTCGATTGGTATCTTGTTGGATTTATTGAGGTAAGTCCATGGCTCTTGCAGATCTTGTTCCAAGTCGCGACTCATCTCTGAAGCTTTCTCGGAATCGACCATTCGGATGGCCTCGATGACTTCTTCCTCGCGCAAAAGCTGGATTAGATAGTTGTCAGAGGTAATGCTTTCCTGGGGGACGGACTCGTGAGTTACGTCTGTTGTGCTCATGTTGAGATGGGTTCTGTGGTATCGCAAAGACAGCATGGTAGATGGCGGAAAGTAATGATTGTTATGTATGCTTGAGATCTAAAGGTTAAGACATGGCCGGGAGAGATGTTTCTTGGAGAGTTTCAAGTGTGTCTTTCGTTATGAGGAACTGTCTCATCTCTATTGACTCTGTTTATTTTGACATTGTCTCGGACAAAGAATGTTGAAACAACAAAGGTGTTCATGAGTTGTTGTCGCATTCGACCATGAGGTAGCTCTCCTGAGTTAAGTGCACCCAATCTCGAAGCGTATCTCTACCGGGGAATGCCAATTGCCGTCAAGATGTCGTCAAGTTGGAGTTCAGAATCTCGAAGAGCGTTCCATTCGTCCTCCAGCTTGACCATCAGAGTACCTGCCAATAAGGTGCCGTTCAATGCCACACTTCCTATCTCTACACCTTGGTCGTTCTTGATCGGAGCACCTTCATTCCTGCGCGGAACTATCGCCATTGCTGAAGTCGTCATGGCTAGGTTGTAGCTGATAGGTGATGATCCTCCCTCGGATGGGTGAAGTTCGAGACCCGAGTCCTTGTTCGAAGAGATGTATGATCTGACCGCGGCAGCAGCTGCTTCGTATAATTTGTTGTAAGCCGAGTACAAGGTCTCGGGACTTGGCTCCTGAGGTAGCTCGAGGGCGTAATGAGTGAACGGTAAGCCGGGGCTGGCCTTTAGTTCTGGAGACACGGCTACGTGTGAGCACTTCGTTCTTGAGATGTACATCTTCAATGGCAAGACCTACCTGGTGCTTCCTTGGTAGGAGCTTCCAGCATGCGCTCGATCAGCGGATCCCAGCTCGAGCCATCTTCTTGATCTCGCTTCATCTCATCGACACTCAGGAACTGCAGGTGGCGATGTGCCTGACTAGCTCCACTGTGCTCACCAGAATTGAAGAAGGAGAATAACTTTCCATTCTGCTTGTTTTCTTCCCAAGCTTTCAGACAAGCGTGTGTAGCAGCCAGATCATCTTGTTCAAGCATATGCGTTTGTTGTTTGTTGAGCTTTGTAGCAATGATGAAGTGCTGGGGAATGACAGGATACTTGTTCAAGACAAGTAGATGACTAGCATTGGCAGTTGGGATGTTTGCTATCAATAAGTCCGAAGAAGGGTTGTCGAAAGGATCTGGCTTTGGGCCTTTGGGTTTGTTTTTGTCATTGTTATCTGTGGGCTTCTTTGCCAATGCAGGGCAGTAACGAAGTTGGAACTGATGCAGGAATCAGAAAACACAGAACCTCTTGTTATGCAGAGCTGCAGTTCTGTATAAATCGACGACTTACAGGTGCGCCGGATCTGGTCCGCAAGATGGAAAGCTCAGTGGAAGAGAAGATCAATGCATGACTGGCTTTCGCAGTACCGAATTTGGCCTTCACCAAAGATGGCAAGGCTTCTTCTAATCCTAATTGCATGATGATTTAGGTACTGTATGATGTGGATTAGGAGGAGAGACGAAGTTGTCGCGTAATCTCGAAAATGTGTCGTCACTGTCCGACGCGAAAATATCGGTCCGAGGTTGGAGATGTTGGAACGTCAAGGACAAACAACACTGGCATTCTCTGATCACACAACCATCACACATCATCAAGGAGCATCAAGGAAGAACGTGATATCATTCGTGCTGTGGGCTACTGGTTTACGCGACAAAAGTAACGAGTGCATGGCCAAAAGGCTTGCCGACGCCAAACCAATTTTCTTCCAAATCAACAAGCAAAACCTGAACTTACTCACAACATGCCAAAGAGAGAAAAGGACTCAACCGTAGTGCTAAGACCAAGGACTTTGGCCTCTTGACTGACATCCGTTTACTGCTCTTCGTGACCAAATGGCTCCTCACGCATCTGCTCCCACTTCTTGGCACAGGTCGCGCCGGCGAAGGGGTAGGAAGCACCGTGTGAGAACATCCACTCGGCGACTTTCTTCCATGGCAGTTTGCCTCCATTGCTTCGCTGGCGCAAATTCGTCTTGCGGGACGATGGTCCCTGTGCTGATTCGGAGAAACGCTCGACTGCGTCTACGAGGAGCAGGATCTGTGATGGTAATGTCAGGTAGGGGTACGTTGCAGTTCAATGATGGCAACTTACGTCAGAGCGATTCCACTGCGGCTTCCTGACACGCATCTCCTTGGGCTTGGATAAGATACGGATGCGACCGCGCAGGGTGGACTCTGCCTCGGTGAAGCCACCACGACGCTTGATCTCCTTGTATGACAAACCGCGTCGACGGGATTCTTGGAGGTATTCGTCTCTGGTGTTGCGGCTTATCTCGGGAACGTATCTGATTGCCTGCTCGGCCGGCTCAGAGGGCAATTCGAAGTCATTAGTACTGGAGAGGGCTGCAAGCGGAAGGCCATCGTCAGTCATAGCCTGTGTGGACAGGAGCACAGGACTTGGCTCTGCGAAAGTGAACTTGTCCAGTGTGGTGTTGAAGAAGTTTCCAGGAACGACCAGACCGTCCGCTCCGTAGCCTACGAAGCTGGCAGGCATGTTTTGCTCAAGCTGTGGCGCGGTGGTCGTGGGAAGGTTTGGCACAGTCATGGTGAACATGTCCTGGAATGCAGAAGGTTCAAACACCCCGTCAGATCGAGGTTGGACGGGCATGGCTGGGACACGGCCAGTAGTGTCGAAGAGTGACTGAGCTGAGGTATACTGAGAGCGTGGCCAAATGCCCGAGGCATACTGCGTTGCTGTGTTACTTGAGAAGACAGCAGGCTGTTCAGACCAGGACGGAGCAACATCGAAACAGTTGTCACTGAAGTTTGACATCGACGACAGGTCGGATACAGGTGAGTACGTGGTCACACCATGATCACCCAGCGTCAGATCCTTTGCATCCTGGCATGGAGAGGGTGGTGAGAGAGAGCCTCCATTGGTAAAGCAAGAGTCGGTCGGGCTTTCCGAAGATTCGCTGCCAGTGAGCTCGGGGTACTCCATATCGAAGAAGTAGCCCTTTACATCTTGGTCAAAGGGACTTGACATGTTGTTGGAGCGGGCGACAGCTTGTTGGTAACCGTAGTAGTTGGTGATTGAGTACTGCGGCCTGGTCAGCAACACTCAATGGCTTCCGCATTGACTTTCAAGACTTACGTTTGCGTGTGGATATACTGTAAGGTTAGGCTCCGGTACCTGACGAGGTGGTGCGTAGTAAATGGGTAGAGACCTGTGAAAGCACTCTGCGCGGTTTGTCAACGATCAAGGATCGTTGTGTGCAGACGAGAAAAAGAGACTGACCTCTGTAATAGTACTTATTCACCTCTTCTTGCTCACCACAGTTTCTCACCGCCATCATGTTCATTGAAGCGGTATGTTGATATGCGTTGTAGCAAAGTCTTTCTTTTCCCAGACGGTGTCGTAGCCACAGATGTCGACGCGGATGCGTGCAGCTACTTGCGGCCCTGCAGATGTACAGCAAAGCTATGCCAGGTTGGTGAAGTAGACACTCGGCGGTGAATGTTCCGGAAGCTCGATGGTGCAGCGAAAGCAGACGCTGAAGATACGAAACTGGATGTTCTTTTCTACAGAATGCCGCGAAGCGAAGGTATAACAAAAAATCTATCATCGTCAGCAGTGAAGGCAAGCTGCCCGCCGAAGAGATACTCACTTGATGAGTCTAAACAGATGAACGGAATGGCTTCAGTACACTACAATTATGGTTGAAAAGAAGATAGCGTCGACAACGGGCTCAAGAGAATACCAGGAGAGCAGTACAGATGATGAAGAAGTGGAAGATCAATGACTCAAGGTGGGAGTACGTAAGACATGGCCAACCAGACGGCGAACCATCTAATAATGAGCATTGGTATCAAAACCCTGCCCTGATGCTCACGGCCCGTCATTTCTGCAAGAAATCCTCCATGCTCGTTTGAGTGTATGGAGGATATTAGCGACGGGAAGCTCCCGAGCAACACCTGCTTGCCGTCACCCTTGAAGAGACGATCAAGCGAATGAGATTTGTGGCCCATCTCAAGCCCTTTAGATCCTTTTACACTCCTGTCTGAGTCAAAGACATCCCAGATGAGGTGGCCACGGTCGTAAAACATATTCAGTCGATGTACAACTCAGATGTAGCCGTTCCACAGTCTGGTCTCAATATTCAATTTCCATGTCTAGAGTAATCCTGTAGGTCCGTGAAGACACACTCTCCACATGAAGATCGGGATTTGTAGTGCAGCGACGTTTGATGGCTGCCATTGCGGATAACCGGGCACTCAAACATGTCAAGTTCGGTACACTGCCGTAGTTCGACAGTCGTCTCAAGCAGGTACCGTCCAATCACGCCATGGCACAGCGAGCAAGCAGCCGACAGTGAACGGTCCCTCATAGTATCCACACTCTTCACAAAATGTGACGTACAATTGGATAAGTGGTCGGCCAAGCATCGATGTCAGTAAGATAGCTTGCAAGGATTCAAGAAGCCGTACTACTTACCTGTCAAAAAAGTTATAGGTGACTCTGCATGGTGAAGACTCTGTTGGAAGCCTGTACTTGCCGTACGAGACTGTTCAAAAAAGCTCATATCAAGAATTCTAGAGTGTACGGCTCTGGATGTGCACGGTGGCCTGTTGATTCCTGTAGCTTTCCGTTACACAACAGCATGGCCACTGCCGCTGCAAGCCCCTCCGACAAGCGGCGGAGGCTTGCATGACAGTGTGGTTTGCAGACATCTTCATCTCTTGGGCGCACACACACAGGAAACGATCCCCTGCATGTCATGAGCTTGACCAGAATTAATATTCATTTTCGGGTAGATTTGTCGACGCTGTAGATTCAGTTGTTCCAGAACTTGCACAAAACGCTTGTGAAATATCGAACATCGGAATGTGGTGTCGCATTCCATTTTGAGAAGACCTTGCTTCCAGGACGGATTCTTTCTTCTGGACAGGGATGATCTGGAGAACAGTAAAATGGAAGAACGACCGCGACGCGCTTTCCGCCGTGTAAAGCTTCCATGATTCTTCTCTCGTGAAAATGCAGGAACCACCCTCTTGGATAGACAAATCGGCAACGAGGGCCGTTATCTTTGGTCATGGTCGTCTCAAGCTCTTGCTTATAGCGCTAGGAACAATGTTTCTTGGTTATCTCGTAACTTCTACATTCGACCCCGTGGACCAATACGATGCTGCAAATTACCGAGGCGACTACGGCTTATCAGGCGACATATTGGATGGGCCGGACATATACCCAGGAGCAACTCGCCCGCCAGACAGCTCTCTGAAGGGCGACAGATTGAAGGATCGTATCAAGGCTTCTCATGGCGAAGTCGGAGCTGCCGATGAGTCAGTCCGAAGACCCTCAATCAAAGGAGCGCTGAAAGACCTTCACCATGCGGTTTCGGATAAGGTCTCATACTGGAAGACATGGGACTCAGTACCAGATCTCGACGTCGAGTTGGAAGCGAACGCGACCGCTGCGGACAGAGCGACTGCGACTCATACAACCAGACCAACCTCATCACCGCTCAAATCCGAAGAAGTCTTTGAGTCGGAAACAGAGCAATGGGGCCACAAAACTAGAGTAGGAAAATGTACCATTGTTTTCGGAGGATCATCCATATACGAAAGGACCGTCAAAACGCACGCGCTCCACGACCGACTGAATGGATATCCTCTCTACGTCCTTCGGCAGACCATTATGGACGACGTCTGGTCGAAGCCAGCATACATACTATCGCTTCTGCTGCGAGAGTTGGCCAAGCCACAAGAAGAGCGACTCGAATGGCTTCTCTGGGTCGACGCAGATACGATCATGCTGAACCCATATGTGCCTCTGGAGATGTTCTTGCCACCGTCGCCGCAGTTTGACGACGTACATCTTCTGGTGACCAACGATTGGAATGGTCTGAATAATGGCGTGTTCCCAGTCCGAGTCAATCAATGGGCAGTTGAGCTGTTTTCTGCCATCATCTCTTCCAGATACTACAAACCAGACCAGGACCTGACATTCCGGGATCAAAGTGCCATGGATACATTGTTGAAAGACAAGAAGTTCGCGGCGCACACGGTCGAAGCCCCTCAGAGATGGTTCAATGCCTATCAAGGCGAGCACAATGAGACCTTGGCACCCTACCAAGTCCGACGAGGCGACTTCCTGGTGCACTTTGCTGGTGTCATTAACCGAGATGAAAGAATACTGTTTTGGCTCGAACGCGCCGAGCAGCATTTACCAGACTGGGAGATGGAGGTGCAGCATACGTCTTACCCCGCAGAAGTTAAAGACTTCTGGAACCAGAAGGCCGGACAGCGGGCAGCGAAACAAGCTGAAGTAGCCGAGGCGAGAAGAAAGGCAAATGAATTGCTCACGCAAACAGAGTCGAGGCTGTCAGAGTACCAAGACCGTCTGGTGCAGGCCGACGCGACCTTTATCCGCGATCGAGTGAATGCCCTCAGGCAAGTGCTTGACAAAGGAGATTCAATAGAATTAGCTTCTCTGGAGGCTTCGATAGGAGTGCTAGAACAGGTTAGTACACAAGAGCTTATACATGATCACCGTACTGATGTGCCGTCACCCAGAGCCTCAAGCCTCTCAAAGACATCATGGAAACTGCAAACAAACTCCTCATGAAAGAAGCGCACGATGCGATCTTTGCCGCGGAGAAGGACGTGGTTGGACAGGACGCATCATCAGTACCGGAAGTTGCAGATGTTGAAGAGAAGGCTACAAATTTGAAGAGCTTGATTGTGCAACCGGATTGGAAGAAGGATGATCTCAATGCTTTGATTGAAGCAGTCAAACAGGCCAGGGCAAGCCTTCAGCAGAAGCTACAGCAAAAAGACGAGCAGGATCAGAAGCTGAAGGCAGCCAAGGATAAGGCTGATGAAGAGCGTAGGAAGCAGGAAGAGCAGAAGGCAAAATTTGGAGACACCTAGCTGTATAGCAGCGCATCATCGTTTTCTTCCGGCAAGAAATGTATGCAAGTTGCCGTTTTTGCAGGCAGATATGAGAACGAGCTTACGGCTCAGAAAGTCTCTGGGCGTTAGCAAGGTATGCGCATTGAAGGATATGCGCGACCAAGATAGACAAGGTAGGACAATGCAAGGCGTGCTGTGGATCCGCGTCACTATTAAGTGGAGGCATCAGACCAGTGATGCACATGATGAGATCGTCGACTCAAATACTTTTCAGATCTTGGGAGGTGGATCGGCTCTCCTATCTGCACGATATGGTATGAGATAGCGTTGATCTCTGAGGCAGGGTCCTTTCTAGGACAGGCAGTGCGGCCGGCGCGGAGGTTCCGAAAAGGAAAAGGAGAAGAGACGACTCCTCGTTCACGTGTGCGAAGTCAGACGAGTCACGATTCGCGAATTGCTCTCAGTCGCAACGTTTTCTCGGGCCGTCGCGCGAGCGGGCTGACTGGAAGTCGGCAGACGGAATTTGGGATACGCTTCCAATGAAGAAAAAAATCAACACGTAAGACTGCAAGAGCACGATAATTGGATCGTAGATCTGAAGCACCTCGCACAGCTTCAAGAAGAGTGTGGTGGAGTAAGTTTGTAAGAAGAGGGTCGCGCAAAGGGTGGTCGAAGCCGGAGAAGGCGATGCGATGACAAGGGTGAAGTCCGGAGGGCGTCATGAGTTTCTGTCGCAACAGAGAGGGTGCAGCCAAACCCTACCGCCGTTGCTGTCACAGATCGAGACATTCCAGATAAATGGATTCGAGCTGAGATATAGCTCTAAAGGGAGGGAAAGTTGGCAGCTGCCCTCGCTTATGTTGATATTATAATATTGCTCAGCAGTCAGCTGGAGTCGAGTGGGCGCTTTCTAGGCTTCGAGCTGAGCCTTTCAGCTGCTCAGTCGGGTCTGGCGAAGTCCGGGCAGCGCGCTGCAGCCATGTGCTTCCCGTGCCGCCTCATCTTTGCATGCACCGCTTCCCCATTCCCGACCGATACTTTGCGCCGATCATTTGCTGAAGGTTGACACCAGCGCACCAACCAGCTAGTGTGCCATGGACAATCGTGCATCCAGCCAGCATCCTCGGATTGTTGGCGACCTTCCCCTGGCACGACTCGAGCTATAACCCATCATGACTCCCGGGCTCCACTGCAAAACCGTTCTGCAACTTCAAGATCCCACCGATCAACCACAACAGGTACATCTTGACCTATTGCGTTTTGACTTCTAACAGTACATATGATCGACATGCATCGTCATGGTTTGCCATCTACTGCAGATATGGACATGAGAGATACTCAAAAGGTCCTCTTGCCTGGTCCACCTACTCCGGCCTCTCACAATCCAAATGTCCCTAACTTCTCGAGGATCTTGACCATACGCGCTCAAGCCTCACAATCACCACTCAAATCAAGGAAGAAGCCCAAGCAAGCAGCCATGAGAAATCCTTCCAAGCTATCAAGTGTGAAGAGATGGGACGGCCAATCTCACAAGTCCGCTGATTGGGACGGTCTTCGTCGTGTAAGTTTCATGTGCTTCAGTCTGTGCTGATTTGTACTAATTAACTTGTTAGGACCAAGAACTTTGGCAACAAGACGGCGACTGCCTCGTCCATCTATATGGTCAAGGAAAGTCGAAGCGGGGTGCCTCCTTCAGAACATCATACAGTTTGGTGGAGGCGGCGGCAGGTGAAATTTTCCTCAACACATATATGGCATCAGATTCGACCTCAAGTACCGAGAGTCTTGACGGCACAACACCAAGCACATCATCGACGCATGCCGAGTACGAGTTGTATATCCCAGCTCCTGACGATGCCCTTCGAGAAGAGGCCTACAGCTGGCATATCACGACCCGCAATTTCTTTGCTTATATCACGAACAAGCCACTGGTTGGAGCTCAATTAGGCAAGACTTTCATCGACCTGTTGGAACGTATTCAGCTGTTCTGTCCGAACAAGGTCAGCAACAGCCAGGACTTTTTGACGTATGCCCAGCAACAAGGCTACTCGAAATTTGTCAACCGACCGGATTACGCACTAGCTTTCCTTAACTTTGCCGAAAAGTTCAAGTTGAGGGATGTTTGGATTGATGCCTTTGCTCACTGTGTTGGCATGAACGATCAATTGGACTTGAGCTCGGAGTTTGGCGATGTGAGCAAAGTAACAAAGGCCTTGATCACGCGATCGTACCTGGAAATGGACTTGCACTTGGGCCGAGTGACCAAAGCTCTACGAAATTTCCTGGAAGACGAGCTAGCTTCTACGCATCTGGGACTACCGACACCTGCTCGCAATCATCTGGAACGCTTCCGCTCATTTTTGCACTCGTACTATGTCAACAAGTTTGGATACTGGCCGCCAGAAAATGGCCATATCATGGACAAGGGTCTTCTACGGAGCATGCACCAAGAATTCCAGGTGCTTTACGATTATCTTGTGGACGGTGATTCTTCTCCAGATAGTTCAAGCAGACTACCCACTGGAGGCATCTGTGTGGTGCAAAACGTCGATGCATTCAACAACCGCCACAAGTACGAGCCATTACCGCATCCCTCACCACTGCTACCCGACTACCATAGTCTTGAATACAGGACGTCATCTCAGAAGGGCCTTCGGTCCTTAAGGTTGACTTCGAAGTCAAGCAAGGTGGATCAATCTGTGACAGCACGAGCTGCACTTACCGCGGCTACCAACAAGATTTCGTCCAACTCAGCACTCGTCCGCAACTACATCTACTTCGAGAGCAAATTAACCTTCAGGCCAGAAGAGAAGCTATCGGTTGGAGATGCGAGAAAGGTCAGATGGATTGCCATCTACAGCATCTTACAAATGCTCACCAACGCGATACGTGCTCCTAAGGAAGTGGTCGCTGCAGACGTTGTGCCATATCATCTTTGCTTGTTGACCACAGGTATGCCGCCGTGGAACGAGGACATCAAGGTCACTACCTCTCAGCTCTCGCAGGCGAGACCTATCAAGATTGATAGCGAGACTAGTGATGAGTCTACATTCACGATCCATCCTGACTGTGAGGACAACGACTACTTCTCTCACAAGACGATGCCAAACCGAAGCGATTCGCTTGCTTCTCTCCGACCGCAGCCGCTACGCATCAACACGACTAGTGCAGTGAATCGAACCAGTTCGATCAGAAGCCTGCACAGAAGCTTGACGTCCAACTTCTCCTTCCCATCAAGGCGCGCTTCATTCAGAGCTTCTAGCGCATCGAACAACGCTCTGAACAGTCCCAGCGAGCAGAATGCCGAGTCACCCGTCAACAAACGCTTCTCTGGTTATTCATTCGCTATCAGCGAAGAGGAAACCCTTGACTACTTCAACCCTCAACAACCAGAGCGCACACTGGTCGCTCCGTCTTACCATCTGCCTGAAGCCCGCACGCCTACTCTCGACGTATTCATGCTAGATACCTTTGCAGCACCAGAAGCACCTTCGACACCCTCGAGCTTCACATCTTCCATCATGTCGCCAGCCTCAGCGTCAAGCAATATGTGGGACAGCAGCCCGCACAGTGTGAGCAGCGACGATATGGACACGCCAAGCTGGTACGACCGCCGCAGCAGTGGCGCCCGAGTCTACAATATGGATCACGACAGTGTATGCAGCGACATCAACCGCAAGTCCAGCAGTGGCTCCAGCTGCAGCTGTTCTGGCACCGCAAGCCCAACTTCCGACCTTTCGACCTTGACTGCCTCTTCGGCAGCAGCCGCAACCGCGAAGATGTTTAGTTTCCATGCTCAGAGCCAGCAAGGCGCTGCGCAGATGCCTGCTTGGTGGGGTGTACCAGGCGATAGAACATCACCTCGTTCTTCCATCTCGTCATTCGCAAAGCAACAGGGTCAGTCGTTTGGAGTGTCGGTCCCTGAAGAGGTTCCCGAGGATGGTGTTATGGCGTTCAGAACATACAGTCACGAGTTTGTTGTGGAAAGAGGAGTAGAGAGCACTGTTGATATTTTTGATGCTATGCGCATGTTGAACTGATGGACTTTTGACATTCTTCGGAGCACTGGAACTACTAGATGGGGTGGTTGGAAAATTGGCTATTGGGCACTTTAACGAATTCACACGAGGGGCAGGCACCGCATACACAAAGTTTTGATACCACAATTGATTATTCTTTTTTTTCTTCCTCAATCTTCACGTCCAATTCCTTCTGTATCATATCGCGACTGAAGATCGTCTACATAATCAAATACTCATGATGATGATCAACAGACAATGGTCATCACCGACCAAAACTCCTCGGAAACAAAGAAATTCAGGGTCACCGTGCGTCATGGAAAAAGATCGACAAAGTGGTGAAGGCTTGTATCCAAGCCTCCCCCCACAGATCTTCGGAGGATTTCGTAGCGATCGACAGTGAGAAAAGCGCAGATACCTACTCTATGCAGCCATTGCATGTCGACTGCGTTCTACCGTATAGGTAAAGGCACATAACAATCTTCAGACCCTGAGAAGATTGGTAAAGGAGGTGTCGAGCTCGTCATGCTATGACACCTGTGGCCATTACCTTTTTTCGCTCCTTTGGTCGTGACGTTTGATCCGCTGTTTCGCTAAACAGGACAGGGCAAGATGTGATGGGCAGTGGGACTTGTAGATCTATGGTAAGTGGCACATCCTCTTTTTGATCAAGGTGCTGACCGTTATAAGACCCTGAGGGTGTTGGGTCCTGCTATGACAGCTGTGGCTGTTGCAATTTCTCGTTGCAAGATGACTCGGGATGCGTTTGTCAAAGCTGATCGTCTTCGAGCAAGCACTCTTTTGGGACCATACCGCTATGCAACGAAAAGGGATGAAGATAAGCAGGGGCTGAGCTGGTGGGTCGGTCTGAGATGGGCAATGGGTGGTACGGATGGGCGCACCGAGTCACGCGAAGAAAAGGTTTGAGTAAGCAGAGTTGAGTCAAGTTAATCTATCTCCGAATGCTTTGCTCTTCGCTACAACTCGAGAGAAAAGAACGCAAGGACCTGCAGGCCCCTCCTGCCTCCTCAAAAAAGATTATGACAATGTTTTCCTCGCATCTCCCCGTAGTGCCTTCCCTTTCTTCGAACATAGCAACCAAACCTCGTCTCTCGTGAAGAAGTAGAATGAAATCTCCAAAACGCCTTGTTCCTAGCCGTAGCTTAAAAGAACCCCCTCTCTGGAAATGAAAAACACCATGAACGCCTCAAGAATGGAGAGCAATCCACCCTGAAAGAATCTTGCGACTACCACTTACGCCTTCTTTGGGCTCTGCGTCTTGCATTCGCCTTGTCCTTTCTCTCCCTCTCAGCTCTTTCCTCTTCAGTCTGTTGTACCTCTGCTGGGGCATTTTCTTCTTCGGTTGATGTGGTGCTGTTTTCTTCTGCGCGCTTGATACGTGCGGATATTCTCCTCTTGCTTTTGGCGTTGTCATCTGCTTCAACGGAAGCGTTGGGTTTGTCGCAGAGGACAGCGACTTGCTCTTCGTCTAGGTCGGTGAGTTCCTCGGACATGGCGTCGCGACCAGACCATCGTTCCTCGTGTACTGTCGTGCCGTCAATGTCGAAGAGTTCGAGATACCATGGCACTCCACCCTGAGCCCATGGGTCGTGTGGAACGACAACAGGCGGTGCAGGCTCTTGATAACGAGGCTCAGTGACCACATCAATGTTGTTGTTAGCAACACTTGATGTGGAGTTTGGTGGTGACAAAGGCTGAATCGGTCTGAATACAGTTCCCTTGGTAGGCACAGCTTTCGCTTCGACCGAACTGTGGGCAGTACCATTGATCTCAACGTCTGGCTCGCCCTCAGCATCATCGTCGTCATCATCCAGCATCTCAACGTCCTCGTCGGGGCCATTGTTGGCGTGGTTGGGAGACGCGCCTGCGAGTACAGAAACGCTTGTATCTGGTGAGATGTCATCGTCGTTCTCTGTGGTTGGGATGGCACCGTTTGTCTGGATCGAGTCTTCAAGCAGCGCATCAAATTCTGCCCATCGCGGATCTTCATCCATCGGGATATCTTTGAGTTCCGATTCTCGCAATGTTGCTTTCTCCAGAAGATCCCTGACCGGCTTGATAATTCGTTTCCGGATCTTCTTGAGTTCCTTTTGTTCGGGTGTCAACGCCCTATGTTCTAGAGTGTCCACAGGTTCGTCAAACTGATGTTGCGTATCGGTTGCATCATCAAGTTCGGTGATTCTCTTATCAGGTCTTGTGTTGTCGCTAGATAGCACCGTCAAGATATCTTGAGAGAATTCCGCGACTGAGATGTAATGACTTTCAAACAGTTTTCGCTCGAGTTCCTCGAACCCTTCTTTGAAGAAGCCGCTCTTTTCGTCAAGTCTGTGAAACGTTAGTCTATTGCGTACGATATAGACATGCTCTGTACTTACTTCTGTGCTCGTTGCAAGATTGGACGAAGAAGAGGAATGATCGGGAAGTAGACATTGTCAATGAGACTCCTGAGGACCTCAGTGGTGTCGATAAGGCTGAGCTCTTCACGTTGGCGAATGCTAGAAACGAGGGTCTCGAGCCTATCGACGTCTTCCTGAAGAATATCACCAAACTCGATCCTTCTGAGCAAGCGCGGTCTGCCAGCAGCGCCCATGCCCGAGAAGTTGCGACGAGTGATCTCCATAGGAGTGAATGATTCGAGCGATAATTGGAGACGCTTCAACAAAGCAGCACCTTTGCGAGCTTCCCTCTTCAGTGTCCAATACTTGCAGGCCTCAGTAACAAACTCCTTACGCTTTCTAAGCGCGAATCTTCCAAGTGAATTGTCCACTGTATTGAAAACAACAGCAGGTACCACAGGTGCACCCGATGGCAAACGCCATCCGGCCTTCTGGGGCTGGGCCTTCTTGCGCTTGTTTGCAGCAACAACGATAGTATCGTCAACGTGGCCCAGCTCATCTACGTTGTCGGCAGTTGTTTCCGGCTGGTCTGCGGGGGTAGTGTTGACTCCAGTGCTCGAACTGTCTGCCCACTTTCTGTTTTTCATCGTGTGTCTGTAGTAGCGCTTTGTTTCTGCAACAGCAGTGTCGACGTCATGCTCGTTGCGCCAATCTTGAGGAACATGCTTGTCGCAGAAAGCCTTGAGGACCGAAGCGTCTATGCCCCCAGAGTGGGTAGATTTCATTCTGAGAAACAGTTTGGCTCTTCTTGCACATGTGACGTGGAATGCCGAGTAACAGGCCTTATTACCACATTGGATACAAGCGCCCATGTTCTGTTGGCAAAGGTAACATTTGAGTCTCCAGCGACTTTGAGGAACCTTTTCGACGTCGGTGATGGGCTCCATGAAGGTCATGTTGGCAATAGTGATTTCTGGGATCCAAAGGGCGCAAAGCAGATGGGACCAGCGCATCGTGTTAGTTTGCTTGAAGGCACCGTCTACGTTGGGGCAAAAGACACAAGTCGGTGTTCCACGGCCAATCTCCTTGCATTTCCGACAGAACCATTGGCCCTCGGGAATGAAAGGCACACCATAACATTCTTGGTGAACTGCCAAGTCACAGCCGTCACAGAAGATGATGGCATTGGCGTTCTCACAATCACCGTCGTCGCATACAGCACACTTAGTATCAGGTTCATCGGCCGGTCCGCTGGGCTCTCCATTGACTGCTGCGGCCGAGCTTGAACGGGGCCGTGTGATCTGGGCATGTCTCGGGTTCGGCTTGGGGATCTTTTTCTCCAGGGCGTAGTATTCTCTTTCGATCTGGGTCATGGTGATCTCGAACAAGGCGGGCTTAATTGGCTCAGCTTGCTCTTCTTTGCGATGAGCGTTGTGAATTTCCAACCACCGCTCGTCCTGTTCGTCCATGTCGTACTCGACGTTGAAGACGACAGGCGCGCGAGCTTCTTCGACCTTGTCAGACTTGACAACAAGACCGGAGATGCTGTCGTCGTCGTATGGGCCTTCGACGTGACGAATAAGAGTGTATTTGGGTATGTCAAAGCGATCCCCCTCTTGGTAACCAACATGGGCCATAGACTTGTCGACATAATTCCTTTGGTTTGAACCGTGCTGCTCATACTGAGCGAAGGTATCGATATTGCGGTATGCTGGCTTGGGTAGATTGAGGCGTTCCTTGGGGTTGTGTGTGGGTAGAGGCAAGATACGAGGCGCAGGAGGAGAACCAAGACCTGAGAGCATACTTTCGGGTCGCTTCGGTGGTCGACCAGGCTTGCGCTTGATAGGGGTCTCCATGGGTACGAACGAGGCTAGTGGGGGAGGCACATCGCTTTCGACTATGAGTGTGTCAAGGTTCCTCCCGTCGACGTGATCGGCTGAGAACACAGTGAGACCTTGTTCAATGTCGAGGTTTGGGTGAAACTCTTCCCAGCTTCTTTCTTCTCGTGGCTTGTATCCATCGCTGGCTTGGCTTGCGGCGGCTGCAGCTGCGGCGCTGCTGTAACGAGGTCGGGGGGTTGCAGTCGTTCGGCGGTCGCGGTTGCGATCTCGGTCTCTGCGCGGACGGGTAGATGGAGGAGGGCGGCGCGAAGATCTTGGACTCGACATGTCCTCATCATTGTCGTCTCCGGTCATGTCAGATCGGTGTCGGCGGGCAGAAGAAGGAGGCCCGGTTGTTTCGTTGCCTTCTTCGTCGATCCAGCGTCCACCACCTCCAGGACCACCGGGAACGTATCTGCGTCGTTTTGAGGGAGGCTCAGAATCCAGGATCTGCGAGGATGCAGTGCGCGGTCGTGCAGGGGTGCGCGTGGGCCGGCGAGGAGACGATTCGGGGGCAGCCATCTTTATTCGACGCGGCAGTTGCGGCACTGCAAAGAGCTTGTTTGTTGTCGCATGAATCTCAGGATGCCAGCAAACGCGTCCGCTTGATCAGAAGACAGCGACAGCGCTCTGTTTGATGCTCTGGGATGCTCGTCGTTGACCGTACGTCGCGTACTGCCAAGCCTGAGGTTCAGCAACGACATGGGGAAGGCGCGTCCAGGTCCGTTAATTCCGTCCGTGCATCGACACGGGCAACCCTGCTCATTCTCGAAAGCACGACTTCTGACACGCTCTGCCCATATCAAGATGGCGCAATTCAGGCACATGCATCTTTTAAATCCCACTCGCTCGCTCCGTCACTCTTTTTGATTAATCAAGAATATCAACACCTCAATATTACATGCGAAGCTCACAAAAACCGATATTTGCTTCGTAAACTTCTTTTTTTTGGCTTTGCATTGAGGCATATCGCGGAAATCATTATTCTACCATGTATGCGATCACGGGAGAGGACGTAGCTCGAGCAGCCTCGTGGCTGCTCGGGTGGTCATACTTTACATCGTGGTCGTTGTCGTTCTACCCACAACCGCTTCGCTGCTGGAAGTACCGCTCAACTCGTGGTATAACGGTCGACTTCCCTCTACTGAATATTGTTGGATTTACCAGTTACTTCGTCTCGACGACAGCCTTCCTCTTTGCCCCAAAGATTCGTCAACAGTATGCTATTCGACACCCTTCTGCTCCCGAACCCACAGTCCGCTTCAACGACCTGATCTTTGCTCTACATGGCACTATCATCTGCTTCCTGTTCTACAGCCAATTCTACCCGAGACTTTGGAATTTTGAAGTTGTCAAAGGTCAACGAGCCAGTGCCGGCGCTCTTGGTATTTTCTATGGTAGCATCATTGGTGTCTCTATCACTGCATTGCTGGTATCGTTGTTCAAAAGTGGAAGAGACACTCCCGATTCTTGGGCAGAGATTGATATCGTGCGTAAAATCTCATATTCGTTGCAAAAAACACTCTTTGAGACTGATGAACCACCCAGATATACGCATTCTCTTACGTCAAACTTATTATTACTCTCAGCAAATACGCTCCTCAAGCATGGTACGCAGCGTGTGGCACCGAGGTCTTTTTCGATTCTGACCCTGTTTTGCAGGTACAACTATAAAATCAAGTCGACAGCGGGTTGGGCTATCGATATGATCTGGTGTGACTTTATTGGAGGTATTTTGTCTTTACTCCAGCTGGCCATCGACAGCGCCTTGGAAGCCGATTGGAGTGGCATAACTGGAAACCCAGCCAAGCTCTTCCTTGCTGTCTTTAGTCTTTGCTTTGACACGATCTTTTTCGTACAGCACTACATCTTGTACAAGGGTAAGGCATTACCGAAAGAGGATGAGGAACAGGCTCTCCTTGCGGAATAACCGAGCGGCTCAGAAGTTGCAGACGACTAGTGGAAGAAGGGTCGCTGGTGGTTGGAGGTTGACCAGCAGAAGTTCATAGAAAGCCGGTCTGCAGTAGAGCATTGTTGTATAGCTACTGCTGGGCCTCAGCATCTTGTATAGTGGAAGCGAGCACGATGTTATCACACGACAAGCCACTCGGCCGACAAAAGTTGAGCCTTACAGAACTTTACCGAATCGTGATCTGACCCGAAAATCTACACTCGTTCAAGAGGTGGAAGCAAAAGGTTTACCACGCATTTGGAAAAGCATCGTTTAGCGTGTTTACCAACGCGCTTTGGCCGCTGTGCATGCATCATGCACAGGGGAGTCGGAATCCGATCTAGCAAAAGAAGGTTTGGGTAATGCAAATCGAGCCAAACAACGGCACCTAGATAGCACCGCATGCTGGTCTCGGCACCTGGGGAAGTGACCTCGAGTATGAC